>Ga0307378_10004539_pt1 | contig 19771 bp, 13 predicted proteins | sample UN1MG_FD_202238 | JGI IMG/M metagenome (GOLD analysis project Ga0307378, IMG submission 202238) | Soil microbial communities from Risofladan, Vaasa, Finland - UN-1 | ecosystem: Environmental > Terrestrial > Soil > Coastal area > Acid sulfate soil | place: Finland: Risofladan, Vaasa | collected... | reverse complement strand
GCCGCGGGCAGAGGGCTGACGGTGTCCGGACCGTAGGCCAGACCGCTGTACTTCCTATGCGTGTCGCGCTCTATGGCCGCTGCGCAGCTATCCATGGGCGTGTGCCCTTCCGAACGCGCCCACCGACTCGGTGATACGTTCGACTTCGGAACTGGAGAGGTTCGGCCGGACCGGAACGTTGACGACGCTCGAATAGAGACTCTCGGAGACCTTCAGTGGCTCTCGGCGGAATCTCCGGGCGAAGCTCCTCAGGTGCAACGGAACGTACATCTTCTCCAGCTCTACGCCCCTGGCCGCCATGAACGCGATGAACTCATCGCGGAGCTGCTGGCTGGGAAGGCGGACACTGAGCTTCGTGTAGATGTGGCCCTCGGGCGATGCAGAGGAGAATGTCTGAGGGAATCGCCGAAGCTCGGCTGTGGTCCGGGCCGCGTTCGCTTTCCGGCGTTCTATGATCTGGCCAAGCTTGCCGAGCTGCTCCACGACGATAGCGGCATCCAGGCCGTTCATCGCCACGCGGCGAAACTGGTTCTGATTCGCCCTGCGAGGAATCCTGTAACGCTTCCTTAGCTCGTCGCGCTCGGCCTCGCCGGCGGCCATGAACTGGCAGTACCAAGCGCCGAACCGGTCCCTTGCCATGCGGACGGGCTCCCGGCGGAGCCTTCCGCCGGCCTCCTCAACCTGCTCATGCAGGATGCCCGTTACCAGCGCCCCGCCGGCGGAGGCCATGATGTTCTTGCCGATCCCAAATGAGTAGATGCTCATGTCCCCCCTCGGGCCGCCGTTTGCGTTGCCGACGTTCTGGCAGTGGTCCTCGATGACCACGACGCCTAGGCGCCGCGCCTTCCGGATGACCTCGTCTGTCTTCATTCTCTTGCCGCCGAGGTGAACCAGCAGACAGGCAAGGACCTCCGATGAAAGGCGCCTGGCGTACTCTCTGGCGTCGGGCAGCATGTCCATGTCGATATCGACCAACACGGGCGTCAGCCCGCTTCTCAGCACCGGGTCAATCGTGCCCCTGCACCCGTAGGTCGGCAGCAGCACCTTGTCCCTGCCGGGGAATTGCCTCTTGAGCACGCGAAGGGCCAGCTCAAGTGCGGCCCTGCCGCTGCCCGTCGGGACAATGAGCTCGTCTTCGCTGATTCCGAGCCCCGTGCGGCCGGCGATCTTGAAGGCATCCGCGGCCTCATCGCCGTCGATCGGCCCGTCCTCGAGGCCTATCCGCCTTTCCGTCTCCGACCAGTACGGCTTGATGAAGGGAATCGCGATGGTTTGTTGTGGCTGACCTCCGCGCCAAGCCGGAACGACGCTTCGGCACAGCCTGTGAGGGAAACGGATTGCCCTTGAGGCGGCCGCCACAACCCGCTGGCCAAACACCGGCACCATAAGATCGCGCGAGGCCCGCAGCCAATTGCGGACGAGCGGTCTGAAGCTGGGCCTGGAGACAGCCTGTCGCCCATTCCCGAGATCCATTCGGCCCTTGTAGAAGCGGTACTGCTCGCCGCCGAAGAGGGTCTTGAAGATGGTCAGCGTGTGCAGCTTGCCCCCGGCGGCGTTCGGGAACGTCTCGCCGATCTCGTACCACCGGCATCCGTCTTCCTTCGCGCCCAGCAGCGCGTGCCAGAACAGCAGGTAGTTCACCCCTGTGTTGAGGCGATCCGTCCGGCAGCAGCCCGTCCAGTATTGAGAGGTATCCTTGAAGCGGGCGCAGTTGTGGAACGCAACCGGCTTGCCGTCGGGGTCCCTGCCGACCCACAGGACTGCGTGCCCCGCAGCGGCCAGCTCGCCGGCGACGGCCTGGAAGTAGGCCCTGGGATGGGGCGCCGCGCCCGTTCGCTCGTATGTCTCATGGTGGATTCGGTAGTATGCCTCCAGCATCTCCGGCCAATCGGCCCTCTCGACGGTGTAGCCGGCCTTCCGGGCGCGGCGTATCCGGGTCCGGGCGTTCCGCTCCAGGTCCGACCACAGGTCGCCCTCGGAGCGCGACAGGTCCGCGATCATGCAGTGCGTGGAGGCGTCTTCGAACCCATGGTCGACCAGGAAATTCACGCCCCTGACGTTGCCGAGGCTGCTGCGGCTGAGGGGACTGACCGACACCTCCAGCGACGCCGCGTGGGTCTGGTCGGCAATCCGGCGGACGTGCTCAAAGACCGACCGCAGGAGCTTCTTGCGGTGTCCAGCCGGCACGTCCGGCGCGACGGCCGGCCCGCCTGAGCCGAAACCGGTCGAGGCCAGCGTGCCCGCCGGCGTCACTTGCAGCGGCATGACAGCGAGCATCCGGCCCTTCTCCATCAGCGCGAAGCTGCGGTCCTCCAAGCCCCATTCGGGAATGCCCGTGATGGCCCTCTGCCAGGACGACAGCGTGTACAGCCAGCCGTCGTCCGAACGCGCCACCAGCTCATCCCACGAGCCGGCCGTACTCGGTGTGAGGTTCACGAAGTCCATGCGTTCCTTCAGCCCGTATGGGCGTTGAGGTAGCCGCCAGGACCGACCAGGAAGATCGCTGGGCCAGGACTCCCTGCCCCCGCGCCAGCTCAAAGCCCCTCAGGTAGTCTCCCAGCGCCACGCGAAGGCGAATGGCATCCGGCACACAGTCCAGCCACTCGGCATGGGGGAACTCCCTGCCGATCTCCAGCATCAGGGAGTACTCTCCCCCCGCCAGGCGGATGTCGGGCACGACGCACTCGATACAGCCGTCGCCCGAGAGCTCCAGCGGCGGACCGGCGTGCGTGCTCCGCACGCTCATGACGCGCTGCCCCATGGAGTCCATGAAGTTGACCTGGCAGTAGGCCGGGATCCACTCGTCCAGGCAGAAGCCCACACGAATGAGCATCCCATCGCCCGTGTTGAAGCCGCAGGCCTCGCGCCCGTCGAGACGGTGTGTGGACACCGAGGTGAGCACGACCTGCCGCTTGGGCTGCCATCCCGGCGCGTCGCGCAGATCGGCGTAGCTGGCGACGCCCCCGCCGCCTGACCGCAGGTAGTGCGCGATGGCGCCCGAGACGTCGTCCCAGTGCCGGCAGGTTCCGCCGGTGAGCAGCAGGGCCTTGCCGCACAGCCTGGCCACGGCGGCCATGTTGTGGCTGACGAACAGCACCGTCCGGCCGCCCTCGCTGACCTCCTGCATCTTGCCCAGGCACCTCTTCTGGAACTCGGCGTCGCCGACGGCCAGCACTTCGTCGACGAGCAGTATCTCCGGCCGCATGTGGGCAGCCACGGCAAACCCCAGGCGAACGTGCATGCCGCTGGAGTATCGCTTGACGGGCGTGTCGAGGAACTTCTCGACGCCTGAGAAGTCCACGATTTCGTCGAACCTGGCCCGTATCTCCCGCCGTGTCATGCCGAGGATCGCGCCGCTGAGGAAGATGTTCTCGCGGCCGGTCAGCTCGGGGTGAAAGCCGGTGCCCACCTCCAGGAGACTGCCCGTCCTGCCGTACAGGACGGCCCGGCCCTCTGTCGGCTCGGTGATGCGAGAGAGGATTTTCAGGAGCGTGCTCTTTCCGGCGCCGTTGGGCCCGATGATGCCGAGAACGTCGCCGCGATGGACCTGGAAGGACACGTCTTTCAGCGCCCAGATCGTCTCGGCCGAGCGGTGGGAAGACCTGCCGAAGCTCCTTAGCCGTCGCAGGGGCGCGGCGAAGGCGTCCACGACGGCGTCGCGCAGCGTCCTGTATCGCTCGCGGGCGCCTATGTGGTAGCGCTTCGAGAGGTGCTCGACTTGGATGATCGGATCGGACATGGGCATTGCACGCCGGCGGGTGCGGCGGGGGCCGATCAGATGATGTCGGCGAACCTCCGCTCGATCCTCTTGAACACGACGACTGCCAGAAGGAAGACGAAGACAGACACGGCGACGGACACGCCTAGGTCGCCCCAGGCAAACGGCCTGCCCAGGATGGCCGAGCGGTACGCCTCTACGATCCCGGACATGGGGTTCAGCATGGCCAGCCACCGCCAGTCGGCAGGAACAGCCCGCAGCGGATAGACCACGGGCGTCAGGAACATCCATATCTGCACGATGAATGGCAGCACGTAGCGGAAGTCGCGGTAGGCCACGTTCAGCGCCGAAAGCAGGGTCCCGACTCCCAGCGCGGCGATGATGGTGACCGCAACCAGGGGAATAACCACCAGCATGCCTGCGCCGGGCGCAAGGCCGTAGTACAGCATCAGGCCCACAAGGATCAGGAACGATACGGCGAAATCGACCAGGCAGCCGCCGACGGACGCGAGGGGGATGACCAGCCGGGGAAAGTATACCTTTGTGACGATGTTGCTGCTGGCAACGACGCTCTGGCTGCTGCGCGCGAGCGACTCGGCGAAGAAGTGCCACGGCAGCAGCCCTGCATAGACGAAAACCGGGTAGGCCGTGCCAAGGGAGTCCACCTTCATCAACCGGCCGAAGACCAGGCTGAACACGACCATCGTCGTGAACGGCTGGAGAAACGCCCAGAGGAACCCCAGGACCGTCTGCTTGTATCGAACCTTGACGTCTCGCCAAGTAAGGAACGCCAGCAGGTCGCGGTACCGCCAGATCTCGGCCAAGTCCAGCCCCAGCCGGCCCATGCCGGGCTCGATGACGACGGGTGCCCGCGCCGCAACTTCCCCGGCACCGGCGACGGAGCCCTGATTCCTGCTGATCTCCACGTCCATGTCGGTCTTCGTCACTGTGTTCAGGCCGCCTTGCTCGCAGCCGTGAGGCCCTCAGCTTGCCAGGTCAAACCTGCTGGGCCCGCCCATGGACCTGCAGGCCCGTGCTCCTCCATCAGACGCCCGAACATCTCCGCCCGCCGGCCGGCCAGCTCCAGGCTGCCATCGGTGGGTACCTCGATGTCCGCAAAGGGACTCCGCGCCAGTCCCGGGCCGCCGCACGGCAATCGCATGCGCAGCGGCGCGGGGGCCTCGGCGCGGCATTCCTCCCCCTGCCAGAGGAGGTACTCGGGCGTCCCGTCCGCTCGAAACATGCTCAGCAGCACGCGTGTGATCCCGAGCATCTCCGCGCCGCGGCAAAGGGCGTCCCACCACTGCTCAAACGATCGGACCTCGCGCAGAAGCAGCTCCGCGGTCTCAAAATCCTCCTGGATGTGTCTGTGCCGGCGTGCGATGCCCAGGTTCCGCTGCGCGCGGCGCAGCGCGTCCCGCAGGCCAATGACACCGACCACGCGGAAGACCAGCACCAGCAGCGTAAGCACGCACAGGAACACCAGCAGCGTCCCGACGTGTCTGGTGACCATGAGGAACATGCCAAGGCCCGCGGACAGCACCGTCACCGCATACAGGAGCAGCACGACGTGCCTCTGGCGCAGACCCATCGCCAGCAGGCGGTGGTGAATGTGTCCGCGGTCGGGCGCGAACAGCGACCTGCGCTCCAGGACCCGCCTTACCATGCTGAAGAGCGTATCGAAGATGGGCACGCCCATAGCCAACACCGGCAGCGCCAGGCCGACGATCGTTGGCGCCTTGGCGGAGCTCAAGACGCTGGTTCCGGCGAGCATGAATCCCAAGAACAGCGAACCGCAGTCGCCGAGGAACACCTTCGCCGGGTTGAAGCCGAAGAACAGGAAACCCGTCAGCGCGCCCAGCATCGCCAGCATGAGTACCGTCATGGTGAGTTGGCCGGTGCACACCGTGAACGCGGCGATCACGGCACAGGCCACCGCGGAGATGCCCGCCGCCAGGCCGTCGAGGCCGTCAATCAGGTTCAGCGCGTTTGTTATGCCGATGACCCACAGACAGGTCAGCGGCCAGCTCAGCCAGCCCAGTTGCACGTGGAACAGCCCCTCGGCAGACAGCACGTCAATGCGGACCCCCACTGCGCACAGCGCGATCGCCGCCAGTAACTGCGATAGGAGCTTGGTCCGGGCCCGAAGCCCACGGACATCGTCTACCAGCCCCACCGCGAGCATGAACGCCGCGGCCGCCAGCAGTCCGACGATCTGCGGCAGCTTCTGCCGCAACGCCTGGCCTACCGTGTTGTCCAGCAGCAGGATGGGCATGACAACGAAGATAGTCGCCGCCGCAACTGCCACGCCCCCGATCCGGGGTGTCGGCGTGCGGTGGACCTTCCGCAAGCCCGGCAGGTCAAGGGCCTTGACGGCGCGGGCCAGACGAATGGTCGCAGGGGTCGCCACCAGAGAGACCGCGACCGCGCCGAGATATGCCATCAGGTAGGTCTGCATCTTATGTGGGCTGCACGCTCGTCTTGGACGAGTGTGACGTTCCCCCCGGAGCAGTCATGTCAGTTGACCGACTCGATCAGTCCGGCCTCCACCTCGACGCTCGCGCCCTGTCCGAGAATGCTGACGTTCATCACGACCCGAGCCCTGCCGTTCTGCTGAACCACCACTCCCTCGATGCCCTGAAGGGGCCCGGAGGCGATTCGGCATCGCCGCCCGACGGCGGCATGAGGATGGAGCGCAAGATCGGCCTTGGCCCCCAGCGCCCTCTCAACAGATGCAAGCTCCTCCAGTAGCCTGTGTTGATCCGCAACCTCAATCACCCTGGCCAGACGATTTGTGGTCATCGCGGCGCGGCGGACGTCCGGGCCACCGCAGAAGAACACGTACGAGGTGAACAGCGGCAGCATGACCCTGCGCTTTCTGCCGCCCGAGAACCGCACCCGCTCAATGAGCGGCAGGAAGTATCCGACGCCCCGACCGGCCATGTCCCACGCGAACGTCTTCTCGAAACGGGCCCTAGTGTGGCCGACCCACCATCGTCCCGACAGCTCGGAGACGCTTTGGACGCCCGGCGGCCGCATCGGCGGGTTGTCTGACAGTTTCAGCAAGGCTTCGGTGCTCCAAATGGTGTCGTCTGCGCGCACTCCGTCCCCGTCGGTGCACCGACGAGGCCCAGGCGACCACAACAGCCGGAGGTCACCCGGCGAAGCATCTCAGTTGTCCTGCAACGCCTCCGGCCGAACCCTCAGCTCGGCGAGCAGGCCTTTAGCCTCGTCCGCCTGGGGCGCCAGCTCCAGACAGATGCTCACTTGCTCGATGGCTTCGGGTATTCGACCGGCCTTGGCCAGGGCCCGGGCGAAGTCCAGGCGCCAGCCGACCTGGCTGCAGTCCTTGGCCAGGGCTCGCCTGTAGTGGGCGACGGCCTCGGCGTATCGGCCGTCGTCCACACAGAGACTGGCCAGGTTGGCCAAGTCCCGCGCGGGCGCATCTGCCCGCGTGCACCGCACCCTCAGGGCGTCGAGCGCCCTTGCCCTGGCCTCAGCGGCCAGGCCGTCGTGCCGCCCGTCTTCCCGGAGTATCGCGGCGACCCTCATGAGCCGATCGTAGTCCTCGCCGGCCAGGTCGACGGCGAGCTCCGCCCTGTTGACTTGGCCGACATAGACGCGGGCCGCCTTGTCCAGCAGCTTGCCGTCCAGCGCCACGGCCCGCCGCAACCGCACGAGCGAATCCGACATCTTGCCCTCATGGGCGTCGAGGAGCCCGGCGGCGAAGCAGGCAGTTGCGCTGCACGGGGCAAGCGTGAAGCCCTTGCGGATCAGGACGGCGCCTCGGGGCCTGCCAAGCACGAACCACTCAAGCTGGCCCGCCAGTGCGTAAGCCGGGCCGAACGTCGGACAGGCACGTCGCACGTCGTCCAGGTCCTCGACGATCTGCCGCACCGACTGCATTGCGCCTGGACCGAGGAGGATCGTCGTCCCGGCCTGTTTCACGCGGCTGAGCGCGAGCCACCGGTACGTGCTCAGCCAGTAGCGGTAGTGCGCGTTGCCCGGTTCGGCCTGCGCGGCCCGGCCGGCGGCGGCAATAAGCCGGGCGTAGTTGGCGTTTCCGACGGCCCAACCCTCCGCGCGCATCTGTCGGGCGAGGGCCTCGGCCTCGAACCAGTGCCCCTCGGCCCGCCGTGCGTTGTCCGCCCCCGCAAACGCCCACGTCCAGCCCGCCAGCACGCACGCCAGCGCCAACCCAGCGATCACTCGCGGATGCTTCGTTGAGTGTGCTTGTATCGTCGCCGGCGCCTGGCTCAGGCGGTCCGTCTTCGCCATGCCGATCAGCAGGCCACAGAAGACGGCTGACAGGCAACCGTTGGCGGGCAGGCGCTGCCCGAAGTCGGTGAAACTGTGGATTGCCACCGCCAGCAGTCCGAACCCCAGCCCTATTGCCGCAATGCGGACCGGCGGAACGGGCCGGCTGACGCAGCGAACGTAGCTGTGGCAGACAACTGCGCCGAACACGGCTATCAGCACCACCCCCACCAGGCCGGTTTCCTCAGCAAGCTGGGCGTACTCGTTCTCGGCATGGACGGCCACGGCGCTGATGGTGGACTTGTCGAACATCGGATAAACAACCTCGTGCGTTCCCAGGCCACAGCCGAACACCGGAAACCTCGCCCAGGCGGCCGTCGTGCTCTTGGCCAGATCCCAGCGCCCCTGCCAATCGTGGAGCTTACGCAGATCGGCGAGACGGTCGTACACGGCGTCGAACCCGACGCACAGCACGCACACCAGCGCCGCTAGCGCCATCGCCATGACTGCCCATCCGCCGATATTGAGCCGGCGCTTCAGAGTCAGCACAACGGCCGTGGCGGTAGCCGCTGCCAGCACAGAGATCATGCCGCCGCGGCTGAGAGACAAGAAGATGGTCGCCAGTCCCAGGGCGATGGCGCCGGCCAGATACCATACCCCCCGCGCCTTGCGGCCGGTCAGGCGATCGACAACTCCAGACAACATGATCGGCGTGTTCCTGAAGGCGGCCTCGAGCTTCACCAGCAGCAGCCCCAGCGCTGCGCCGATAGAAAGGGCTGTGAACTGGCAGTAGTTGTTGCGGTTGAAGAACGGCCCGCCCAGGGCTGCCCCCTTGCGGGTGGGCACGAGCCAATAGATCTTGTCCGTGCCCGAGGCGATCTGCGCCAAGGCCAGCAGCGCCACCGCGCCGCCGACAGCGGACACGACTGCCAGCAGCCTCCTGATCTGCTCAGGCCTGCGGTACACGTTGACGGTCACCACAAACAGGGCGACAGCCGACATCGCCATACGCAGCGCCTGCGTCGTCATGAACGGGTAGAAGCTGAGTGTCATGGCCCCGGCAGAGCCGTTCGAGCCGGACATATCGGCCAGCAGGTCAGCCTTCATGCCGGCGGTATGCGGCGAGGCGCACGCCACCAGCCCCGCCGGCAGCGGCAGTAACTGGGCAGCCGCCAGAAGCAGCACCCCCCCCACCGGCAGGTACGCCCAGGACCACACCAACCCCGTGCCCCGCACTAAGATCACCTTGAGCAGCAGGCAGGCCAGCATGGCGCCGGCCAGCGCCACCACCACTTCCTCGCTCCACGCATCGACGGCGCCAAAGGCAAGCGGCATAAAGACCAGCAACACGACCATCAGGATCTCGACGGCCCTGTCGAAGTGTCGTGCGAGGCCATGCCGGTCGGGGATGTCTGCGATGTTCTGCATCATCGCCCTCCCCCAGCTGCAACGCCTGCCGAGAGGGCCCCGACCTCCATGCCCCGCAGGACACCTAGCGGGTTGTCGGTACAGACGCGTCGCGCGGCATCGGCGCCCAGTCGCGATGCGATAGCCGCCATCGCCTGCGACATGCATGGCCGCCGACCGACAGTATCATGAGCGTCGGAGGCCACCAGCGAGATCGCCCCCTTGCTCAGCCAGTACCACGCCGCTGCTTCCGCGAGCGGGCCGAAGCGCCCCAGCAGACTGCCGGCGGTCGCCTGAAGAACCAGCCCCTGCTCCACCCAGGGAAGCACCAAGTCCGGATTGCGGGCAAGGCGCTCACACTGTTCCGGATGTGTCAGAATGACGCAGATCCCCAAGGTCCTCACGTCCGGCAGCGCGGGTTGGGGATTGATGAAGGTCTCGTGCGGCAGCTCCATGAGGATGTACTTCCCGGCGTCGTTGAGCGTCATCACCTCGTCGCGTTCCAGCAGTGCGGGGATCCGCTCGTCGATGCGGACATCCGCGCCTGGCGCGACGCGAACTGGCATGCCCTCGGCAAGCAGCAAGGCATTGAGGCTAGCCACGGGCAGGCGTATTTCGGCGGGGCTGTTTCGGCCGTCATAGCGGCCGAGCTGATGGGGCGTGGCGACGGCGACGGTGACGTCGTCCGCGACCAGGGCCCGGCACAACGCCAGCCAACCCGCCGTCGTCTGCGGCCCATCATCCAGTGCGGGCAGGCAATGGCAGTGGATATCGACTCTGGGGCGCAAAGCGACCCCGGTCGGTCCCTGCTGCCGCGCCAGCCACCCATCCATGCTGCCGGCGTAATCTATGGTCTCATCCTTAAGCTGCATCCGACTGGACTGCTGCGACTTCCTCCCTCTCTTCGCCGCGGTCCTTCCTGTCTCCACGGCCGTGACTGCAGTAGCGGCCGTGGTAGTACCCGTAGTGGTAATAGCCGTATCGGTTCTTGCGCGTCGGCGCGTCGTTGACGACCACGCCTAGAATCTGTGAGCCGACCCTGAGGAGGGTTTCGACGGCCTGCTGTGAGGGCTTGCGGCTGGACTTCTCCGCTCGGAGCACAAGTAGGGCCACATCGCACGTAGCACCCAGAATGCGCGCGTCGCTGACGGGAATGACGGGCGGGGCGTCCAGGACGATACGGTCATATCGGCCGGACAGCCCCTCCAACAGCCCCGCGAACGCTCGGCTGCTGAGCATCTCGGACGGGTTGGGCGGGATCGTCCCGCAAGGCAACACGTCCAGGTTCTCTATTCCTGATCTGTGGATAGCCTGATACAGCGGGCCGCGGCCCGCCAGTACATCCGAGAGCCCGACCGCGTCGCTGTCGATCTGGAAGACCCTATGCTGGGACGGCCGGCGGAAGTCGGCATCCAGCACGAGCACCTTCTGCCCGGCCTGAGCCATTGAGATGGCCAGGTTGCTGGCCAGAGTAGTCTTGCCGTCGCCGACGCCGGGAGAGGTCACCAGGAGGGTCTTGGCGTCGTTGTCGGGAACGCCGAAATAGACGGCGGTTCTGATTGTGCGGTAGGACTCAGCCGCCTGTGAAAGCGGCTCCGCGTCGACCACCTTGCCTACGACAGCCGATCCCTTGCGCGACTGCACGTGCGGCACCACGCCCAAGGCCGGTAGACCCAGCGCTTGAGAGATCTCCTCCACCGACCGGAACTTGTGATCCATCCAGTCGCCGACCAGTGCCAGGCCGATCCCCAACAGCAGCCCGGCGGCCAGGGCCATGGCCATGACCTGGGTCCTATTGGGCTTAGAGGGCGCCTCGGGCGGCTGAGCGGCCTCCAGTATGCTGATGTTCAGCGCGCCGGCGTCTTCCGTGACATCGATCTCCTTGATCCGGCTCTCCAGGACGTCGCACATGCGTTCGGTGCGTTTAATGTCCGCCTCGAGCATCGCGTGCTCGACGGCCTTGGAGTTCAATTTCTGCGCCAGCACGCGCTGAGCCTCCAGCGAGGTGCGCAGCTCGGCCACGCGGTTCTTCGCGCTGTTGTATTGCTGCCGCACCGCGCCCAGGCACGCCTCAGCCAGCAGGCTGAGCCTCGTGTCGCGCTGCTCGGACAGAAGCTTGAGCTTGGCCTGCGCCTCCCGGACCGCCGGATGGTCCGCCGTGTACTGCTGTCTCAGCGAGACCAGGGCAACCTGGAGCTCGTCGATGCCGTCGCGAAAGGCGTCCACCTCGCGGTACGCGGAGCCCTGAGAGCCCAGGATGTGCTGTGCCTGCGCCAGGTGCTGGACCTTGGCCGGATCGCTGAGGATAACCTTCGTCGTTTCGTACTGAGCGCTGGCGTCCGTCAACTCCAGCTCGGCCTGAGTGAGCGCGTCGGAGAGCCTCATCAGTCGCTGGATGATGATGTTGCTGTTGTCGGTCCCAAAGGAGATCGTCTCGTTGGCGCGTTTGAAGTCCATCAGGGCCTTGAACCTCTCGCCCAGCTCCCCGTCGCGCTTGATCTTCTCCCGCTGAAGGATCTTGAGCACCTCGGCCGCCGTGTCGCGTCTCTGGCGAGAGTGGTAGGCGACATAGGATTCCACGATTGCGTTCACGATCTCGGCGGCCTCCGTCGGGGACGGCGAGTCAAGAGCGATCGTGATGATGTCGTCCTTCTTGCCCACGCTGACGTCCACACTGCTCTTAAGGAAGGCCACCCGGTTGCCAGCGGCCGCGAACGTCCGCAGTCCCCTCCCAGCCAGGGCCTTGGCGGCGCCCGTAAGAATCGGCGTGGACTTCAGCAGCTCGGCCTGGGTGTACAGGTAGTTCTTCGACTGCGTCATGAAGCCTTCGTTGGCCTTGATGATCTCCGGGCCGCTGCGTTCCACGAACAGGCGGGAGGAGGCGGTGTAAACCGGCGTAGCCTTGTAGAGGTAGGTCAGCGCGCCGGAGGCACAAAGCACAACGGTCAGGGCCACCACCCATTTGTGCTGCCAGAGCACCTGCACGAAGCTGCGGTGGCGGATCTGGGGCTCGGCTGGGCGATCAGTGTCGGCCTTCGACTCCGGAGGCTGAGTTTCTGGACGGCGACTATGACTATGCCTGGGCATGCTCAACTGTCTCCTTTCGTCTTCCACGGCTTTCCCAACGCCGCCTATGCGCAAGGGGTGGTTGGTCTCGCAATGCGGGTCGCGCTAGTTACCGAAGCTGGCGCCGCTGTTCACCCCGACACCGACTCGAACGATCTGCGCGAGCAACACGCGCGCTCGGGTCCTGGGGCTCTGCTCGACCGCGATCACGTCCCCGGGCTTCAGGCGCAGTCGGCTGGCGCCCACGCCCGACGGGCCTTCGAGCTTCAGGACGGCCGAGATCACCTCGCCGCTGGCGTCCTGCCGATAAACCTTCACGTACTGCGGGTCCGCCAGGTCGTCTACGCCCCCGGCGAAGGCCAGCGCGTCCATCACGCTGTAGTTCTGCTTGGGCGAGCATGGGAACAAACCGGGATTCTTCACGAGCCCGATGACGGCTATCACCTGCGGCTCGAGGGCCTCGACCACAATGCTGTCCCCGTCGGCCAACTCCGGGTTGCCCGCAACCACGTTCATCCCCACGACGGGGATTTTCAGGGCCTGATCCTGTCCGGCACGACGTATGTATATCGCGGTGGCGCCTTGCTCGGCGATCCCGCCGGCCTTCATCAGCGCGCAGACCAGGGTCATCTCGTTGCTGCGGAGTTCGTACGCCCCCGGCTCCTTCACCCCGCCCACGACGGAGACCACGGCGGAGTGGTGTTCGGCCACCTTCGCCACTATGCTGGGTTTCTGGCGAACGTACTTGGGGAAGTATAGGGCGGTAGCCGCCGCTTCGATTTCCGACATCGTGCGCCCCACGGCGGGCACCTCCCCCACAATGGGCAGGACGATGTTGCCCGCTTCGTCGACGCGGCAAAGATGCGTGCCGGCCTGGTTGGCCGACTCGGGCAGCGAGTTGAGCACAACCGGCATCGACAGTTCAAGCACGTCGCCGGGGACAACACGATATGATCCCGGGCAGGTGCCGGTGCCGTACAGCTCCCCAAGGTCAACCTTCACCTGAACGGGTCCGGCTTGGCTGAACGCAATCAGCTCCTCTTCCGACGAGACCCCGGCGCCCCCGCATCCGGCCAGAACCACACAAACGGCAGCGGCCAGGCCGACAAGACGAACCCCAGCCGGGTTCACCGGCCGTCGGTCTTCCCGCAGATGCGCTCTGTCAACAGCCGCCGTTGTACGATGGTTCCCGCGAGCCAAGCGAGCGAGTGCTATCATGGTTGTCCTCTTTCAGCGGCGGATTCGCCTCTCCGCCGCTTTTCCATCAGTGCCTTCTCTGGCAGGTAAGGCCCTTTTACCTCATGGGCCGACGCTGACTTGATTGCCTTGCGTGCCATCTCCGTCCGCGGAGCCGACAGGCCTCGTTCTCATCCGGTCGTTACGGATCGGTCTTCATTCCGATGCGCTGCGCACGGTGGTTTCTCCCTCGGCAACCACGATGGCTACGGTGGCCGTCGCTGCTGCCGCCACGCCGCCGCCGATCAACAAGGCTGTTACACCCTTGCCGGCGAACAGGCCGCCGGCCCCATTGCCTGTCCCAACGCCGCCAGCCTCCGCGCTGGCAGCCCCTTCCGGACCTGCCGGCAGATCGCCCGGCATGGCGGTCGCGTCACCTGGGCTCCCGTCTGGCGGCCCGTCCGTACCGACGTCTTCCGGGCGAGCTGAAATGTCCGCCATGTCCGTGATGTCCGGCTGTACCAAGTCGGCCGCCGCCATTTCAGCGCCCGGCGCGGCTGCATCGTCCGCTTCGATCTCTTCGTCGGCCTCATTCGCCGACGTGTCGGCCGACACCGCGTCGCCCGACTGCGCTTCGGCTGCCGCCTGCGTCGACCCATCCACCTCAGGTGGAGCGAAAGGATCGAACCGAAGCGCCTCTTGCACACGAGCTGGATCAGTCAGGTCCAGTGGCTTCACGGCTGCCGGCGCGGCCCGCCGCGACGCTGTCGTAACGTAGACCGTCGCGGCGACAAGGGCGAACACTAGACATGCCCACAAGACTCGGAATCGCGCTCGCGTCGAAGCCTGCTGCTGCATTGCCGCGTCTCCTTATTGAGGGATTCCCTCATTGAGGGATTCCCTCAATGCCCTCACGTGCTTCCCTGTCAACGGCAATGGTGAGCATCTGTCATCTCGCCCAGGAGCACATACCCGTAGTCTGCGCAGACAGAGCAGGCTGGGGCTTCCCCTTAGGGATGCGCCGGCCCACGCGCTGCAGGAGGAGATCGGAGAGTTCCGGCCAAGTGGGTCGAGTAAGGCTTGAACACCCACAGCGCCCATCACGTCGGCACCGCACCGGGTCAACGGTGGATGACCGTCGCCCTGAGATGCCATCCGCACCGGGATGGAACGCGTGCGCCGGCAGGACCCGCCGGACCCGTGGCAGCCTGGCAGCCAGGCGGTTCCGGGCAATCGGGGGTCGCTGCCCCTTTTGCCGCGAAGGCGGGAGTGCATTCGGTCACCTACCGGCCAAGACCGCACCCAGCCAGACCTGCAGCTCCTTAGTCCGCGACCTCTATATCGTCCCGCTCCCAGGGCGACTTTAGCTAGGCGGAAATACCTCTCGACACCGAACACGCCGCCCCGCCAGCAAAGGCCCGATGATCAGTCCGCCGCCCCGTATGCATGCAATAGCCTGCCGCATAGCCACTCGTAGCGGCCTGCGAAGGAGCAAGCGACAGGCGCGGGCCACTTACCGTCAAAGGGGCTCTTCCAACCCGCCACCGGATGGCCGGCAACCAGCCCAGGCGAGGGTTCAGAGGCTGAAACGGCAAGTGCGAGCATCAGAGGCCCAGCGCCGCCCTGAATACCCAAAGGACGGCAGCCGAAAGGGCAGCACAGATCGGGATCGTCACCAGCCACGAGGCAAATATCTTCCGGATCACCTTCATGTCGATGGCGCCGAACCCACGGGCGAAGCCCACGCCCATCACGGCGCCGACGATAACAAAGGTTGTCGAAATGGGCATGCCCAGCTTGGAGAAGACCAGCACGCTGGTGGCCGTGCCGAAGGTGGCCGCGAACCCGCGAGTGGGCGTTATCTCGGTGATCTTCTTCCCGACGGCGTCGATGACCTTGTAGCCGTACATGGCCAGCCCGGCGACGATACCCGCCCCACCGAAAGCCAGCAGCCACGGCGGTACCGTGACCGCGCCCGGGATCTTGCCGGAACGGAGGATTTCCATCGAGCTTGCCAGCGGGCCGATCGCATTGGCTACATCGTTCGCACCGTGCGCGAACGACATGTAACAGGCCGTGGCGATCTGCATGCGCCCGAACCATCGCTCGACGACCTGATACCTCCTCGCCCGGGGGACCCCGTGGCGGCGCATTCTCCTTCGCAGGCCCAGACGCGTGGCGACGAACACGGCTGCCCCCGCAAGCGCCGACAGCGCGATCGCCCGCCCCAGCGGGAGGTTCAGATGAAGCCGCGGCAGCCCTTTGTAGACTATCGACATGGCCACAATGGCGACGAGCGATCCCATCGCTACCGGCACCGTGGCAATGGCCATGAATACCGGGTGACGGCTCCGCAGGATGAGCTGCTGAATCCCCCACCGGTAGACTGTGTAGGCAAGAACGCCGCCCACGACCGGAGAGACCACCCAACTACAAGCAATGGCGCCGATCTTGCCCCATCTCACGTAGGCCGGCCCGCCGCACGCCAACGCAAACCCGATCACAGCCCCGACGATCGCATGCGTGGTGGAGACCGGCTGGCCAAGGAAGCTGGCGATGTGCATCCATATCGCCGAGGCAATCAGGCTGGCCAGCATGCCGACCCCCAGCAGTCTGATCAGGTCGGGCGCCCCGGCGAAGTACTGCGCCTTTACGATACCGCCGGAGATGGTCCTCGCGACTGGCTCGCCGACAAGGAACGCCCCACAGAACTCGAAGATCGCTGCGCAGAGTATAGCATGTCTGAGCGTCAGGGCGCCCGAGCCTACCGACGTCCCAAACGCGTTGGCCACGTCGTTGGCCCCGATGTTCCAGGCCATATAGAAGCCCCCCAACACGGCGATGGCCAGAAGAATGGTCGTCTCCACGAAGAGCTCCCGGACCGCGTTGCCGCTACTTCCGGAGAATCATCAGACGAAGGTTCTTGCCGACGTTCTCGGCGTTGTCAGCAATGCCCCCCAGCGCTCGACACAGTTTTTCCAGAAGGATGATAGTGACAGTGTCGACGTTGTCGGCTGCGTAGTACTTGCGCGCGAACGTCCGGCTGAGCTTGTCCGACTCCCACTCCATATGGCAGACATCCTGAATCTTGAGCAGAACGTGCTCGGCTTCAGGGCCCACGAAAGCTTCCTTCTGGAGATCCCCAAGGTGCTCGGCCAGGCCCAGTAGCGACTCGCTGATACTGACGACCTTGTCCACCAACTCCAGGAAGGTCACATGCAGCTCATCGGGCAGATCGAGTCTGCGGAACGTGGCCACAACCGCGAAGTCCTCAGCCCCGTCGGCAATCTTGTCCATTCGGGTGAGGAATCGTCCGACGTCCTCGCGGTTGACGGATAGGAAGTACCGCTTGGGGAGACTCCGCCGGACGCTGTCCTTTACGAGGTCCGCCTCGTACTCCGTCTTGGAGACCTGGTGTTGAAGCTCCTTGAGCTTCTCCATGTCGCCGGCGACGATGGCCTCCGCCACAGCTCGAACAAGGGTAACACACGCATGCACTTTCCTGGCGTGCTCGACGAGCGGCTCAAACGGCGATTTTCCAAAGACCTTCGTAAGGGCCTCCATCATGAATCCCTTTCCGCAGGTGCAACACTTCCATGAGCCTACTCAACTGCCAGGGGAAAGCAAGCCGCATGTCCGCGCCGATCAGAGGATCGCAGCTCTGTCACGGACGAGCGAGGCGAATGAAGTGAGCGTTCCCCTGTTGGAGACGCTTTGGTCTCCGCGTTCTTCGCTGACCCAGAGGCCCCTCTGCACGAAACGCCGGCCCCGCGTTCCCCGGGCTTCCTTCGGTCACCCGGGGCTACGGGTCAATCGCCCCGGCGGGCTCGTGCCCCCTCCCATCCGCAACGACGGAACACCCTAACAGCTTCGCGCATCCCGCCGGAACGCCCCTCTGTGCCCCGCGAATCCGGCGTCTCAGGAAGCCACGTGCGGGACACCCGCACGCCCTGCGACTACCTGTCGGTCGAGGTGTTCGCGGCTCGCCGGCGCTGCGCAAGACCCTCTGCTGCCCCGAGGCTGAATGCACATCGCATCCTGGCATCGTTGATGTCTGCGAACACGCCGTCGAGTTCTTCGGTCTTGCCCTGCTCACCCATGCGCTTGGCCACCTTTTCCCAACCCAAGGCCTCCGCGTCCTTGTTGCTCATCCCAGAAAACGCTGTCTTCGCACGCTGCAGATCCCCCGCTGCGGCGTAGCAGACGGCCAGGTCTCCGAGCACCAGCGGCTTGAGATAGCTGCTGTTGACCTGGTCGGCAGCCTTCGCTGCGGCGGCCACGTCCCCAAGATCGCCATAGAGCCTGACCAACCACTGAAGGATCCACGCCTTCCCACTGGGGAGCTTCTCGGCCAGGGCCGTCAGGTCCTGGATGCTCGCCCGAACGCCCTCCTTATCGCCCATATGCAGGCAGCACTCGGCGACCGACTTGAAGACGAAGGCCACCTCAGGAGACGGCTGAGCCTTTCTCGCGGCCTCCGTGGCGGCCTTCAACGCGCTCTTGGCGCCCGAGACGTCGCCCCTGGCCTGTTCGGCCTGAAGTACCGCCGACCATCCCACGGCTTGTTGAGCGGCTGTCGACAGGCCCGTCGCCCGTTCTCGCGCAAGCGAGACCGTCTTGGCGGCCGCGTCCTTCCGTCCCCATTCCGCCTGCATCGCGGCCGCCTGCGCCAGAACCACAGGCCACTTGGCTTGCGCAGCCTCGCCCATCTTGGCCAGCGTGGCCTCCGCCTTCTGAAGGTCTCCAGCCAGCACCTGACACCGCGCGATATTGCCGTACTTAGCCACCGCCCCCTTCATCATGTATCCGTGTTCGCTCTTCTTGGCTTCCTGGACGCCCCTGTCCGCAAGCTGCATCGCCTTGTCGGTGGCCGACCGGGCGGCGGCCTGATCGTTCCTGCGGGAATGGAGTTCCGCGATGCCGCAGTAGGCGCTGATCTTGCATTCACGTGCAGTGGAGCTTCCGGCGGAGTCAGACCCATCCGCGGTGGCCTTCGCCGCGTTGGCGTCTCCGGCGGCGAGTTGGGCCCGGACCACTTCTTCGCGGACAGCATACGATGCGAAACCCTTCGCAGGGGCGAGCCTCAAGGCCGCCTCCCAGGTTCTTCTCGCCGCAGCGGAGTCGCCGCACTCTGCATAGACAAGGGAAGCCGTTGCGTACGCCCGCGATTTTTGATCAGCGATGGGAAGCTTGTCCGCCTCCGCCAGCGCCCGCGTCAGCCATCTCTCGACCGGCTCGGACAGCCCGGCGGAGCCATTGGCGTCTTGAGCGTTGGCCGTCGTCCAACTGCGCGCGAGAATGGCGCACACGGCCACGCAGAGGATCGTCGTCCTGCGCCCTGCGGTCATGCTTCGCTCCCCATTTCGTGTGCTCGTGACGGGTCAGGCGCGAGCGTTCGCGCCTCTGCGATTGCTGCATTGTCCTCGTGGCCCGCTGAGTTTCAAGCCGTAGGACGTCTGACGTATCCCCAGTTTGGGCGCGCCGGTCTGCGCACGCCCGGCAGGGCGGAACATATCAGCCCACGGCGTGAGCCGTGGGCACGCAGGCCGCCTCCTCCGCCCCATCCCCGGAGGGGCGGCACACCGTGCACCCGCCAGCAATGTACCGCCCCCGAGGGGCTGGTACATCCAGGGGCCACCGCCGACGCACGGCTCACGCCGTGGGCTGGCATATGTCGCCGCAAGCGGCTTAGGGTGCAGACTGGGGATAGGCCAGGTAGGACGTGGGGGTATCCCGCACACGGGCCCGGCAGCCAGGTCTGGCATACATGCCCGACACGTTGGTCGGTGGGAAATGCGCAACGGCTGTCGGGCAGGCGTGCCCCACCTGCCGACTACCCCTTCGTCCCCGTCGTGGCGATGCCTTGGATGAACGTGCGCTGCGTCAAGAAGAACAGGACAACGATCGGCAGCACCAGCAGAGCGGAGGCGGCCATCAGAAGGTGCCACTCGCTGCCGCCATGCTGGCTCTGGTACTGCTGGAGGCCCAGGGCGATCGTGTACGTCTCCGGCCGGGTCAGGAAGATCAGCGGCGCCAGGAAGTCGTTCCAGGCGTACAGGAAGTGAAACAGGGCCACGACGGCCAGCGCCGGCTTGGCCAGCGGCAGCACGATCCGCCAATAGATGCCGAACTCGCTGCACCCGTCGA
>Ga0307378_10004538_pt1 | contig 19772 bp, 20 predicted proteins | sample UN1MG_FD_202238 | JGI IMG/M metagenome (GOLD analysis project Ga0307378, IMG submission 202238) | Soil microbial communities from Risofladan, Vaasa, Finland - UN-1 | ecosystem: Environmental > Terrestrial > Soil > Coastal area > Acid sulfate soil | place: Finland: Risofladan, Vaasa | collected... | reverse complement strand
GGCATGCAGAATGAAAATGCGACGCCCGCCGTTCGAAAGGCGAAGTGGAGGTTCACCATCCCGGCCGCGGCAACGGGTCTCATAATCGTAGCCCTGGCATTGTCACTCTTCCTCTCCTCCAACCCCTACGCGGTGCGCTACACGAAGGTCGCCCACGCCGACGAAAAGCCCGTCTACACGTCATGGAACGCCCTCGCCAGCCTGACCGTCTACGATAACATCTTCTTCCAGAAACCGGACACGCCCTTCGGTTGGGGGATGAGCCCCACATTTTCGGGAAGCGGCATCGAGCAGTACTGGATAGACCAGGACGACTGCGCCGGCACACCGATCACCAACTTCGACGGCAACCTCGAAAAGCTCGATTTCCTCGGCTACGACGTCACCAACGTCGCGTACCAGTACAGGGACTTCGACGACGTTTTAGTCATCGGGTCGGGCGGGGGTCGGGACGTTCTGGCGGCCAAGTACTTCGGGGCGAAACGGGTCACCGCCGTAGAGATCAACCCAGACATGATAGAGGTGGTCGAGAACGTGTACGGCGATTTTTCGGGCCGCCCCTACGAGATGCCCGGGGTCAGGGCGGTCGTGGACGAGGCGCGCAGTTACATAGCGCGCGATGACGCCAAATACGACCTTATCATGATCTCGCTAATAGACTCCTGGGCCGCCTCCATGGCGGGGGCCTTCGCCCTGTCCGAGAACAACCTCTACACGGTGGAAGCCTTTCAGCTCTACCTTGATCACCTGAGGCGGGACGGCATCCTGACCATCTCACGCTGGTACAAGGGGGGAGGTCGCAGCGACGAGACACTGCGCCTGGTCAACCTCTGCATCGAGACCCTCGAAAGGCGGGGAATTCGAGAACCAGCCCGCCATATCGTTGTCATCGGAGGGGACCGCATCGCCACGGTGCTGATGTCTAAGATCCCCTTCACCGAGGAAGAGCTGAGCAGGTTGCGGGATGCCGTCGAGCGTCTGCAGTTCGACACCGTTTGGATTCCCGGGCAGGGCGGATCGGACGCAGGCATCAACACGCTTTTCTCCAGGGAGAGGGACTCCTATACGGCTTCCCTCCCTATAGATATCCGTCCCCCCGTAGACGACTGGCCATTCTTCTTTCTATTCCACAGCTCGGTGCTGGAGAACCCGGAGGCTTCCGGTGACACAGCGGTCGCGGCCGACGCGACCACGGTACTGCGGTACCTGTTCTATGCACTCGTCGCCGCCTCCCTTCTCTTCATCGTCCTGCCGCTGGCCCTGAGAAAAAAAGACGGGTACGGCTTAAAAAACGTGCTGGCCCGCCCGCAGAAGTGGCTGTATTTCGCGGGCATCGGTCTGGGTTTCATGCTGGTCGAGCTCTCACTCATCCAGCGCTACGTGCTCTTCCTTGGGCACCCGGCGTATGCGACCTCCATCGTTATCTTCTCCCTGCTCCTGTTCGCGGGACTGGGCAGCGCGACGACGAACCGCCTCAAGAAACGCTTCCCGCTGCGCGGTTTGAACATGACGATCTTCGCCGCGATCGGGGGCCTGATCCTCGTCCAGGCTTTCGTGGTGCCCTGGGTCTTGAACCTGGCCATGCCGGCCTTCCTCGTCTGGCGCCTCATCATCGCGGCTCTCCTGCTGGCGCCCCTGGGGTTCGTCATGGGGATGGCCTTCCCCCTGGGTATTTCGCGTCTGGACGAAGCGGGCAGCAGCGGCATGATCCCCTACGTCTGGGGAATCAACAGCGTCATGAGCGTCATGGCTTCGGTGCTGGCAACGATCATCGCGGTCAGCCTGGGCTACTCGGTCGGGCTGATGGCCGGGCTCGTCGCGTACGCCCTGGTCTCGGCCACCGGGGCCTTTAGGTGGAGCAAAACACCGTAGAAGCGGCTCAATACCCGCGTCTCCAGTGGCGGACATCCTCGGAACGAACCCGATACGTCGTCGGTCCCGGCACTGATAATACGGGTTACGTCACCGCATACCGTTGGCAGGCCAATATACGGTCCGCCCGCGCTCACTCTTCTAACCCGATGGGGTTAACGCAGACTCCGTTCGTCAATGGATAAGGTTCTCGACTCTTTAAACTAAGCGTTAAATGTCGTCCTCCCTACCCCTGATCCACCGGGATTGACCCCCATGCTCATCTGGAGCCTGTCGCGAAACTTCGAGCTCCACTCGTCCCGGCGCCTAGCCGAGACCGCCCGGGCGCGCGGGCACGAGCTGCGGGAGCTCGACACGACGCGCCTGACCGCCCTGGTCACCGGGGACGGTCTCCGGCTGCTATCGGACGGCGAGGCGCTGGACCCGCCGGACTTCGCCGTTTTCCGCTCCGGGTACCGAAGGCTGGATTTCGGCTGGGACCTGGCGCTCTGGCGGCACCTCGAGGCGATGGGCGTGCCCACCCTCAACTCCACCCGGGCCGTGCTCCGCTGCTCGGACAAGTTCCACACGCACCAGCTCCTGCGGGCGGCGGGCGTTCCGACGGTGGACGCGGCGCTGGTCACCGACGAATCTCAACTGAAGCGCGCGGCCGAGGCGGTGGGCGGCTTCCCCCTGGTGCTCAAATGGGTGCGGGGGACGCGGGGGGTGGGGACGGCACTGGTGGAGTCTATGAAGGCGCTGCGCGGCCAGTGGCAACTCTCAGCGGTCCTGGAGCAGAACGTCTTCCTGGAGCGCCACCACCCCGAGGCCGGGGGGAGCGACCTGCGCGTCCTGGTCCTGGGCGGGAGCGTGATCGCGTGCTACGAGCGGCGGGCGCCCGCGGACGATTTCCGCTCGAACCTGCACCGGGGCGGGAGCGGCGTCCCGCATGAGCCCACGGACGAGGAACGGGAGCTGGCGCTGGCCGCCGCGGAGGCGTTGGGGCTGGACTTCGCCGGGGTGGACCTCCTGCCCACGGACGACGGACCGAAGGTCCTGGAGGTCAACTCGGTGCCGGGCTTCCGGGGAGCGGAGGAGATCACCGGCGCGGACGTGGCCGGGGCCGTCATTCGGTTCATCGAGGGACGGGTCCGGGGGCGGTGAAGGTCCGGTGGTATCTTTCCATTTATCACGGGAGCGCCGCCGTTCGCGACTTGAAGCCGGCGGTACGAAAAAGGGGGTGGTAACCCCTCATGATGCGAGCAAGGGGCTGAAGCCCCTCGTCTTGCGTTTGAGGGGGATAAAAATCCCCCTTTGTCTTACTCGGGGGGTGGGTCGCTATAACCCCAATCAACTGATTCTCCTCCAGCCGTCCGCCCCGGTGCCGCGCGCGGCGAACGTTGGAACGACAAATCACCGCCCGACACAGCGTAATAATGCGCACGCAAATACGACTTCGCGGCGGCTGGTCAAACCCAAAATTTATTCGGAACCCATCGGAATTAACCCGCGTATCCCCTGAGGCGGACGGGAATATCCGCCGTGGAGGTCGGAAATCCCCTCCCCGACCTTCGAAAAAACGGGGACCGGCCATTCCTCCCCCAACCGGTCCCACGGGGGGAGGCGAGCCAAAGCCTCCCGCCCAGAGAAGGGGTCGGTCTGCCCCCCCAGACCGGCCCCCTTATTTATCGGAAAATGCCGACGAGCTCCAGGCCCGGCGTCTGGGGGAGCATGTCGAACGCCGCTAATCCTTCCAGCTCGTATCCCCCCCGGATGAAAAGCGCGGCGTCGCGCCAGAAACGCGCCGGGTTGCAGGACACGTAGGCGATGAGCGGCGGCTTAAGCGTGTTCAGCGCATCGGTGACTTCCCGGGAAAGCCCCGTCCGGGGCGGGTCCAGGATGACCAGGTCGGGCCTCTCGAACGGAGCGTCCGGTCCCTCGACCAGGGCCCGCTCCACCGTTCCCGCCGCGACCCGAAAATCCCACCCCGACCGGGACAGGTTCTCCTCCGCGTCGGCCGCGCCGAGGGGATCCGCCTCGACGAGCCAGAGCCGCGCCCCGCCCGCGAGGGCCGTCGAGCCCAGCGGGCCTCCCCCGCCGTAGAGGTCCCACACAACCTCGGGTTTCAACTCCCCGCAGAGCATGGTCATCCGCGCGTGCAACCACCGCGCACCCGCGTCGTTGGGCTGGCGGAAGACACCCGGCGTTTTTACAAGCGGCGAAGCGAGGGAGCCGGTCTCGAATCGCTCCCCGCCCCACGCCGCCGTCGAGAAGTTTTTCCCCTTCACCCGGAGGGCGACGAGGCCGGGAAGCTCCCCGGCCGGGGCCGACCAATCGGTACCGGGCGGCGCGCTCCGGTCGAATCCCAGGGTGAGCGCCCAACCTCCGGCGGCCCTCTCGACGGTCACCTCGAAAAGACCCGACCAATCCCCACCGATTCCGGTTCGTAAAACCTTGCGGACCGCCCCCACCGCGGTGTTGAGCGGCTCCATCAACAGGGGGCAGGCGTCCCAGGCGACCAGCTCGTGGCTGCCCCGGACGTAGTACCCGAGCTCCGGCTCCCCGGAATGACGGGCGACCTGGAGTCGGGCGACGGCGCGGTGACAGAAGGGCTCCGAGGGCTCCACGGGCGGGGGCTCGATGTCCAGCCGGGCGTTCTTACGCGCCAGGTCGGCCGTCAGTTTCCCCTTGAGCCGGAGCTGGACGGGATGGGCGATGTGCAGCCAGTCGCAGCCGCCGCAGCGGCCGAAAATTTCACAAGCAGGCTCGACGCGTCCCTCGCCGCCCTCCAGTAGCTCCACGACCCGGCCGTGGGAGTAGTCCCGCGTCTGGCGTGTTATTTCCACGAGGGCCGTGTCGCCGGGGACGGTGCCGGGAACGAAAACGACCCGACCTTCGAGCCGGGCCACGCCGTCGCGGCCGGCGACGTCCACGACCCGCAGGCGGTGGAGGCGGTCACCGCTCATCGGCCAGCATCTCCCGCGCCCGCTCCAAGAGCGCCTCCCGCTCGTTCAGGTCCGGGCGCTCCAGCACCTCATCCACCAGGCGGTCCAAAATTTCGCCCACCCATCGGCCCGGCCCACGACCCGACATTTCGAGGAGGTCATCGCCCGACACGGCCAGGTCGGCCACGGTCAGCGGCGCCCCCGCCGCGCCCAGGGACTCGATTCGTCCCATCAGCTCGGAGATGTCCGCGGGAAGCTGGAACACCTCGGTCCGCCGGTGGGCCTGGCGGTCGGCGATGACCAGGTCGAAGAGGTCGGCGACGTTCTCCGGCCCCACCCGCCGCACGAAGCGCCGCACCGCCGCGTCGGTCCACTCCGGCGAGTAGAGGAGCATGTGGTTTTTTATCAAGAGGCACACCCGCTCGCGCAGCTCCCGGGACAGGGTCAGCCGCCGCATGGCCCGGTCGGCCATCTCCGCCGACCGCTCGTCGTGGCCGTAGAAGACGAAGTCGCGGTCCTTGGGCTGCTTGGTCGGCGGCTTGGCGACGTCGTGCAGGAGCGCCGCCCACCGCACCACCGGCTTCTCCGACGGCGCCAGGTCGCAGGAGCGCAGGCTGTGATCGAAGACATCGAAGTCGTGGTAGCGGTTCTGGGTCACGCCGTAACAGGCGGCCAGTTCGGGCAGGCAGTGGTCCAGGAGGCCGGTCCCGCGCAGGAGCTCGAAGGTGACGCCGGGCCTCGGGGCCGTCATCGTCTTGGCGAGCTCGCCGCCGATACGCTCCCAGGCCACCCCCCGGGCGACGGCGGCGTTGCGCCGGACGGCCCGCAGGAGCCTCGGCTCGACCTCGAACTCCAACGTCGCGGCGAAGCGGCAGGCGCGATAGGCCCGCAGGCCGTCCTCGGCCAGCCGCTCGTCAGGATTGCCCACCGTCCGCAGAAGCCCCCTTTTCAAATCGGCACGTCCGCCGAAGGGGTCCACGAGGTCGCCGTCGGGCAGCTCGCGAGCCAGGGCGTTCACGGTGAAGTCCCGGCGGGCCAGGTCTTCTTTTATATCCAGCCCGAAGCGCACCTCGTCCGGGCGGCGGCCGTCGGAATACGTCCCCTCGCCGCGCAGCGTCGTCACCTCGAAGGTCTCGCCGCCGAGCCGCACCATCACCGTGCCGAAGCGGGCCCCCACGTCAAGACTGCCGGGGAAGAGCGCCAGCACGCGATCCGGGAGGAGGTCGGTGGCCAGGTCTAGCTCACCGGTCGGACGCCCGAGGAGCTCGTCGCGCAGTGCCCCGCCCACGAGCCAGACGCGACCGCCGGCCCCGCGGATTCGCGCCACGACCTCACTCAGAGCTGGCGACAAGTTGCCCATCATCGGTCCCATAGAAAAGGCGGGGGCTCCGGAACCGCGTCACCGCCGGAGCCGACCCGCCCGAAAAAGAGGCAATTCAGCGGATGGAGTACCGGTCGCAGTCGGGCGGCCGCTCGGCCCCTTCGAGCGCCAGGAAGAAGCACTTCAGCTTGAAATCCCGCTCGGTGTGGCCGCCGTATCCACCGAGCTTCCCCCCGGCGCGCAGCACCCGGTGGCAGGGGATGATTATGGGGAGCGGGTTGGCTCCCACCGCCCCGCCCACGGCGCGCGCCCCTCGGGGGCTCCCCACAGCGACCGCAATCTCGCCGTAGGTCCGCGTCCCGCCGTAGGGAATCGCGGAAAGCTCCCGCCAAACCTTGTTCTCGAACGCGGTCCCGCCGGGATTCAACGGTAGATCGAAGCTCCGCCGGGTCCCGTTCAGGTAGGCGTAGATCTGCTCGATGGCCGCGCTCAGGAGCGGGTCGTCGGGGCGCGGTTTCACCCCGGGCGGGGGATTGTACCAGCCGTTCAGGAGCCCGATCCGCGTCAGGGCGTCGCCCGCGACCTCCACGGCGATGTTCCCCCAGCCGTAGGCGCTCCACGGGGCCACCATCCAGGCGAAGCGTATCTCGCCGGTCGCCATGTCACTGCACCGTCCCGGTCGCGCCGGAACCCGAGGGCAGCACCGGAGCCGTTCTTTCATCCTCGGGGGGCGCGGGGCTCTCCAGCCCGATTTTCCACGCCCCGTCCTCGAGGACGAAGAAGACGAACCCCTCCCCGCCGGCGGGCGTGTCGGCGGTGCGCCAGGAGACCTCGGCCGTGCCGCGCTCGGCGTCCACGACCTCGCTCAGGATATCCACCTCGTCGGCGAAACCGGGCTCCGCCTGGCGGGCGGCGTCCACGATCATCTTCTCCGCGGACAGCTTCAGCTCCGGAGCCTCCCGGTTCATCTCACCGGCGAGCTGGTCCAGCTCCGCCAGGGCTTCCTTCGAGTAGTAGGAGGTGAGGCGGTCGAACTCCCCGCGGCGGACCGAGCGCACGTAGGCCATGTACACCTCGCCGGGCGAGACGTCCGGCAGGGCGACCACGGCGTTCTGCGCGGCGTTGTCGGCGGATTCACCCTCCCCACCGGCGCACCCCAACAGGACGACCAGGGCCACGTAGCCCAGTGCGGCGAAGAGTCTCAACAGGTCCATCCGCTCTCCTTGGGTCGTTTCAGTCGAAGGCGATTATAGCACAGGGGGGCGCCGAGATATCCCCGTCCCCGTGGGAGACCTGCCTTCCATCCCCTTTCCCTTTTAGGGAGCGGCACGCCGACGGGCTAGGGCGAGGGTCGGGGTATATGCGTTGAAGCGGCGGGGAAATGATTCCCCGCCCTACGGCATCGTGGCTTGGGGTGAGGGGTGAAAACGGGCGGGGCACTCAAGCCCCCGCCCTGTGGTTGAACGGTGAGGAACGGACACGGGGAAAAACACACCTCGCGCCCCATCGAATCCTACGGCGTCTCGTAGCTCACGAGTTCCAGCACGCCGTAGCCCCAGAGGCCCTCACTGCGGACCAGCCCCACGCCACGCTTGAAGTAGCCGTGGGAGACCACCGGGTCCTGCACGTCGCTCTCGAGGGTGAATTCCAACCGGCGCATGTCGGTGTATGTCGTGTCCTGGACCTCGAGCTCGACGCCGGTCTCCAGGGTCTCCGAGGTCAGTGTGGCCGTGAACCCGTCGCCGACGGGGATTCCGCTCACGTAAACGACACCCTCGCCCGAGTCCGAGACGGGGTCGTCGAGCGTGCCCGAGATGTAAACGGTGATCGGGTCGGTGTAGCGCAGCTCCGTCTCGACCCACCAGCCGTCGCCCAGGTCCACCCAGAATCGCTGGTCCCAAATCTCGAAGGCCTCGTCCGAGGTGGGGCGGACCGCGACGAGCATCCCCTCGTGGGAATCGTAGTCTCCGAACTCGTTGATGAAACACTCGTGGTCCCCGTACTCGGCGGTGTCCTCGATATTCACATTTATCTCGAGGTCATCCTGGTCGGTCGCGACGTAGAGCCAGCTCCAGCCGACGGCCTGGGGCCACCACATGTCGCTGCCCTCCACGCCGGTCGGAGAGGCGCAGCCGACAAGAAGTAAAAGGGACGCCAGGGTGAAAGCGGCTGCAATCACGCCCCTTCGTGCCGGGCGGTTGTTATTATTCCTTTTCATCCTCTCCATCCTCGTCCTCCCCGTGGTAGGAGTCGCGGAAGGCCTTGGCGAAGGCGCCGATGCTGGCGGCGAAGGCCCGGCCGAATCGCTCGAAGCTACCCTCCACCTCGGGCCAGGCGTCCTTCACCTTGAGCGTCCACTCGTCCAGCTTGTCCTTGGCCACGCGGGAGCCCCGGCCCATCTCGGCGGCTATCTCCTCCAGCACGGCTCGGAACTTTTTCTCGTCCATGTCACGTCCCCCGGGGTTACGTTTCGTCGTCTTCCGGCGTTTCGGCGAGCTCCTCGGCCGGCCCCTCGAGGTAGACCCGCAGGTCCTCGAGGAGCGCCTCCCAGCCGCCGGTGTACTCCTCGACGTTGTACTGGAGCTTGGGCCCCAGGGCCTCGAAGCCGGAGTGGACCAGGGTCAGGTTCGTCGCGCCCCGCTTGGAGGCCAGCCTGAACTCCACCTGCGTGGCGGCGGGCCAGTCGTCGTCCTGCCAGCTCAGGCGCAGGAGCCGGTTCTTCTTGGCGGAGAGGACCTTGCCCCGGCTGACGCGCTCGTGTCCGTCACCGTCGCGCCAGTATTCGAAGAAGGGGGAGCCGGACTCCGGCTGGAGCTGGATGCCGTACGCCCACCAGATGCGCCGGGCGGCCGGGTTGAAAAGGGCTTTCCAGACGTCGGTCGGGGGTCGCGAAAGCTGCACCTGGAGTTGGATGTCGGCCATGGTACTCCTCTGCGGCGCCCGTAAAGTTAGCACACGCAACCCGGGGCTGTCATCTTTTTATCGGGGCTGCCAGCCGTTGTAGTGGACGAAGGCGGTCTGGGGTCTACGCTCCCGCGGAGCGGTCTCGGCCTCACGTTTCTCGGGGGGCAGGTCGGCGATTTTTCCCGGATAACCCACCGCGATGGCCGCCATTACCTCGTGGTCCTCGGGGACACCGAAGCTCTCGGCGAGCTTGGCTCGCGAGAAGCCGGCCATCTGGTGGAAGCAGAGCCCCCGGTTCACCGCCTCCAGCGCGGCCAGGACCGAGGCCATGCCCTGGTCGTGCTCCGCGAAACGGTTGGGCTTGCCGTTGTGGGTGAAATTTTTACGGGCGACGGAGAAGATGAGCACCGGAGCCTTCCGCGCCCAGTCGTTGCCCTCGGAGAGGCTCTCACGCGCCTTTTCGAGAGTCTCGGGGTTCTCGGTGGTGAATACTAAAAAATTCCAGGGCTGGTCGTTGAAGCAGGAGGGCGCCCAGCGGGCGGCTTCAAAAATGCTCTCGAGCTTCTCCCGTTCCACGGGGCGGTCGGGGTCCAGGGCCCGGGGGCTCCAGCGGGCGGCTATGAGCCCGTGGACCGGGTGGTCCGTGGACGCCGGGCGCTCGATCGGGCTCAAGTCTTCGGCGGGCATGCCTCACCTCGGGACGACGGTACACCCAAGTTTAGGACAAGGACCGGGTAAAATAAAAGGGACGAGGGTCGCGGACCCGAACGTGACCGGTGCGGACGACGGCGGTGTCCACCCCGTGCCGCGGGCCGACGAGCACCTCGGGACGGACCGCACCCAGAAAGGTGTAAATCACCGCGTCGAAGAATTTTTCCGACATCTTGCCGATCGCCGGGAACTCGGCCTTCGCGTTCATTCTTCCTCCATCAGCCCAAAATTCTCCCATCCATGGGGAACCGCATCGGATTATGCGCCGGGGCCCGGACATTATTCAATCCGGGAAGTCGAGATTACATAAAAAAGGGCCGGCCATCGCCGACCAGTGTACGTTTCGATTCGAGCGGGATCAGAGCATCTCCAGACCGACGATCCGTCCGTCGTCGGGGGACAGGGTCAGCCGGTACTGCGCCCCGCAGCCCTGGCATATCCCGACCCCGGCCTCCTCCTCGGCGGCGTTGAACAGGAGCTGGGCGTAACAGTTGCTGTTGACGCAGCGGAAGACGACCCGCGGGCCCATTCCCATGGCCTGGGCCACCACCTCGCCACCCTTTTTGATGGGGACGTCATCGAAGGAGGGCATTCTGCCTTTTCCGTTTCAACGCGTTAGCCGGTCCCGCGGCCAGATTAACATAGAGTGGCGCGCCGGTTCAAGGGCGCGTCGGCCGGTCACTCATACAATGGTAAATTACAGGTTGATCCCGGCGTTGAAGCCGAAACCGAGCCCCTGCGCGGCGGTCGCGTATAAGAATACTAGGATAAACCAAATCCAGCGTCTCATGCTCCATCTCTTAGAAAACGAAGCCCAGGTTCACCCCGGCGCCGAGCGCCGACGCGGTGTCGGCTAAAACCTCGGAATCCATCCCAACGCCCGTCAGGCGGTACTCGCAGGAAACGCCCACGCTGAAGTAGTCGGCCATGTAGAGGTCGAGTCCCAGCCCGGCCTCCGCCCCCCAGTTCCCCCCGGAGGAGTCCGTCGTCCCCACGCCCTTCTCGGTGACGGTGAGGTCGGTAGAGAGGTAGCCGCCGGCGATGCGGACCCAGGGGCGGTAGCTGCCGCGGGTGACGAAGTCGTAGCGCGCCCCCAGCCCGAAGAAAAGCTCGGTCCAGTCGTAGGTGTAGGCTGTGTCGTAGTCCGAGTAGGGGTCGTCCAGGGCGATTTCATCGGTGAAGAAGGTGCCGGAGACGCAGGGTCCCAGGGCGAATCCGCCGCCCAGGAAAAGATTGAGCATGAAGCCGAAGCCGTACTGTACGCCCGCGTCTATGTCCTGGTCCCAGAAGGCGTCGAAGGAGTAGGGCGAGTCCAGGGCGAATAAGCCCCGGGCGGAGAGGGTCACGCCCACCTCGAGCGCCCCGGCGGCCAGCGCCGCGAGGAGTAATAAAACGACGGTCCGCTTCAACCGGCCTCCTCGGTTAATCGTCCGAAAAGAGGATAACACATCCCCTCCCCCCTTTGGGGGGAGGCGCGCCTACGGGCTAGGGAGGGGGGTGTAGCAGCACCCTCTCCCTTCTAGGGAGAGGGCCGGGGTGAGGGCTACCTTAGAAAAGATGCGGGCCGACCTAAACGGCGCGCCGTCGGTCGGCCCCTACATCGGCGCAGGCATGAGTCGGGGTGGAAGAGCGAAAACGTCGGGCGGGCTTAGATTCCCGCCCCTACTGCTCCTCGATGTACCCGATTTTCTCGGGACTGCCGCTATCGCCGTGGAGGAGGTAACTCTTCTCGCAACAGTGGCTCGCCCGGGTGGGCCGGGCGCCGGGGTCGAAGTCCAGTTCCGCCAGCATCTGGTGCCGGCAGTAGGGGCAGACCCAGGCGGCGAAGCGCCCGAGCGCCGTGGCCCGGACCACCTCCCCGTCCTTCATCCGCACGTCAACATGGTAGTATTCTTCCATTTCCGCCCTCCCGCGAAACCCCTTCGTTCATAAAATAGCGAAAAAAATCCCCCCGCGCAAGGGGGGAAGCAGACCTCGATTCACGTAATGTAGGGCGGGGATTCTATCCTCAATCCGTCGAAATGTAGGGCGGGGACTTTAGTCCCCGCTGAAAAAAACCTTGACAGCACCCCCCACACTTTTACTAGACTTAAAAAGGATTGAGGAGGAGTAGAACTCAACAAAAGGTTGTAGTCATGCGGAAGATCGCTGGTTTCCTCGCTTACCTCTTCGCCGTTAATGCCGTTCTTGCGACGACCCCAACCGTGGCCGTCGTTGACTTTGAGGGAATTAACTGCTCCCAGGATTATGCACGAGGGGTAACAGAGATTCTGTCTTCAAGACTGTCCGATACCGGCGCTTTTAGGTTGATTGAGCGCGGTCAGATAATCCGCGTTTTAGAAGAACAAGCATTTCAGACTTCAGGGCTTGTTGACCCGTCAACAGCGGTACAGATAGGACAAATACTTGGGGCTGATTATGTTGGTGTTGGCAGTATTACTAAATTTGGCAACACATATACGGTATCCACCCGCTTTGTTAAAGTGGAGACAGCAGAGATTACATTAGCCGACACGTTTACGGCAGAAGGAGAGGACCAAATACCCAGCATATGTAATGATTTAGCAAAGGAAATGGCAAGTAAAGCAAGTGTTATTCATTTACGAATTAGGGCAAATGATGACGGTGTTGAAGCTTATGTTAATGGACAATACATAGGCGTATGCCCTGTTGAATACGACGTTACAACAGGTTCACACAAGATAAAATTTGTATATTCAGGGACTTATGGATACCAGAAGACGATTGATGTCAAATACGCCGATGTTGATGTTGGAAAAACATTTACAATTAACTGCCCAACAAGTAGTTCAGACGTACGAGACGTACGACTAGAAGAGGAAAGGCTTGCACAACAAGAGAGGGAAAGACTTGCAAGGCAGGCACAAGAAAGGGAAGAGCTATTAAGTGTGCCATGGCTTCTTATAATTGTTGGTGTTGGACTTCTTATAATGTGGGCATGTTTGTAGTAGAAGTATGGTATCCTGCCACCAAATAAGAAGGAGGCATTGTAGCAGATAGCAGGAAGCCCGGCTGTGACCGGCACATTAAGTGTCCACGCTACAACTACAGTTACCACTATCGTTACGTCAATGTTTGTTGTAAGCCTACCAACGGTTAAACGCAAACCAACCTGTAGGGCGGGGGCTCTGTACCCCGCCCGAAAAACGTTGAGGAGGGCGGCATACAGAGCTGCCGCCCTACATCTCACCCCTCACCCTATCCCTTTCCCCAAAGGGGCGAGGAGATATGAACCCCCCTCCCTAGCCCGTCGGTGAGCCGCTCCCCAGAGGGGAGAGGGGACATGAAAGGTGCTACTGGTTGTCGATCTGCGCGCGCTGGAGCCTGCCGGAGTACTCCACGTAAACGCTCTTCCACTCGGTGTAGAAATCCAGCACCGTCCAGGACGCCTCGCGGTGCCCGTTGCCGGTGCCCTTCACCCCGCCGAAGGGCAGGTGCACCTCGGCGCCGATGGTCGGCCCGTTGATGTACGTTATCCCCGCCTCGATGTCCTGAATCGCCTTGAAGGCCAGGTTCACGTTCTCGGTGTAGATGGAGCTGGAGAGGCCGTAGGCGGTGTCGTTCTGGACGCGGATGGCCTCCTCGAAGCTCCCGACCTTTATCACGGAAAGGATCGGGCCGAAAATCTCCTCCTGCTCCAGGCGCATCCCCGCCTTGACCCCTGAAAAAATCGTCGGCTCGATGAAGAAGCCCTTGTCGTAGGCGCCGCCGGTGAGCCGCTTCCCGCCCAGGACGAGCGCGGCCTTGTCCTCGTTCTTGCCCACCTCGATGTAGTAGAGGTCGGTCTTGAGTTGGTCCTCGGACACGGCGGGGCCCATGTCCACGGACTCGTCGAGGCCGTTGCCGACCTTGAGCTTTTTGGCCCGCTCGATGAGCTTTTCCATGAACCCGTCGTGGATTTTTTCGTGGAGGATGAGGCGGCTGGTGGCGGTGCAGCGCTGGCCCGTGGTGCCGAAGGCGCCCCACAGGACGCCGTCGAGCGCCAGGGGAAGGTTGGCGTCGTCCATGACGATCTGGGCGTTTTTGCCGCCCAGCTCGGCGGAAAACGGCTTGCCCAGCGCCCCGCACTGCCCGGCCAGCATGTTGCCTATCTCCACCGAGCCGGTGAACGAGACGCGGTTGACATCGGGGTGCTCGACGATGGCCTTGCCCACGGTTGAGCCGCCGCCGGTGACCATGTTCACCACGCCGGGCGGGAAGCCGGCCTCCTCGAAGACCTCCATGAAGTTGCCCACGCTCGCCGGGGTGAGGGTCGCGGGCTTGATGACGCAGGTGTTGCCGCAGATGAGCGCGGGGAACATCTTCCACGAGGGGATGGCGATGGGGAAATTCCAGGGGGTTATCATGCCGCAGACGCCCACGGGCCGGCGGATGGCCATGCCGAATTTGTTGCGCATCTCGACGGGTGTGTGGCGGCCGAAGAGGCGGCGGCCCTCCCCCGCGGCGTACATCCCGCAGTCTATGGCCTCCTGGGTGTCACCCCGGGTCTCGGCGATGACCTTGCCCATCTCCCGGGTCATCATCCGGGAAATTTCCTCTTTGCGCGCTTTCAGGATTTCCGCGGCCTTCATTATCGCCAGGCCGCGCTCGGGGGCGGGGACCAGGCGCCAGGATTCGAAGGCCTCCCTGGCCGCGGCCACGGCGGCGTCCACGTCCCGCCCATCGGATCTCGGGTGGGTGGCGACCAGGTCGTCTGTATCGGCCGGGTTGCGGTTTTCGTAGCGTTCGCCGGAGGCGGCCTCGACCCACGCGCCGCCGATGTAGTTCTTGAAGTGCTTCGGCTCGGGCATTGTTCCTCGCTTTGGGGCTGAAAGGGGGTGGGTTGAGCTTCGGGGTGATGATAGCAACCGGCCCGCGGGGCGGTCAACGGTGGGATTGCGGTTTTGACGTAGGGGCGGGTGTCCACACCCGCCCGCGGGTTTAACCACCGTCGAGCATCAAAATATCGCGGCGGCCCGCAGGGGACTCGTCCCACGGGGCCGCCCCACATCGCCGTTTACAAGGGAAACCGCGGGCCGACCTGAAGGTCGGCCCCTACGTCTGTTTAAGCAATACAGAAGGGGCCGGACGACCGACCCCTTTTTCAGCGTTGCGGGTACGGGACTAGAAGGTGGCCTTGATGTCGCCCCAGCTAGTGGTCACCACGTCGAGGTACTCGCCCTCGTCCACGGTGGTCCAGCCGCCGAGGTCGTCGAACATGTCCTCGATGTCGGCCGACATGCCGGCGGTGCCCAGCAGGACCTCGAAGTAGTCGCCGCCGCCGATGTCCCAATAGTAGGCGAGGAAGTCCAGGTCGACGGTGGTGCTGCCGGAGCAGTCGATGGGCGGGGTAACCATGTGGGCGTCGACCCCCATGTACCAGTAATCGGAGTCGGCGTCGGCGCAGTTACCGCTGCCTCCGGTTTGGTTCGAGCGGTAGCACGTGGTGTTACTCACCCAAGTGTAGGTTTCCCCGGTGTATATGTCCCAACCCGAGGGCGGCCAAGACTCGAACTGCTCGTTGAGGAGCTCGCCGCGCGAGTCGTCGGAGATGACGGCGTTGTCCACCTCGCAGTACCAGTCCCAGCTGGCGTCGTTGTAGTGGAAGTCCACGCCGATGGTGCCGCCGGCGCCGTCGGATAGGTCGAGGTTGACCGCCTCACCGTAGTGGTTTTCGTTCCAGTAGAGTATCTGGTTCCAATCCATGGACTCGCCGTCCCAGGAGTAGACGCAGGCCTCGTTGAGGCGCGGGCCGGCGGCGACGTCGGTCGCGTCGGACTCCCAGTAGAAGACGATGTAGACGTCGTCCTCGCCGAGATGGTCGGACAGGAACAGGGTCTCGTCGGTCCAGTCGTCCGCGTTGGTGTCGTAGACCTCCAGGGGCGTCTCGGAATCGGGGTCGAAGTCGCCGCCGACGGGCTCGTAGTCCACGGCGTAGACGGCCAGGTAGTCGTCGGAGCTGTCCGTGTCCAGCATGTAGGAGAAGGTGAGGTAAGCGGTCTCCGCGTCGGAGAAGTCTATACCGTCGGTGTTGTACATCCAGGTCTTGTCGCCCAGGCCGTACTCGTCGGTGTCGTCCACGACGCAGGCGGCCACGTCGTCGGTGCCGTCGTCGTAGGCCTGCCAGTGGGCGGTTTGGGCGTCGTTGGAGCCGCCGACGCTCAGGAAGGGCGTACCGGCGAACGCCGTACAGAGTAGAACCAAGGACAAGAGCACAATGAGCTTACGCATGGGAGTCTCCTTTTTTGGGGGGGGGTGGGTTGAGTAGTGATTTTTTCAGCTTGTTTTGAGGCCGGGAAACGGGGAATGGATTAATTCGTAACCTTAATTTTGCGTATCCGCCTGCCGCGCTACCATCCGTCCGCCCTGGGAGGACGGTGGATTTCAATCGTCCGTAACATTTTACCAGGGGAAATGCCGTAAGTCAATCCCGTACCCGTGCGGGGTATTTTTTACCGCGCCGTCCGTGATCCGTTGCGCCGCCCCCCTCTCTACGGTCTGCGCCATACCGGTAGCGATGACGAGGGTTACCCGCCCGCTATCGCACCACCCACCCCGGCCCGCACCATACAGACTCACCCAGGGGGGAGGGTCAGGATACGGCACCAATTTCCACCTGTAAAAAGGCCCCCTAGGGGGGGCCCCTTTTCTACCGGGAACGCAGGCTACAAATTAATCTCCCAACGCCACACGTTACACCCCGGTAGCTCCTCCCCACGCCAGATGAAGCCTTCCTCGGGCCTGTCCGCGGGCAGCTGAGGGGCGACCTTTTCCAACATCACTATACGGTCGGCCCTGAAGTCGGCCTCGGTCTGGTCCAGACGATTGTAGGAAATGCGCACGGTGGCGCCCCAATCGCCCACTGCGGGGAAGAGGGAAACCAGGAAATAGCACCGGTCGTCGAGCACGTAACTCCCGTCGAGGGGGACGGTCTCGACCCGGCCGTCGGTGAAGCTGACCTGGCAGGAGACGAAGCCGTCCGCGGGAACCGTGCCCTTGATCAGCCAGACGTTGATGCCGTCACCCGCCTGTTCGAGGGAGTCGTTTTTTTCGCTCGAGACTATCGAGACGTGCTGTTGCGCCGCGGCTTGGGTCTGCTGCTGACCGAAGTGCAGGACCCCTGCGGTGAGCACCAGGACGGCGAAAGCGGCTAAGATGATGAGGTTCTTGGGCTTCAAGATTCGTTCCCGGACGGACTTGCGACCCATTGTAAAGCAAACTCCATGCCACGTACAGTCCAAAGGTGCCCAGGTAGCTAAACGCGGTTTTCTTAATCAATTATAAAAATTGAGCTTCCCGCTGTCGCCGGCACCTGTATCCCCCGCTCCGGTTCGATGGGGTAAAATGTAACATCCCGCCGCCCCTTGGAACTATTAGGTTAATTATGCTAGCCTAAGCCCGAAGTGGGACGGCTCCGAGCCTGTACAAGATTCGGAATATTCTAATCGAGACCCCAAGGAGAGTCAATGGCCCGCGCCAAGGTGGCCGTCGTAAAAACGCGACCCGAGTCCGTCCTGGAAGACACCGCCCGGGCGATGGAGCTCGCCGGCTTCGAGGGCGCCCTGCCCGCCAGGAAGACCACCATCCTCAAGGACAACATCTCCTGGCACCTGCCCATGCCCTCGGCCAACACCACCCCCTGGCAGCTCGAGGGGGTCATAAAGGCCCTGCGTGCGAGCGAGGGCCGGGGCGACCTGGTGGCCGTGGAGAACAAGACCGTGGTCACCGAGGCCGAGCGCGGCGATTTTCTGAACAAGTACCGACCCGTTTACGAGAGGTACGGCGTCCCGGTCCTCTTCAACTTCCGCTCGGACCACATGGTGTGGCGCCGCTACGAACCGAAGGCCGAGATGCTGGTCCTGAATCGAATTTTCCCCGAGGGTATCCACCTCCCCGACTACTTTTTGGGCAAGAACATCGTCCATCTGCCCACGGTCAAGTGCCACATTTACACCACCACCACCGGGGCGATGAAGAACGCCTTCGGGGGGCTTTTAGCCACCAGGCGCCACTACACCCACTCCTGGATTCACCAGACCCTGGTGGACCTCCTGGCGATTCAGCGGGAGATACACCCGGGAATCTTCGCCGTGATGGACGGCACCTCGGCGGGCAACGGCCCCGGGCCGCGGACCCTCATCCCGGTACAAAAAGACCTCATGCTGGCCTCGGCGGACCAGGTGGCCATTGACGCCGTGGCGGCCAAGATGATGGGCTTCGACCCCCTCCAGATCGAGTACATCCGGCTGGCCCACGAGCGCGGCCTGGGCACGGGGCGAATCGAGGAAATCGAAATCGCCGGCGACGTGGACGTCTCGAAGGAAAGCTGGGGCTTCACCGTGGGGGACAACTTCGCCTCCCTGGTGGGGGACCTCCTCTGGTTCGGGCCTTTCCGCCCCATCCAGAAGCTCTTCTTCCACACGCCGTTGGTCTCGGTATTCGTCGCCGCCTCGGACCTCTACCACGACAAGTTCTGGTGGAACTGGAAGGGTCAGCGCATCTACAAGAGGTGGCTGGACGAATCGCCCTGGGGGCGGCTGTTCGAGACGTACGAGCCCCGCTTCGCGCGGGAGAAGTGATTTAAGGCGTCGCTACTATTTCATATCCCTCACGCGCCAGCAAAATTAATAAGTGTCAACTGCCACTAAAGGAGCAAAAGATGAGTAATTGTAAGAAAGACAAAGAAAGACTTATCGATTTTTGTTCGCACGTTCTTCAAGAAAGAGCGAAGAAAGTCCTCTTCAACGAAAATAATAAACTTGATAAAGATAAGTTATTGATTGAACAATATAAATGCTATGTAAATGTAATGGATCAGGTCGGTCGAAGAAGAGACACGCATAACAACTATCTTGTTGCCATAAACGCAGCTCTGATTGCAGCAATTGCTTTTAAATTTGATATTTATTGGGGCCTGATATTCCCTTCTGTTGGTGTTTTAATCTGTGCTTATTGGGTTAGGCTGTCGAGGAATTTCGCAAAGCTTACTGAAGTGAAGTTTTCGCTGATCCAGGAGATTGAGAGTAGATTGCCTTTATCGCTGTTCAAAGCAGAGTGGTTGGCACTTGGTAAAGGAAAGTTTTGTGCTCATTACAAAAGATTACCCAAAATTGAGAAATTATTGCCGTGGTGCTTCATTGTTTTATATTTTATTTATATTGTTATCTTGGTACTTGACTTAGCTAATGTCATTTCAATCAAAGGCATTTCCCTATTCAATAAAAACTAGGTTTTATGGAAAATAGGTATGTGAATATTCTGCGAGGGTGAGCCGTGGAGCGGCAGCCGGAGCTGGTCGAGGGAATGTTCGCCGACCCTGAGAAGGCGCGGGCCTACGGGCGTCGCTCGGCGGCACGCAACCGCCGGATGGGGCGCACCTACGCCAAAGAGCTCGCGCGCGTCGGCTACACCGGGGGACCCATCCTGGATGCCGGCTGCGGCAGCGGGGAGTGCTCAATCGAGCTGGCCAAGGTCTTTCCCGACGCGGAGGCGGTCGGCCTCGACCTCTCGCCCGAGCTTGTAGAAATGGCCCGGGAGAAGGCCGCGAAGTCCGGCCCCCTCCCGAACCTGCGCTTCGAGGTGGGCGACGCCGCGGCCACGCCCCACCCCGACGGGCATTTCGACGTGGTCATCTGTACCGACGTGCTGCAGATAGTGCCCGACCCGGTGGCGCTGGTGAACGAGCTGGAGCGTGTACTGGCGCCCGGTGGCCGGCTGTACCTCGGCTCGATCAAACGCTCCTGGCTGGGGCACCTCGTCCCCATCCTGAAAATTTCCTTCACCATCCCCGAGGTGCGGGAAATTTTACAAAGGACGCGCCTGCGCCCGCACGAAATCATCGAGAAGGGGATTTACTTCGTGGTGGTGGCGCCACCGGGTTAATCCTCGGGATGTCGTAAAAAAGAGGCGGGCCGCGGCCCGCTCTTTTTATGCACCGCACCACCGCCGCTATTCAGGCTTGTACCGCCAGACCTCGTACCCGTCGAGGACGAAGTAGATGTAACCGTCTGAGAACCAAGCCCCCCGTGTGATTTCCCCCC
>Ga0307378_10004536_pt1 | contig 19778 bp, 13 predicted proteins | sample UN1MG_FD_202238 | JGI IMG/M metagenome (GOLD analysis project Ga0307378, IMG submission 202238) | Soil microbial communities from Risofladan, Vaasa, Finland - UN-1 | ecosystem: Environmental > Terrestrial > Soil > Coastal area > Acid sulfate soil | place: Finland: Risofladan, Vaasa | collected... | reverse complement strand
CATTCATATAACTTTTGAATATTAAGGCACGGTCAATCATTGGTTCCTCAAAACAATTTTGAAGCTCCACTTCAAGAATATTTTTTATGTTTAGCATGGTTTCCTCTTGTTTATTATTGAATTTGTTATTATTCCATTCACCAGTTTGATAATTAAATTTATACTCAGAAAGAAATATTTTTCCATGGTCAGCAATAAACTCAATAGCATCACAAATAAATTGGAATTCTAATTCAGAGTGTAAATAATGGAAGTTCACTCTACACCAACCAGGTTTAATTCCATGTATATTTTGAGCGATTAATTTATGAAACTTAAGTGATGCTTCTTCATCAATATTCAAAAGCAAATGACCATATGACCCCGCACACATGCATCCAGCTCGACTCTGAATTCCGAACAAGTCATTGAGAAGATTAGTGGTTAATTTGGGATGGAGGTATTTATCATCATGCTTGATCTTGAACGAAACGATTGAAATGCGATGAGATGGGTCAATTGGTCCTAATATTTCGATATTTTTATTCTTTTGGAGTCTTTTTAGGGCTCGTGAAATATAATCTAATTCTTTTTCTTCGATCTTAGAGATTCCGATAGCATCTCTTAAATCAATAGCTAAAGCAGCTTTAATTGTTTGTAATATACCCGGTGTGCCTGCTTTTTCACGAGTTTCAATATCATCTATATAATCTACTAATTTTGAACTAACGTAATCAACAGTTCCACCACCAGGACAAGTTGGAAATATATTTGAATCATATAAATTATTGTTAAAAACTAATACCCCAGTTGATCCAGGTCCTCCAATAAATTTATGTGGTGATAGATAGACTGCATCAATATAGGATTCACCATCCTTATTCATATCAATTTTGACATAAGGAGCACTTGCAGCGTAATCAAAACAAGCAATACCAGCATACTTATGCATGATCCGTGCAATTTCATAAATTGGAGATTTGATACCTGTCACATTCGATGCCGCCGAAAATGTTCCTATTTTTAATCGATCTTTAAATTTAGGATCACTGACTTTTGTTTCTAGATCTTCTATGTCGAAATATCCTTCAGGTGTTATTTTGATTGTTATTAACTCGACTAAAGCTTCTCTCCACATTATATCGTTTGAATGATGTTCATAGGGACCAATAAACACGACTGGTTTTCGCTCATTAAAACGAGCTATTAGATTATCAATATCTGGTACTAATGTTGAAGCTAATTTTTTTGTTGCTGGATGGATCTTAACTCCTAAAATTTCCTGAAATTTTGAAATCGCTCCTGTTGCTCCTGTTCCAACTGCTATTACACTGCAATTATTTTCGGCGTTTAAAGCCTTTTTAATAAGATCCTCAGAATGGCGCAAGAGATTGGTCATGTGACTCCCCGTAATATCATCTTCTGTATGCGTATTAGCATACTCTCTTTGAACCTTAATTAAGAATTGTTCGATAAACTCTAAAGATCGTCCAGAAGCGGTATAATCTGCATATGTAAGCAATCGATCTCCATAGGGGGTTCGAAATGTAAAGTTGCGACCAATTATAGCATTTCTTACGCGTTCGAAAGAAAGAAACGAAGGACTACTCATGACTTTTTTCCTCTTGTTTTTCAGAAATAAGTTTATAATTTAGCTAAAGACTTAGATTTATTAAAATTAATTAAATCTTAATCCGAAATTCATTGGAACTTATAACTATAAAAAGAGGTTTATCTAATATTAAAAAATAAAAAAAAATAAAAATGATTAAAAAAAAATTTGGTTCGCATTATGGAAAAAGATGTTTTAGACATTAAACATAGTAAATTGGACATGGTTTTATATGGGTTTAACTCATTTTCTAGATAGCTTCTTAGAATAGCATTTACAACTTTTGGTTTCTTCTTTTACGAGATTGAGTTAGGATTAGATGTTTGGCTAATAGTCTTAGCGTATACTATATTTTCAATTTATAACATGGTTAATGACCCTATTATTGGATATTTTACAAATCGACCATTCAAATTCACGAAAAAATGGGGCCGCAGATTTCCGTGGATTTTACTTGGAGGATTACCTTGGGGGTTCACGTACATGCTTATATTTACACCACCAACTTATGATGCTGTAGCTGGTGCATGGGTTTTGTTCGCTTGGCTCCTCTTTACTACTTGCCTCTTTGATACATTTCATTCAATTCTATTCGTAAATTTTCAATCGTTATTCGTTGATAAATATCGTTCAGTTCAGGAGCGAAGGACTGCCAGTGGTATCTATATCATGATAGGTGTTGTAGGAGTTGCTATAGGTTCAATTATACCCCCTTTATTATTTAAATATTCAGTAGGGTCAACCCATTACTACCCTTCTTTTGCATTCCAAGGGTTAATTGTAGCAATCATTACATTTGTTGGTTTCGCATTAGCTATTCCAGGCTCACGAGAGGATAAAGTTACGATTGATCTTTACTTAACCTCTCAAACGGAAGAACGAGAGCGTGTCCCTTTCTTCAAGAGTCTTTGGGAAGCTTTAAGACAAAAGCCGTTCGTAGCATTCATGATCTTTTATCTGCTTTATCAATCTTTGGTAGAAACAATGCAGTCATCTGTCCAATACACGGTAAAATACTCCTTGAAAATGCCTTCTTCAGCCTCAACGTTAATTTTTGCCGCGTTTCTTGTTGGAGTTTTAATTTCAACCCCTTTTTGGACCCGTTACTCAAAGAAAGTCAAAAATAATAAAAAAGTAATGTTGATTTCTGGTTTCCTTCTGGCTACTGTTACAATACCAATTACATTTTATAGAAATTATTATTTAATAGTTTTTGAGATGTTATTATGGGGGATAGCAATGGGAGGTTTTTGGATAATAATATTTCCAGTTTCTGCCGACGTGATTGATAACGCGGTAGTAGCAACAAAAAGACGAGAAGAGGGAGTTTATACGGGATTTCAACAATTTTTCGGTCGAGTAGGAATCATAATCCAAGCCCTCACATTTGCGATAGTTCATGAACTCACTGGTTTCAATATAGATTTAGATTTGGCTCAACCAGAATCAGCAATTTGGGGCATTTATTTTCATCAAGCGCTCATTCCCGCGATGTTTGTTATTATAGGGGCTCTCGTTTTTTGGAAGTGGTACAAGTTGACTCCCGAAAAAGTACACGCAAATCAGGAAAAAATTAAAGAAATGGGAATATAATAACACATATCTTTCTTTTTTTTTATACATTTTTTCAAAATAGAAAAGAGAATTCAGTAATCAGTTCATTCGTAAATTCAAGATAAAATAAAAAAGAGTTATTAATTTAAATTTCTTTTAAGAAAGATTTTATGAACTCAATTCTTGAACCAACAACGTTCTTGTAAAATTGAACGGAGTATAACCACCAAAATGAGCCACACTCAATGAATTATCGCCAGGGGCATCAAATACTGAATTCCAAAATAGTTCGACTTTATAGGTTCCAGCAGGTAACCTTGGTGTCATGTAATTCATGTAGAGATTTATAGATATTTGCCTAATAACACTCGTGATAGCAGGAGCGTCATCATAAAAGTTTGCTTGTATCGTTCTATTCCCTACATTTTCAATCCCAAGAGAAATGTTATAGCCTTGCCTTGTTGTAAAGGTATCGGTTAATGTTAAAATAGCCATCGCTGAAAAAGTAACGTATAACCTTGAATCGGAATTAATAGTAATGGTTAATTCCGTTTCTGGCATTTTAACAGGCGTGAGTTGATAATCAAATACATAAGCAGGGGAATTCCATTCTCCATATTGGGTTTGGATTAAAGTATTTTTCGTATCGACACCTGGTAGAAAACCAACAAATGATAACCCCCATATGATTCCTAATGTAATAAGAACACTACCAATTATACTTCCGAAAACTGATTTTGAAGACATATTTTTCACCTATTAATTTTATAGTTTAATGTTAAATGATTCTGTATATATATACACAATTTACATATAACTTTTAATATTCTTAACTTTAGAACGAAGGGAAAAAAAAACTTAATAAATAAAAAAGGAGGAATTTTTACTAAATTAATTCTTTCGGTTCCTCGCGAGGTAATCTCTCTTCCATAGGTAATAAAGCTTTTAGCTTTTTATGTGGTTCTGTTTGATACCAATAAGCTGTTGAGGAAAAATCATCAGATCTTTGGTTTGCGTGACCATGCTCGATTCTTACTCGAATGTTTTTGTGAAAATATATTGGATCTTCAATGTGATACCTATAATAGGATATTTTTCCGCTCCAATTTTTACCTCCTGGTAATGGTATCCCAAAATAGGGTGAACAATAGTATTGTGTTGGACACCACGCAACGCAAAAGTAATCTTCCGTACCAGTACCATGTATAACAATCTCATTATCGTCAATTTCAATGAAATCGTCTCCTTCTCCAGGCCAGTAATGATCTCTATCCATCGGATTGTTCTCAGGTGTCATCAAATTGTGAATATCGAGATGACAACCCACAAAATGCCCCTCACCCTCTGCTTCTAAGATTAAATAATCATTTTCATGATCTATATTTTTTCGGATATTTAATTCAGTCCTCCTTTTAACACCATATTCATTTCCACTACATGGGTTTTCTCTATACCAGAAAGCATGAAATCTAGCATAAGTTTCATCCAACTGTTCATATTCTTCGTAGTCTATATAATAATAACACACAACACTGATATCAGATTCATTTTCTACCTCAATTCTCGCCCGTTTAGAAAATGGCATGGGAAAAAAGCAATTAAAACCCTTTCCATCTTCAGGACCACAAGAAAAAGGCATACTCCAGAAATTTACTGTTTTTCCATGCCCAATTCCAAAAAAATCACCAATGGGAACCTCTACAGATGGGTTGGGTTCATCATCCCACCATATCCTTAATATTATTTTTCTGAGATAATAAGGATCTGATGAGGTTAACGTCATCCAAATATGTTTAATTATACCTGCTCCTTTAATATTACAAATCTCGTGTTTTTCATGAGCAGCTATAAGTACATTATCCATATTTGCTCCTGTTCTATCATAACTTGATACTCGTTTTCTTTTAACATTTTTTCGAATCTTAGCTAAATTAGCTAAAGAGCTATTTCCAATTTCCATAATATCCTATCCCCTAATTTATTAATTTTAATTGAACGTGAGGTTCAAATAATAAAATATTAGGAAAAATAAATTTATATTGAAATAAAAATTTCTCTAATAAAAGGGGATAATACGAGAGGAGAATATCATTCCTTCAAATACAAATTTAGGTAAAAATATAAGAGTTCTTCTGTTTGTTGTTTTCATGTCTACTGCTTTTCGAAGCATGGGCATGAGCATTGTCGAAATTGGCTTACCTTCATTTGTTTCAAGTTTGGCTGGTTCTCTCACATCTTATGGATTCATAATTGCTACATTCTCAGTTACTCAATGTATTTTTCAATTTCCATATGCTGCTCTCTCTGACAAGTTTGGACGACGTAAAGTTGTCCTAATTGGAATGTTAATTTACATCACTGGCACGTTTTTATGTTTTCTAGCACAAGATATCATGCAATTAATTATATTTAGAGCGATCCAAGGAGCTGGTGCTTATACCTCCATTCTTCAAGCGATAATTGGAGATATCTACACGAAGGACCAGCACGGAAAGGGAATGGGTTATTATTCCCTATTTATGAACATTGGTTTTTTTTTAGGCATTATTTTGGGAGGATATATTTCAAATTATTTAGGATTTAGAAATATATTCTCAATCTCAGGGTTTTTAATTTGTTTTTCAACAATATTCATGTTTTTTGTTTTGAAAGATAATAACAAAGAGGGATCATCAGAATATCAAGATGAAAAAATGGAATTTACCATCAAAAATATCAAAATTCTTCTTAAAGAGCGTCAGTTTGGAGCAAGTGTGACATTAAACTGCGTGAGATGGTTTTTATTTGGTTTCATCACTGCCTATCTTGTATGGGTTTTACAAGTTCAATTTGGTTTGAATGCGATTGATACAAGTTATGTTTTACTCCTTATTGTGGCATTGTATGTCGGATTTGTCTTTATATCAAGTCATCTATTGGATCGTCAAGGTCCAAGAAAGATGATGATAATTGGTCAATCCATTGTTATTATATTTGGAGTATTATTCTTCGTACCTAATTTACCCTATGACTTGGTTTTCTTCTTAACTGTTGTTTCTTTTATTGGAATTGGAATAGCTTTATTCGATCCAGCAGGAAATACACTCCTTTTAGAAGTAATTGAAGATATTGAACCCAGCTTAAAAGGTTCAGGAATCGGATTCAACAATGCCATTGGCTTTTTCTGTGGTGCCATCGCACCAATGATAATGAGTCCTTTAGGAGAATTAGATGTGTTTATTCCTTTCTACATTGTATTTGGCCTAATGGTATTCTCGCTAATTTTCACTCTCATGTTAGTTGATAAGAAATATTAATTTTCAAGGAATAAATTTAAAGTGCATTATACCACCTAAAATTTCCCATGCCTTCCCTTTCCATCTGTAAAACCTTCACTTCCTATTAAATATTCACCAGATTTCAATGTTTTTAATCCATATTCAAACTCTTTTGTCATTGCAACTTCACTAGATAATCCAAACTGTTCATAAGTCGATAGTCTATCATTCCTCATGCAGGTTTCAGGGAATAAGGCAATTTGTTTTGCGAGTAATTCCGCCTCTTTTCTTGACTCCCCTTGTTTAACAACTCGATTTGCTAATCCCCATTGATATGCTTCCATTGCAGTTACAGATCTTCCCGTTAAAATCATATCCATTGCTCTACTTAGACCGATTAATCGCGGGAGTCGAACTGTTCCACCATCGACTAACGGAACACCAAATCTTCTGCAAAAAACGCCAAAAATCGCATCTTCCTCAACTATTCTCATATCACACCATAATGCAAGTTCTAATCCCCCAGCTACAGCGTGACCTGCAATAGCTGCGATAACGGGTTTCGATAATCTCATTCTTGTTGGTCCCATTGGTCCATCACCATCTTTTTCTACGTTATTTACTGTTTCTTTGGTGATCGCTTTTAAATTAGCTCCTGAACAAAATGTATTACCCGTTCCGCATAATACAGCAACTTTAGCCGCGTCTTCATTTTCAAATTCTCTGAAAGCGTTTGCTAATTGTTGGGCTGTAGGTCCATCAACCGCATTTTTGACATCGGGATTATCAATAATAACTGTGAAAACGGGAAAATCTTTCTCAATTCGAACTGTCATGTGACAATTATTTCTAAATCAGTTAAAATAGTTTCTATTACCTCAATAATTTTTAAGCAATTATTAATTTTGAAATATAGCAATAAGGAGATATTTTGAGTAAAACGATGAATGCTCGTGAAAGAGTCTTTAAGGCATTAAACCATGAGGAACCAGATAGAATCCCGCTTTTTTGTCAAGTCGTTATGTCTGGATTCCAAGAGCGATTGGAACCCTATTGGGGGGATTCTTATAATTGGGAACGAAAATATAAGCTATTAAATCGAGATTTTAATTTAGAACACAAGCTTGGTTATGATGTATCCTGGGGGTTTTATGCGTTTCCGGTGTATATACCACAGAAGTACATGCAAGAACACCCCTTACCGAAATTGGATGATGATAATAAATATATCGATTATAATGGAAGGATCTATCTAAAGCATACTTCTAATGATCCAAATGATATCGGATATTATTATGAAAATTATATAACTGATGAAGAAACAGCTGACTACTTTTATGAGACTTATTTTTCTATTGAGTGGGATGAAGCTCCTGATTTTGCAACCAAAATAAATAAAAAACTAAAAAAATTTCCTACAGATGAATTTGTGCCTTGCACTCATCTTGATCCAATTTTAGAATCAATGTGGATGGGGATGGGCCTAGGATTACTAATAAAATTAATCAGAAAAGATAAGGCTAAAATTAAGCGTTATATTGATCTCAGAAAAAAAAAATTAGTTGATGCTGCTAAATTGAGCGCTGAAACGGATTTTGATATCTTTTTTATCTGTGATGATACTGCTCTGAAAGGTACAACAATGATAAATCCAAAATATCATAGAGAATTATTTATCCCAGCTTATAAAGAAGCAATAAAAATATTGAACAAAGCTGGAAAATACGTCTGTTTCCACTCAGATGGATTTACTGAACCATATTTTGAAGGATTAATTGAAGCCGGATTCAGCGGTGTAGAATCATTAGAACCCATGTCAGGCATGAATTTGAAACATTTGAAGCAAGTTTATGGAGATAAATTATGTCTAATAGGTAACATTGATGTTTCTCAATTATTGCCTTACGGTACAAAAGATGATGTCATTAATGCGGTGAAAAAGTGTATTCGTGATGCTGGGCAAGGAGGAGGTTACATGTTAAGTGCTTGTACTGATATTACAAATTCATGCAAAGTTGAGAATGTTCTAACAATGATTTCTGCAACGAAAAAATATGGTCAATACCCAATTTGAACAAAAATTTCTAATAATATAAGAAAAAGTAGATATAAGTAATTTAATTCTTCCTTCCTTCTATAGATTTTGTCATCATCGACATTGCGTTTTCAACTGGAATTTTATCATACTTTTTGATCATTGTCAATGCTTCTTCAGGGCAATTAAAGGCACAAACACCACAACCGATGCATCTATTGAGATTAATTGAAATTCTTTTATCATCAACCATTTCAATAATATTCATGGGACAGAGTTCTACGCATTTTAAACAAAGAATACAGTTATCTCTCTCATAATCTGGTATAAAATTGGAAGTTGCGATTACATTTGGATCATTAAATTGGCGAATTCCTCGTAGCATTACACAACAATCCCGATCACAATTGCATATGAATGTCGTTTTTTTAGTCATGTTTTGAGTAGTATGAACTAAACCTGCTTTAGCAGCCTCATTCAAAGTTTTAAGAGTTTCTTCTTTTGACATTTCTCTTCCAAAACCATTTTCAATACAATAATCTGCAAACACGTTAAAGCTCATGCATACATTGATGGGATAATCATTTACGGGAACACCATCATTATGTAGTTTCATGTGAGTCCTACAAGCACAATCCATGACAGAAATCCTACGAGACTTCTCAACCAAATTTTTTACTTGTTCAAAATGCAATATTTTATTTTTATATTGTTCTACTTCCTGATCAACTTCAATAATGGTACCTTTTCCTCTTTCAATAGTATCCTTTATGACTTCTTCATCAACAAACACTCTCATGAAAGGATAGGAGGAACTCATCGAGTTTACAACATGACCTTGATTATAATATTTCTCATATTCTGCAGTGAATAATTCTAAAACTTCTTTTTCTTCTTTCATGGCTCTTTCATAGTTAGAAAAATACAATTCAAAAAGCCCTGGAAGTAGTGGAAACATTGAAAAAGTTGTTTCACCTCCTTTTGAAGCAGAAAAGAGTCTTTGAGTACGTGCCATTTCCTTTAGTAGAGGGTCAACCTCATCAATTGGGCGCTTAAGTTTTTTCGCTATTTTTTTTGCATCTAATCTATCCAAGTAAGGCCCGTTGAAGACGAGGAGAATATCTGATTCTTCGAGTGAATACAGAGCCTTTAAAATCTTCTCCATTTCTTCTGACCAAGGAACACCCATTTTTTTAGCTATTTTTTCATAATTAGTAACCATAGCTATTAAAATTAAAAAGATAAAATAAATTTTGATTAATATTAAAAAATATTAAAAAAAAAGAATTTTTTTAAAAACCAAGTTCCTCGAGTTTAGTTTTATTTTGAGTTACTTTCTCTGGAGTAAGGGGGTAAAATTTCCAGAAAATTAATACACCTATTAATAAAACGCACATGGGTATTATTCCTATGAGAAAACGTAATCCCCACTGAATCAACGCGATATCTGCTCCATAATCTATTAAGCCTTGTAAAGTTTCAATTCCAGTTGGAAACATAGTAATAGTGAATACAATTAAAATAATCAATTCATCAAGAAAACTTGTAAACCTACTAATCAATGCCCAAGTTCCTAATAACATTCCTTTCTGATTTTTTCCTGTTCTTACAACGTAATCGTCTTGTACATCAGATAATACCACTGGTATACCCAATGTCCAAATACATCCCATAGCCATACCAGCAATGAAAAAGAATATTAAGAGATCAATTACAGTAACAAAGAAAGATAAAGGAATTAAAGCCGCGCATAAAAAGAATCCCCCAATTGTATAGACTCTTTTGGTATTGTTTACTTTCTTCAAGTATTTATGCCAAATGAAAACAGAAAGCATTGATCCTATTAGAAAAGTAGCCATTATCATTATGAATATTTCTTCCCCAGCGTTAAAAATAAAATTCGTGACATAGAGACCCATCGCTGTCATTAAAGTCGTGCCTATACCAAATGTAGTATAGGAAGCATAAAATGCCATGAAACTTTTCTGCTTGACTACCTCCTTTATTCCTGTAACAAAACTCATTCTTTTATATTCTCGAGAATAATATCGATCTATAATACTCTTATCCTCTCGAACACCCGGTAATAGCAAAAATCCACAAATTATTCCGATTATCACTATAATTGACGCCATTAAAACATAAGATTCGCGAATATCTCCTAGTAAGAGAAACATTGGAGGGAGTAGTGTACCAATAGCTACAGCAATCATATCCATTGGTCCAAAAAATTTAGAATATCTTCTGCGTTGGGCATCAGAGCGAAATTTATCTGCACGAAGAGTTGCGATATTTACATCTAAAATAGTAACAAAAGTGTCAAATATTGCCCAAGACATTAATAGCCATAAAAATACGGGTAAAGGGTCTGTTGTTGCATTGATATTAGGGGGAGTGTAAATAAGATAAAGCGAAAGACACCATGGAACAATACAAATTGCCACCCATGGAAATCTCCTTCCCCACTTTCTGGTCCATTTTAAATTTCTATCAACTAAATAACCAATCACCGGTTCATTAATAGAATCGTACACCATAAATATAGCCATAGCTAGGAATATATAAAAAGGGTTGAGTCCAACTTTTATGTGATAGAAATAGAAGTAAGTCAAGTTCAAAGTAGAAACAATAATTGACCATACAATTTGGTACATGCTAAATGAGAGGATATTGAAACCAGAGTAAATGGTTTCTTTTATTTCCACATCTGTTTGATTCATTAACAATTCATCTCTAAAAATTTATTTCCTAATTAAAAAGATTAATTAAATACTTATCTTAAGGAGTATTTATAGGTTTAGCTTTTAGCGTAATATACAGTTAAGTTAATAGCATTTTTTTATTTTAGTAAGATAATTAAATTAAAAATTGGTTACAAATGAGTCAAAAACGTTATACTTTAACAAATGATTTGTGGGAATTAGAGATTCAAAATGATGAAATTGGAGGATTTACTTATAGATTGCAAAGTAAATTCAATGATGTTATTTATGCAGATCAAGATTATCATTATAGAATTTTAACATCAAGCAAAAAAGGATCTCGTTATGCTTATCTATCTCATTTAGGATCAGAATACAAAGCCAAAAAGTTATCGTATAGAGAAATTCGCAAGCAAGGAAATGAGTATTTAATTATAGAAGGAAAATTTGAAGATATTGAAGTCTCAATTACTCAAGAGTTTAAACTGGAAAAAAATAGTAAGTGGTTAGAAGAAAAAGTCACGTTATCAAATCACGGGAGTAAAAAAGTGAGATTTGGATTGATCAATCTTGGGTTTAAAAAAACCTTATTCAAGCAATATTCCGGTTGGAATGAACATTTAGATGAATTTACCCTAACATCCATTCCAACTCGCAGATATTTTGGATATGGAATCGATCGAAGAAAGGAGAATTTTAGTGCTAATGATATATTGTATGGAGCTTGGGTCGCTAAAGAAGCAGAAATGCCCGGTTATTGTGCCGAAGGCTGGTTGTGGGGTAATAGAAACGGAGGATTACTCACATGCAAATATAATCTCTCCCAAATGGAATATTCTCGATTTCAGCGAATTGCAACCACATTACCTGGAAGAGGAGCTGAGGATGTTGATATCGTTTTTGGAGGAGTTTCTCTTTGTGAGGGTAATCCAGAGCTTGCTACCGTTTTAGAACCAGATCAAAGTTATTCATTTGGTATAACAAAGTACGCTGTTTACGAGGGAGATTATAAAGAAGGTTATTATCTCTATAGGAGTCACCTTGAAGAACAAGGACATAAATTCAAAAAAGATTATGATCCTCCCGTTCATTGGAATGAATTATACAACTTGGGTTGGGTTTCAGAAAAGACGGGATTTTTTGTGGACAGTACAGATTTTGAAGTATACACGTTAGACCAGCTATATGAAGAAGCTCAATTAGCGCGAGATATTGGAGCGGAATGTTTATATTTGGATCCCGGATGGAATATTGCATTGGGCTCCTCTATTTGGAATGAGGAGAGGTTTGGCTCCTTAAAGGATTTTTCAAGAACAATTCATGAAAAGTATGGTTTAAAATTAGCTCTCCATCTTATGATGAATTTTGAAGGAGAAAATGAGTCTGATGAGTTTTATCTGAAGAGTAAGAAAGGAGTAAAAGTAATATCAGATCCATACATTAACCTTTATTGTCTGTGTGCAAATGATCACTGGGTTGCAGAAAAATCACGGAGGATTTTGGAACTAGCAAAAGAAGGGATAGACTTTTTCATGTTTGATTTTACAGATTTTTCAATGTTCATGGTGGACGATCTAGGATGTTTTAGCAAGGATCATGGACATGAAGTACCAATGCTAAGAAATACACATGCTGAAAATATTTTTAGAGTCATCCAAAATGTGAAGAAGAAATTTCCCTATATTCTTATAGAAGCACATGACAGAGGGGTAAAACCACGAAATCCATTATATTATCAACATAATCTACCAAATAGCCATGATGAAAATTGGGGTTTTGAATGCATGTGGAATCCAATGCAAGATTTATTGTCTGGTAGGGCAATACAGCTTTTTGAATACAATTTAGCTTATTCTATACCCCTATATTTACATGTAAATGAAAATAGTGATAATGAGAACATGCTACAATTCTGGTGGTACGCTTCTCTTGCGAGACATTTGGGGATTGGAGGATTGAGCAATAAAGACAGCATTAAATATAGAGCATTAAAAGATGCTATGACTCTTTATAAAAAAATTAAACCCTACTTTACGCGTGGAAGATTTTATGGTATGAGTCAAAATATCCACCTTCACGTGGATGAAACTGATAAGTTGGGAGTTATAACAGCCTATAATTTAAATAGTCGCCCCCAAAAAACAGTGGTTCAATTTGACACCTTGAAGTATGGACTAAAGGTTAATAGCGTAGAAATTTATAATGGGATAAATCAGAACATATCTACTTTAAAATTAACTCAGGATTCATACAATAACTATCGTTTTGAGGTAGAAATCCCTCCGTTAGCACCGATAATTGCAATCCTAAAAAGATAGAGAATTTAATCGATGGGTTTTAATTTAGATTCAAGGGATATTTTCGATACTTATCAATTGCATTCTTTAATGCCTTGATATTTTCCCAAGGAGCATTTAAAATATTATGGGAAGGACCAATAAAGTAGCCGCCTTCTTAACCTGCTGCTCTTAAACAACGTTTTACTTCTTGAATAATATCATCAGATGTTCCAAAATTAAGAATCCGACTTGAATCTATTCCGCCCATAAAAGATAATTTATCTCCCAAAGTCTGTTTTAGGTAAGCTAAATCGACACCTGCTGCAGGTTCAAGTGCTTGAATGCAATTAAGTCCAGCATCTGCCATGTAAGGTAGATTTTTATCTATATATCCGCAGGAATGCTGAACGACAAACATTCCTCTTTGCTTACAAGCAAGATATAATTTTTTATAATATGGGAGAATAAACTCCTTAAAATGTTCGATTGATAAAATTGAACGTCCTTTAAACCCTAAATCGTCTGAATAAAAAATTATATCAACGCCAGCTTCATATACACGTTTAATAATTCCTATATTAAATTTAGTATATTCATTTAAAACTTCATGAATAAATTGGGGGTTTTTACGTATATAATATGCTACATGGCTCATTGTCAGCCCTTGAAATAACGATTCATGTATAGCAACGGGTAATGGTACCATGGGATATAAATAATTCTTTAGTTTATCCACATATTCATCCCAGATTTGTGAGGAGTAGTTAAGCTTATCATTAATTTGCTCTGAAGGCTTTCCATAGCGATCCCAGTAAGAATGTAAAATTTCAGGAGTTCGAAAAATTCCATCGATGTACCATAGATAAGCTAAACCTGTATCAACTTGTTTAACAAACTTCCAAATCCTACCATCAATTGCACTTACTATACAATCTGGATATTCAGGGGGAGCACGTATTGTCTTTTCTTTAAACATTTTAGGTCCCCACGGATCCATTGCGTGACAATCTACATTCCAATAACGTAGATCGGTTATATCTCCAGCCCAACAGTACTTCACTTTAGAAAAATCATTCTCTATGAAGGTATAGTATTCTTTATATTCATCTGTTTTAAGAAAGTTTTGGTAGGATATACTTGTTTTTTCAAACCCTAAATAATGAATAGGAATCATGTCAATATTATCGTCCAATTCTAAAGTTCTTATAACTCGTTCTCTTTTTGATAAATTCATGGATATATTACCAATCTTTTAAAGTAAATTTCTAATAGGATAGGTTCCATACTTCTTAACAGTTTCAACCATAGTTTTAACGTTTTCATATTTACACGTGCTTAAAATATCAGAACCTGCGCCCAAAATATACCCACCACCCTTTGCAGCATCTTGTAGAGCTTGTTTTGTAGCTTCTATTGTAATCTCTACAGTACCATACGTTAAAACATAAGTCGCTGATATATTACCAATCAAAGAGATTTTTGAACCATAGCTTTCTTTTAGAGGTTTTAATCTCATGCCCGATTCATACTCTAGAGGATCAATACCATCCACTCCAGAATCGATAAGATAGGGTATAGTTTCAGTTATATCGCCATCTGAATGTATGAGCAATTTTGCATCATGCTTGTGAGCATTATTAGCTAGTTCTCTGTACACAGGAGTTACGATTTCATTCCAATGTTTAGGGTTATATATTGTACTACCTTTTAACGCCCAATCATCGCAAATAAACGCCATATCTATACCTTTTTCAAAAAGACAATTTTGTAATTCTCTAGTTATTCGTCCTAATGCCTTGGCAAGATCTTTAACTAAATTGAAGTGTTTACGTACCATATAAGCAAATCTATTCATTCCTATCATTGCCCATGTCGCAAAAGCTACAGATCCTCCCGTAGGAATTGTAACTAATCCTTTTTGAAGATAGTGATCCCATATCTTTTTAAATGATTTAAAATGGATATCCCCGGCGGGTTCCCATGTCTTAATGTATGAAATCCAATCTTCTAATAATTCTGGTGTTTTTAATACGCCATCTTGATACCATTCACCATTATAACATTGAGCCCACTCGTTGTAAGAACCGATGTTATATCTTTCTAAAATTGACTCTGGAACTTCTGGTTTTTTATGGGAATGTGTCCTTATTCTATCAAAATGATACCATATTGAATCAAATCCCATATAAAGAGCTGCATCATACATAGCATGTTTAGAAAGGGGATTTAATGACTTACCATCAATTTTCATATGGTCTACTACCTTTTCGGTAAATGGGTAGTCAAATACCTGTGCTAAGGTGGGTACTCTATCTGGTTCTTCGTGCTCTAGTGCCTTATTTATACGTTCATGTGCATCCATTTAAATCATTTAAAGTAGAATTTGTTGAGGCTTGTTGAATGTAAAATATTTTATTTTTAATAAAACTTTATGAGTTCCTAACTATAGTGTTTCTTATGAGATTGGGAATTTCTCCCTTTTCGTTAGAATTTGTTATAGATAGAGTCCTAAAAGAAAAGGGTTTGGCAGGATTAGCTCAATTTAAACCCTCAGAACTTATCGAGGGTGTTGCTAAAGCAGGATATAAACACTGCGAGATTTCATTTGATATCTTCCAATTATTCCCCATTCAGATAACAGAAGAAGAAATAGAGAAAATTAAAAGTATAAAGAAACAATATAGCATTACATTTTCAGCACATTTTCCTTTTATGACCATTGAACTTGCAAGCCCGAATAAATTCATTCGTGAAGGGAGTGTAAATTCGATAGTAGATTCATATAATACCTTTATTAAATTAGAAGGAGATATCGAAGTCTATGTATTGCACGCAACAGGCGAATTTATTGCTGATGCTATGGATTTCATAGTGGATCCCAATATTTTTCCCGTTGCTTCAAATTTATTCGCAGATTTATCCATTCAGAGTATCAAAGAAATAATCAAGAGAACTGGAATTAATAGAAAAAAAATTGCGATTGAAAATATCGAGTTTCCATTTGAAACTACAGTTAAAATGGTTGAGGAATTGGGTACTAAATTATGCATTGATACAGCACATGTTCTAGGGGGGTTTTCAGGAAAATTAGATTTGGTTGATATAGCGGAAAAATATTTAGATAATGCGGGTGAAGTCCATTTACAAGATTATTCTAAAGAAGGATTGATTGATCATATTGCTTTAGGTACGGGAAAGAACTTTCCGCCAGAGTTTTTAGAATTACTTCATCAAAGAGATTTTAAAGGACCAATAGTTTTTGAGCTGCCCAGAAGTGAAGCATTAAAATCTATTGAATATATTAAAAAATTTGTACCCCAAATAGATTTACCAAATATAAAAGATCTACCATTTTATTTATAGAAATAAAAGAAGAATTTACAAAAACTTCAATTGATCTTCGAACTGATCGATTTTAATCCCCAATTCTTCAAGTTTCTGTCTTTCTTTGTCAACCAAATCTTTAGGAGCTCGTTCTGAAAATTGTCCTTGTAATTTTTTCTCTATTTTGGACTTCTCAAGTTTAGCTTTTTCGAGAAAGGTTTTAATTTTTATTCTTTCCTTTTCAATGTCAATCATTCCAGAAAGGGGAATAAATGCAGGTATTCCACTGAGCACGATTCGTGCTGATTGAGGAGGTGGAACAATTTTTTCATCGATTCTGAATTTTTCCTCGTCTATAAATGCCATCTTAACTAATTCATTTTTGCAGATTTCGAATAATTCTTTATTGTTCGTCTCAATTTGTAGTGGTACTAGCGTTTTTAACTGGATTCCAAAATCATGCTTAACTCGTCTCACTTCTCGGACAAAATCGGTCATTAAAAGAAAACTTTCTTCTAATTTGGATTCGATAAATGATTCATTAACCTTGGGCCATTGAGCATACATTATCGTGGGTACCTCTTTAATATTACTTGGAAGAGCTTGCCATAATTTTTCAGTGATGAAAGGCATGATAGGATGTAATAACCTATAAAATGTCTCTAATATGTGTAATAGTATTGCTTTTTGTACGTGTTTTTCAGAATAATCATCATCATAGAGAAAAATTTTGCTCATTTCAATATACCAATCACAAAATTCGCTCCAGAAAAATGATTTAATTATTCTAGTCATTTGTAAGTATTCATAATTATCCATGTGAATTTGTACATCTCGAATCAGCGAGTTTAACCGGGAAAGTATCCATTTATCAGGGAAATTTAATTTTTCTGGCTCAATTTCATCAATTCGATAAATCTTTTCATCAGGATCTATGTTATTCAATACATAACGAGAAGCCTGCCATATCTTATTACAGTATTTATGAGCACCATCTATATTTTTTGGATCCAAATTCGTATCTAAACCTGGAACGCTATTAGAGATTAAAACATAGCGAAGGGAATCAGCACCAAAGTCTTTGATAATAGCTAGAGGATCATACTCGTCAATTTCCTCCATTGATTTACTTATTTTCTTACCTTTTTCATCCCTTATCAACCCATGCAAATAAACCATATGGTAAGGGACTTGTTCAGTTAGTTCAAGACCCATCATCATCTCTCGAGCAACCCAAAAAAAGAGGATGTCATAGCCCGTTTCTCTTGTATTTGTTGGATAAAATCTCACATAATCCGGATTTTCAACATTTGGCCAACCAAGGGTTGAAAATGGCCATAATGCACTAGAAAACCAAGTATCTAGTACGTCCTCGTCTTGATATACCTTAGAACTATTGCATTTTGGGCAAGATTCAACTGTTTCAACATCTGGTTCGGGACATATCTCTGCATCACAATCTTCGCAATACCAAATAGGGATTCGATGTCCCCACCATAATTGCCTAGATATGCACCAATCATGGATGTTCTCCATCCATTGAAAAAAACGTAGTTCTTCCCTAAGAGGGATAATTTTAGTTTCGCCAGCTTTAACCTTCTCCATTGCAGCTTTAGCTAAGGATTTAGTACTCACAAACCATTGAGTAGAAACCCGAGGTTCAATTACAGCATGGCAGCGTTGGCAATGTGCAATAGAGTGAGTGTAAGGTTCAATTTCTTCCATAAGACCTTCTTTTTCTATGTCATTAATGATGGCTTTACGACATTCATATCTGTCTAAACTCGTGTAAGAATCAAAGAATCCCGGTAAGATTTCTGCCTTCTCACTAAAAATATTGATGAATTCCAAATCATGTCGTTGACCTATTTCGAAATCATTTGGATCATGCGCTGGAGTAATTTTTAAAGCGCCAGTACCAAATTCAGGATCCACGTGTTCATCTTCTATTATTGGAATTAGGCGTCCTACTCCTGGTAAAACTGCTTTCTTCCCAATATATTTTGCATACTTAGGATGAGTCCCTATTGTCGCAACAGCACTATCTCCTAATAATGTTTCTGGTCTGGTGGTAGCCACGGTTATAAATTCTGTTGCTCCTTCAGCCCATCTTCCACTTGACCACGGATATTTAGGACCTTTCCAAGATTCTGTGATTATTGGATATTTTATGTACCACAAATGACTTTGTTGTTCTTCTGATTCAGTCTCAAGATCTGAAATAGCGGATTCACATCTTCCAGGACACCAATTAACTAAGTACTCACCCCGGTATATGAGTCCTTTATGATACAAAATAAAAAATGCTACACGGACGGCTTCAGATAAATCAGAATCAAGAGTGAAATGTTCCCGAGACCAATCACAACTTATACCTAATCTTTTTGATTGCTCCGTAATTCTTGCATGATATTGTTCTTTCCATTTCCAGACTTCTGCAACAAATTTTTCTCTTCCCATCTCTTTACGCTTGATGCCTTGCTTAAGTAATTCTCTTTCTACAACATTTTGAGTCGCAATACCGGCATGATCAGTCCCCGGAATATAAAGAGTTTCTTTTTGACGCATCCTTTCATATCTAGTCATTAAATCCTCTAAAGAGATTGTGATAGCATGACCTAAATGAAGCTGACCTGTTACATTAGGTAATGGAATTGTAATGCAAAATCTCTCAGAATTTTCATCGGTAATGCCTAATTCATGAGATTTCTCGGGTCGAAAAAATTCCTCTTTCTCCCACCATTCATATAACTCCATTTCAATGGTACGATGATCGTAAATTTTAGCTAATTCGTCAGTCATTATAATTCCTCGAATAATCTATTATAATTTCAGAGTAATCTTAAAAATTTCGGTTTAACAGTGTTAAAATTAATGCATTAGTTCTTGTATGATTCAAATAAAAAGAAAAAAAATGTAAAGATAATTAAAAGCCTATTTCAGCTAATTTAGCTTTGTTTTCCATTACCTTCTCTTGGGTTAGGGGATAAAATTTCCAGAAAATTAATGTACCCACCAATATAACTATCGCGGGGA
>Ga0307378_10004534_pt1 | contig 19785 bp, 23 predicted proteins | sample UN1MG_FD_202238 | JGI IMG/M metagenome (GOLD analysis project Ga0307378, IMG submission 202238) | Soil microbial communities from Risofladan, Vaasa, Finland - UN-1 | ecosystem: Environmental > Terrestrial > Soil > Coastal area > Acid sulfate soil | place: Finland: Risofladan, Vaasa | collected... | reverse complement strand
GATAAGATTGGATTGCATTTGCATTTTTTATTAAGGGGCCCTTTCTATATTTATTAATATACTTATCTTAATTAATTGATTAAGTATTAATGGTAGTTAAAGTAAAGTATTAAGTATAGAAGTATCAGTCATCATTTTGACAATTAGTTCAGTCATCATTTTGACAATTAGTTCAGTCATCATTTTGACAATTAGGCTATCCTATTCATCAATTTGACAACTAGGGCCTGGGGGAGCCAGGGCCAGGGCCAGCAGGATGATCATTGGCCTCATAACAAATGGCTCATACCAGGGCAGATCTACCAGGCCATGAACGATCATGACAGCCACAACAGCCAGGCCAACTGCCTTTAATTTTGTATTGTTGGCATACAAAAATAATGAGTATAAAATAATCAGCAGCAGGAGAGATCCTGTTAATAAACCAACCAGGCCTCTCTCTGCCAGGATCTTGATATATAAGCTGTGAGGATGGATCCATTGAACAGGATCAGCAGCAGGATTGACAGCCAGCACTTGATAATAAAATGTGTTGATCCCAGATCCCAGCAGCTTATTATTCTTAAATAGATCCAGGCCAAAATCCCAGATCTCAAATCGCGTGGTGATTGTTGTGCTGGCATCAGTGAACACAGCAGCTGCCCTGTTAAGAAAGCCAGTATAGATAAACAGCCCAGATCCAACCAGATCCCCAACAGCAACCAGGCCAGGATATTTGAACACACCAGGATCATCCAGCCAGCTGATCAGCAGCACAACAGCCAGGCCAATCATTCCTGCAATCATTCCCCCTCTGGATCCTGTGAACCATAAAATGATCAGGCTGCTGCCCAGGCCCAGCCAGGCCCAGGGCTTTTGTTCAGAGTCTTTTTTCTGGATGATTGCAGCCAGGGAGATGATCAGGATCAGGTTCACAAATCCTGCTGTATTGTTGGGCTGCTGCAATCTCAGATCTGATCTGCCCAGCAAGATCTCCCCAACCCTGTACAGCTTGGCAGCGTTATAAACCAGCCCTGTGATCAGCAGCCCAGATAATACATGAGCACGATGATCCAGAGGCAGGTTGATCACAGCCACAAATAAGATGATACAGATCCACCAGAGTTTAGCATCAGCCAGGGATCCCTGGCTCCAGGTTGAGAAGATAACAGACAGGATCCCAGATCCCACAAATGCCAGATAATACCAGGGCTGCCTGGGCAGGATGATCTTTGGATAAACTTCATTTAGCCTCATCAGGCTGTATGGGCTGAACACACCAGCCAAACAACACAAAGCAATCACAGCGATTGCCAAATAAACCTCATTCAATCCCTGGATCAAATAACGATAACCAGGCAGGATGATCAGGCTCAGCAGTACAGCATAAACAATGGTTCTAGTTTTCATTTTGTAGTGGACAAAAATCTACTTTCTGCGGATCGTCACCGCATGGATAATATTCACATATCTCATTCTTTATCCTGGCGTTGAGCTTTGCTTGTTGTTTACACTCATCCTTTTCGTATTCATATCCATGAATAGGACAATCCTCATTGAATATCTTTACAGGACAAGTATCATCAGGGTCCAAATTACATATACACTCATCCTCGGCGGTGTGGGCGTCACGCAAAGCCCAAAAATCCTCACGCTTGATAGGGCTCTTAAATTCTAATAATTCCTCAATGTCCTCCAATACAGACAGGCCACCATTCCATAAACCCTTCTTACTTTCATAAGCCCATTGATTGTAACAGTCATATAAAAGCTGCTCAGTCGTTAGTTTCTTGTCTGTCATTACTAGTCCTTAACTTTCATCTGGAGTGTAGGGATCAACCCAATCCATTGGCTCATTAATTTTATAAAGGGCCTGATGATCTGGAGTTAAGGGATCATCCATTCTCACCTTAAGAATGAGGCCATGATTTCTTGGGCCCAGATCTGTCATCACCCGGGCAATCTTTTTTCTAACAAAATACATCCTCACCAGTTGATTGGCCAGGGCCCGATCAACAGAGCTGGGGGAGCAATGGCCCAGCTCAGCAATCTCATCCCGATCCGTTGTAATATTGTTTCTGATCTCCCCTGTTTTAACATTCCAATAACAGAGAGATCTGCAAGCAATGACAACATCAGATGTGGCCCCTCTGCCCAGCAGGGGTTTCCAATATCTCCAAAAATAATCAGTGATGTATAATACTTTCTGGGGTTGGATCACTCCAGCCCTGGTTTCCCCATAGGCCTGTGACAGCCGCGCTTTCCTGCCCTTGATGAGGTCAAGGGCAGGGGCAGGATCTCCATTGCTGGAGATCAGGATCTGCATTGGCTGGCCCAGGATCCCAGAGATGTGCTTCTCTAAAATCCCAGCCATCCTGCTGTTAACCCAATCAGCCTCATACTGGCCAGCTATATGGAGGCTGATGGTTTGATCTGTGTGGGATTGCAAAGATAAGGGGAGAATATACTTTTTATAATTGGATTGTGGCATCTCATCTTTGATGATCGCCTGGGTTTGTTCAAATGCTTTTGAGATTATGATCTTATCCATTATTTTCATCCTCAGCTAGTTCCGATATATAAGCCATCAACCCTTTGGTCATTAGCTCCCTGATCACATAGGCTTTTGAATCAGCTGCCTCCAGTGTGTTGATCAGAGACTCATGATCAGCATAGTTCAATGTGATCGTTGTTCTCAAAACATACCGATCATTTGTTTTGTTCAGGGTTGGAAATTCCATGATCTTCTTTCCTTTCTTTCTCATCAAAAACCTCCAGAATAAATGGACTATCACAACCCAACATTATATGATTAATGTTGTATGCTGTTAAGGTTGTGATAAATTTTACTCCAAGAGATTGTGCCATCAGAGCCAGCTGATCAGATAACTGGCTCTGATGGATCCATGCCCTGGTGGGGTTTATGTCAAATTTGACAGCGTAGTATTTGACAGCATCAGCCAGGGCCTGGCTGAATTGTCTGTCTGTCAGGGGTTGAGTATGATCAACTCTAACACCCCAATCCATCCTGTATTTTGATAGTGTTTCTTGATTGATGATCATCTGGAATTAAGCAGCCTTAGCAACTGCGATCTCATCCCTGGCTGGCAGCTCCAACACTAATCCAGAATCGAGTTTCACTTTAATAAAGGATCCATGCCCTGCACTTAATATCCAATCCACCCTGCCCAGATATTGGCCATTCTCATCATGCAGCTGATCACCCATGCTGAGCTTATAAATCGGAACGCTTACAAGATATAAGAAAGTCATTTGGATCCTCCCTGGTTAGAATTATACAATAGTTAATTATGAATACTAGCAGATTACTCCATTAAATGCAACATACAATGTAGTATAGATGGATAGCATTGCTTATAGACATCTTATAAAATAAACAGCATGTTAGAGCCATTGATCCAACCAGTTGTTAATTTGATGGGCCTGGCTGCCATTGTGTTCTGTGCCTGCATGGTTCCAGTGATGCTGTCAGCCCTGATGATTAAGCAAATCTTCTGGTGGGGCCTGGGAGATTCTGAATGACAGCTCAGGAGTTCTCAGATATACAGGAGGCCCTGATCTATGTGTTGGGCAACCTGGCCAGCTGGTGGTTAGTGCTGGCATTTGTTGGCTCTATGAGCCTGGGGATCCTCATGTTTGTATTGGGGTTTGCCAGGTTCTTATTCAGCAAAAGGATGGGGATGCCTCAGAGTTCCCAACCTCTATAATGGCCAGCTGGGGCCTGGTCAGGTCGATCTGAGATTCTATCAACCTTGTAAACAAAAGGAGACAAATCATGTTAAGCTTTTCTCTTGATTTCTCTGGGGTTTTTACAATGGCCTCTGCCATCATAAATGGGTTGTTCCCCATTTATCTTGTGCCCCTGGGCATCGCTCTGGGCATCGGCATCCTGGCTGTCATTGTGAAAGCCTTCACCCGCATTGTGGGGTAAAAAAAACATTTGACTATCACCTGTATGAGCCCCAATGTTGATGGCTGCCCTGGTCTATTAACAGATGGGGCTCATACTAAAATAACCAGGGAGATCTCTTAAATGAAAAACAAAATCTATACAGCAGCTGCTGCTATCTTATGGATCATTCTTGCAATTGTGCTGATCAATATTGCATCCAATGTCACACCTGTTGAGGCATCCCCCTTATATAATCCAGCAACCTCAACCCCTGTGCCAACAGAGATCCCAGATCCTGATTGGTATTGGACACATGAGATTATTAACTTAACCAAATCTCATCCAGGCACAAGTGGCACATATTACAGTGAGGCATTGACAGCCCCAGGGTATGACGATGTTGAGGCTGTATATTTTGAGATCATTAAACGCTGCCCAGCAGCCAACAGCCATTGGGCCAAGGGTGAATGGCAGAACACAGAGGGAGGATCCTGGGCAACCTGGAAACAGATCCAGAATTGTGACGGATTGATTAAGGCCTGGTGGTCACAGACAGGAGGCCAATCATATGCCGACACAAAAACAGAGATCTCAATCAGGTTTGGGGATCCAGGCGATACAGCGATCACAGAAACCAACGCATCAACAACAACAGATTATAGGGCTGTGACCTCAGCTGGCACAAATGGGGATGCTGGTTACACATCTGAGATAGATGTTTATTATTTGCACTATGGTGCTGATGGTGTCTGTTCTGATGATATAACTCTGGGCTCAGAGCCATTTGGAGAGGGGGAGATTGACGCAACTCTTGAGGATGGGATCACAATTGAGATTGCTGAAAATGGGCAGTATGGGCTTGAGATCTCTGGAGGGCCCTGGAATGATGGCGCTGTTTCCAGACTTGATGTTGCCTATTCCTGGGATGGGATAGAATGGGCCAGGCTATCTGGCCAGGTTGATGAGGTTAGCTGCACAGATGATCTTGAGACAGGGGGGCAGATGTATTATTTTCTGGCCCAATCAGACACTCTTTACTTAAGGGTGAACGATCTGGCTGATGAGTTTGATGATAATACCGATGAGATGGACTATGCCATTTATGGGGTTGTGGGATCTGGGGAGACAGGCTGTGGGGGCAACTATACCCTGGGCTCTCTTGTGTTTGAGGAAAGCTGGGATGCAACTTTCAATGATTGGCAGGTTCCATCAGTCAAATCCTGGCCAGCTTTATCAACTGTTTATTTTGAGAATTATGATATTTACAGGATCCTGATCCCTCATACTTATGGTGATGGATCCCAATACAACTCTGAGGCCCAGATCAGGCCCTATATGGTTGGTGATTGGATCAATCTGGCCAGCCATCCCCAGACAGTTTGTGTTGAGGATCATGATGCAAGTTATGCTGATCCAGAGGGCTGGATGGCTTATTACTTTATGAGCCCAGAGGATTTCACTCTCTATGAGATCAGGGCCAATGACCTGGATGGCACAGCAGATGCAAGTTATGACAACAACACTGGATCATTTGCGGTTGAGGTTTATTCAGCAACCTACAATCCCCCTGTGGCTGGATGTGCTGGACAATTTACGCTGGGCCCATTAATTCAAGGCATCAGAATTGCTGCTGATGCCCAAAATGGGATCAGGATCCCAGATCCCCTCTATGCTTACATGAGAGATGATGAGGGTGGATTAATTGCAGGCACAGCATACATGATCGAGGAACCATCAACCTGGATCGGTTTTACCAGCCTGGATTCCGACAGCAATATTTTTGATTGGCAGATCTCAGCTGATAGAACAACCTGGTTTGATATGGATGATTTTGCCAGCTGCATCAAGCCTATTGATACCAACCGCAGCCAGCATTTTTTTGATGCTGCTGTGACAGAGTATTATGTCAGGGCTAAAGATTATGACAGTGATGGAACCTGGCTGGATCAGCCTGGCTGGATCCTGCTCAACTTATATTATGCCAATGATCTGAGAACATCCCCAGATGCCAATGGGGATTGCCCCAACCTGGCCCTGGGAGATGTTTTATATTCTGGCTCAGTGGATTCATCAGAGCTTGCTGGGGGATATTTACCAGACATTTTATTGACAGACATGTTATATGGGATCCAGCTTACTACCCCAGCCTGGACAAATGACAGTGTTGAACAAAAAGCAGCCCAGATCCAGATAGCAGGCTCATCAACCTGGGATGATTTTGTAGATTGGGATGGGGCTTTCTGCTCTGAGCTGGATGGCAATGATTGGCCTCTTAATTGGATCCAGGCTCTGGATGCCAGATATAAACTCAGGGCTGATGCAACCATTGGGGATAATGCTGGCCTGGTTAACTATACGATCTATGAGGCTGATTGGTTAACAGATCCAATTTATCCCAGCTGCCAGAGCAATTACAATCCCATCTCATTTGCCAATTTCCCCATCTTAAAAAATGAGATCCCAGCTCAATGGCAGAATGGCCAGCACTTACAGGATTTCTATCTGAGGCAGGGTACTTATGAGATCACAACAGCTGATGGGCCCTGGGGTGACATTGTGTTTGGCTATCCCCCAATCCAGGCCTATGACCTGGAGATCTCCATTGCCAATGGTGCTACAAACACCTGGTTTGATTTGATTGATGCTGCTGCCTGTTATGTGCCCATGTCTGATGGCAATCATGCCAGGGCTTATATTGAGATCCCGGAGGCATACGATTCATTTGTTAGGCTCAGGGTAAACAATCTTGATGATCTCTGGATCGACAACACAGGCAGCATGAGCATCACTGTTCAATATTCAAATGTGGGGATAGATCCTGATGCCCCCTGGGATCCTTATGCTGATCCAGATGGATTATTCAAAGAGGGAGGATGTGACCTGGTTTGTGTCAGGCCTCAATCAACTATTAACGTTCCAGCCTGGCTGGAATATTTTAGATGTCAGCTGGTGCGGAGGCTTTCATTTTGCCCCTATCATATTGAAGTATTGGAGGCCATGAGGGATCTGTTTTATACCAGGGATCCATTTGGATCCATCCAGGAGCTGGGCCAATCCTTTGGGCTTATTAAAGAGAATGTAGATTCGCGCCAATGGAGTGAGGAGGGTGGCGGAGATCCAACGGTTGGTTATCCTGAAAACTTTATATTTGCCAGCCCCGATGGTGGGGGAGCTAGCATCCCAATTGTTGGCCAGGACACCATTTGGGGAGAGGGGGAGATCAACATCCTGGGAGAAGTGGGAGAAGTGGATCTCACCTGTACAAACAACCTGGCAGCAACCCTGGGAACCAGGCTCAGCCAGCCTGTGTGTTTTGCTTTCAATGTCATTGATGGCCTGGGCCTATCATCCTGGTTTCAATTTTTCTGGGATATATCCATGCTGATTGCCTGTTCGATGTATTTTCAAAATAGATGGCTTAAGCCAATGAGCAGCTAAAGGATCTCATGAGCAAGACAAATAAAACACTGCTGTCATTAATTGGGATAAGTATTTTATTGATCAGCCTGATCATAACCCCTCTTGGGGTTCTTGCTGCTGGAGATTATGAGTATTATGCCAGCATCACAATTGATCATCTTGAGGTTGAGGCTGATCATGTTGATTTCCCAATCCTGGTCAGTGGCACATACGATGGCACAGCTGGGGAGCCAGACATTAGAACAGTAGCCAATGGGGGCAATATTGAAAACACTACAACAGGGGGAGCGTCAGGATCTGTGACGATCCCAGCAGATCTGGTATTCTCACCAAATTATGATGGCTCAGTTGAGTATGATTTTGAGATTGAGTATTACAACCCAGCAACTGGCCAGATCATTGCCTGGGTTGAGATCCCCGTCATGGATGCCTCAGATGATCTGGTTTTTTATATGGTTTATGGTGATGCTGCCACGACTACCAGCCAGGAGGATGTGGCAGGAACATGGAACAGCAATTACATTGCTGTTTATCACATGGGAGAGGCCAGCGGAACAGTGTACGACAGCACAACCAATGGCCACGATAGTGTCAGCAGCGATGGATCTCCAACATATGGGGCCACAGGAAAGATTGGCAATGCGATCATGTACGATGGTGACGACAGCCACAGCATGGCCGATTCTGCTGATTGGGATGTTGGGAATGAGATCACAGTTGATGTTTGTGCTTATAACACATCAGACACATCAGGGCAGGGAATGGTTGGCCATGATCTCAGTGAGTTTAAATGGTTATGGTGGACTAGCATAGACAGCGGTATTTTTTCATTTTACATAAGAACAACCAGCGGAGCACATTACGCCTCAGATGGAGACAAAGGAGATCATTATTATAATAATGCCTGGTGGTGTTTATCAGGAACGTATGATGAGGCCCTTTCAACAAATCACCTACAATCTTGGCATAATGGGGTAATTACCTCAGTTCCAAAAACAACAGACGGAACCAATATTGTTGCTGGTGATGAGGGAATTAATCTGGGAGATTGGTCTGGTGCTAATTATACAGGCAGGCTGGATGAGATCAGGATCTCATCTATTGACAGGGGGGCTGATTATGTCATTACAACTTATAACTCTTATAACCCTGTCACATTTTACACAACTGGATCAGAGCAGCTGGTTGATCCCCCAACTCCAACCCCAACAGATACCCCAACCAACACACCAACCCCAACCAACACACCAACCCCAACCAACACACCAACCCCAACCCCAACCCCCATCCCTGTTGCAATGGGAGATCCATCTGTGGTGGTTTCCCAGGATCTGATTGATGAGATCCATGATGCCCTGGATGCTAACACTCCAAATGAGGATGCCAATCTCTGGGTGATCACAGATGTATATACCATTGGTATTTATTCCATGCTCAGTATTGCTGGCCTGGATGTTGAGGATCCTGGCCAAACATCCAGCTGGTATTATGAGCAGGCCATCTGGACAGGCACAGCGATCATCAGAGATAATGAGGACACAACATACACAACTGGCCTGGATGGGGATGCAACTTACCTCACATTGCTGGCAGCCAGTACCTTTGGCAATCCCAGAGATGGATCTGATCAGGGTGGCGGTGGTGGCAACTGGATCTGGTTTCCCTGGCTGGCTGGCACTAATGGATTTTATGGAGACAGGGGAGTACACATTGCAAGCCTGGCCCTGCCTGGCTGGAGAGCAGTTGATTGGGTGGGTGGTCAAACATACGGTGATGATTCCATGCCAAATATGGTTTATGGATCCTTTACTGAGCCAATCAAATCAGTGTGCAGGGATGGCACAGCTGTTGGGGTTACGACAGAGAATTTTTATTACTTACATCTTGAGGACAACAGCTCCCTCCAGGCAGGGGCAACCATCAGGCAGGGCCAGCCAATTGGATCCCTGGTGATGGGGCCATTTAATGACCGCTGTGGTTACGCAATCCAGCAAGAGACATCCTATCATTTGCATTGGGGTTTCAGAGCTCCAACAGGATACCTTACAGCTGAGACATGGACATTATCAATGGCAGATGAGCTCTGGAGATCAGGATCAACCACAATTGGCCCCAACCAATTTATGAGAGCAGTCTGGCCAGATCACACAGGGCCCATCCCAACCCTGGGCCCAACTGTGACACCAGGAGGGCCAACACTAACACCAGGCCCAGATATACCAGCTCCATTCCCAGCTTATGGCGGTGATAGTCTCTGGGATCCATTCATTTATGGATTGTATGGCATGGCCAAAACAACAGCAGAGAGGTTCCCAGAACATGAGGCATCTGGGATAGGCAGCCAGATCACATCAGGGGCAGAGATCGCTGTCAGGGTGGCATTTACGATGCTTACATCCAATTTTGATCTCACCATCAGCCTGATCATCTTTGGCCTGATCATAGGGGCTGAGGTTGTGCGGTTGATTTATGCCATCTACCTGGGAGTAAAAAAACTAATACCATTACTAGGTTAAGGCAGGGAGAGACATGGGCTGGCTCAGAGATCTATTTGACAAATCAAATTATCACCTGGCCAAGTCAGGCCAGGAGCCAACAGAGATGCCCCTGATTGAAAAGAGGGCCAATCCCTGGACTATCATTTATATTATATTTGGCCTGGTGATAGTGGGCACAGGATGGATTGCTATCAAGGGAGCCAAGGCAGCCAACGCAACCCCAACTCCAACACCAACCCTGGCAGAAACATATACACCAACCCCAACAGAGCTGCCAACAGCCACAGCCTCAATCACGCCAACCATAACGGTCACACCAACCCTGGCCGAATCCTACACACCAACCCCGACAGCAACAGCCAGGATCATCACTCAAATTGTTCAGACAACCAGGCTGGTTTATGTTGTTCAAACAGTGATGGTTCCCCAGCCCTTTTTGATCACAGTCGTGGTGACAGCAACTTATACAGCAACCCCCACGATAACACCAACTGCAACCAACACATCAACCCCAACGGAAACATCAACCCCAACGGAAACATCAACCCCAACTGAGGGCAGTTAATATGACCTGCCTATCAGTGATCATCCCAGCCCATAATGAGGCAGACAGGATCCTCAATACTCTGAATCAGGTCAGCCAATTCTTGCAATACAGACCATATAGATCTGAGATCATCATTGTTGAGAATGGATCCAGAGATCAAACATCAACAATAGTTGAGAATTTTATTGCTGCCAATCCAGGCTGGCCCATAACATCAATGATCAATCTTCCCACAGGTGACAAGGGCCTGGCTGTTAAGGCAGGGATGCTGGCAGCTCATGGCAAGATGAGATATATGGCAGATGCGGATCTGGCAACCCCCATCTGGTGTGTTGAGGATTTCATTTACACCATGAAAAAAACAAAGGCAGCCCTGGTGATCGGCAACCGATATGATCCAGATGGCCAAACATTGACCAGGCAGCTGATGAGCACAATGTTTCTGGCAGCAACCAGGTGGATTCTGGGCCCAGGGATCCAGGACACACAGGCAGGTTTTAAGTTATTCACAGCCAGGGCAGCTGAGCAGATATTTCCAATGCTGCAAATACATGGCTGGGCTTTTGATGTGGAAGTGTTACACCTGGCCAAACAAATGGGCCTGGAGATCAAGCAGCTGCAAATTCCCTGGGAGAGACAGCCAGGCAGTAAAGTTAAATTAATGGATCCTCTCAGGATGTTGATGGATCTGGCCAGGATCAAACAGGCCCATGATGCGATTAAGGCATAAATGTTTTATTTGTATACTGCTGCTGTTAATTCCAACCATGACAGCCAGGGCAACCGATCCAGGAGATCCCCCAGATAATGAGGGCAGATTTTATTTTACTGATGACGATTGCATTATCTACATCTGGCAGCTCATGGCCTGGCAGGATCTCCAGACAGTTTGCAGCTTCTGGCTCTACAATGAGGGCTGGCCAACAGCCTCAGAGGTTAGGGCCTTATGTGGTGCTGCTTTATCAATGGCATGGTATCAAACAGCCCCGATCTCCCCCGATGGTGGGGCCCCAGCATCTGGTTATTATCTCTTATTGGATAAACTTGCTCATACTACCTGTAAAACACGCCACAGTTTGCCCCCTGTTAAATTTAACTACTATATTTCTGGCAGCAACCTGGAGATCTGGGCAGCAGATCCCATCCCTGATCAAGAGATCATCAGTATTTCAGGCAGCCAGGGTCCCCATCTGTTTGAGTGCCCTGGAGATCATTGCAGCCTGGTGATCATCCCAACAGGATCCAGGGGGAATGAGATCACGATCCAGGCAACCTCAACCCAATCAGCAGCCCCAACCCAATCCCAGATCTTATATATCAGATACCAGCCCCCAGCAGATCCAGAGCTGGTTGATCATGAACATGGCTCAGCTGCTCAGCAGATCTGGGGATCATTCCAGGATCAGCAGCCTGTTGATTGGCTGGGCTCCCAGGCCCAGGCATCATCTGAGGGGTTTTTATATTTGGCAGGCAGGCTGATCTCAACAGGCCTGGTTGATGCCAGCAGCTGCCCATCTCATGGCCTGGTTGATAATGGTTATGCCAGCATCTGTGGCCTGGAGCTGGCCTGGCTGCATGTATTGGAATATCAGAACAGGATTGATGGCCAGATCAATCAGGCAGCTGCTGAGCAGGGCATCCCTGGCCAGCTGCTCAAAAGGCTCATAGCAATTGAATCACAGTTCTGGCCCAGCCATCACATCAATTGGGGGGCAGCAGGAGAGACAGGCCTGGGCCAATTGACACACAATGGGGCAGATACCTTACTGATGTGGGATCCTGAGCTCTATGAGGTTATTTGCAGGCCTCTCTTTGGCCCAGAGTGTGATTTCATTTATTCCAGGTTGGACAGCTGGCAGCAGGCAGTATTACAGAATAAAATCATGACAGATCCCAGGCTGGAGATCCTGGCCAGGGCCCTGGTTGCCAATGCTGCCCAGGCTGGTGCGATCATCAGGGATCTCACTGGTGAAAGGCCTGGGGCCCTGATGGATCATCAGGATCTCTGGAGAGCAGCCCTGGTCAATTACAATGCAGGCTCTGGCTGCCTCAGAGCAGGCCTGAGAGACATGATCCAGGCTGGTTATTATCCCAGCTGGGGGTCCCTGGCAACCAGCCTGGAGGCTGTCTGCCCTGGCTCCACAGCCTATGTTGAGAGGATTGCCACAATGCCATCTGAGTATCAACCAGGATCCTGGCTGCCTGATTAATCCGAATTAATAACGATTTCGTATAGGCACTACCCCATAACGTAAAATGATTTTATTCTGGATCCACAATAACAACACTCGGCCAGGATCCAGTATAAAATCATTTTACGTTATTAATTGCCCCATGTTGCCTACACGCAACCCAAAAACGGCCCAGGATGATTTGAGGCATACTAGGGATGCCTCATTCTAGTATAAATAGTGCGTGAACAGCTGAAACATGCCTATCATAAAAAGCAGCAGGGCCACGATCCCCAGAACAGCAATGATCCCGATCTGGCCAAAATCAATGGATCTGGAGATCTCAACCTCACTGCCTGTGCTCAGCTCAATGATGTAATTTATGTCAGCTGTTGGCTGTGGGGTTGGGGTCTCTGTTTCCTGGGCCAGGGCTGGGGTTGCCTGGGCCAATGCTGCTGCAAACAACAGCATGATCAGAATAAACCAGGCAGCAAATAGAATATATTTTCTGGTGTCTGTTTTCATTTTTAAGTTTCCTTTTCATAGTGCCCTGGATTGCTCGCTGTTCGCTGTACGCCTATGTTTATTATTTCTGGGTCATATTAACTCACCAGAATTAATTTTCTTGGTCTGGTTCCTGCTGGTGGATCCACCTGGTATGTATTGGATCTGGATTCATAAATTTGCCCATCCATTTCACTCAGCAGCTCTCTTAATGAGTTACGTGTCAATCTGCCTCTAAAGTGTGTGAACATTTCTTCCTCTCTCAACATCCCAGAATAGTGATCAATGGATGCGATCACAATATCAGCAGGAGAAACATCATGGCCCCTGAGCAGTACCTGTTTATCACCAGTCGTGACAGATGAGACAATCCTCTTAAGATGCTGGGGGCTGATATAGGGGGCCTGGATCTCAATGTGTTCTGTGCCCTTCTGATAAATATATCTTCCCCTGGGCTGCAATCCTCTGGCTGCTCCGCTGTCAATGATCAGGATGCTGGCAGTGTTTGTTGGACAGGCAAAGGCCATTTTGCCTGGCAGGTTTGATTTGATCAGGGTTGAGATCACCTGTACTTTAGGGCTCTGGGTTGCCAGCACAACATGGATCCCAACAGCTCTCATCCTGCTGGCTATGTTGCTGAGTTTGTTTTCTGCTCTTGATCCCAGGTTGGGAACCAGCCTGATGTCAGCCCATTCATCAATCACAACCATGATCCTGGGCATCCTGTTTGCTGATCTCTTTTTATTATAGGTGGTGATGTTCTGATCCCCTTTCCTTCTGAGCTCATCCATCCTGGTCTCACCTTCAATGATCAAATAATCCAGGGCAGCTGGCACAGATTCACGATCGTATATAATGCCAGTGTCTGTGATCATTTTATCTGGATCTTTCTTGGGATCCAGGGGAACCAGGATCGGCAGCAGGTGGGGGATGCCCTCATATACTCCACACTCAATCCCCCCCTTAAGATCAATCATCACAATCCTGAGATCCTTTGGGGTTGTTCTCATGATCAGGCTGGTGATCAGGATATGCATCATGTTGGATTTACCAGCATCTGTGGATCCGGCAATTAACAGGTGGGGCATGGCTGCCAGGTCTCTGAATATATATTTATTATTCTCTGCCACGCCTGCTGGAAAACTGAATTTCCCTGCTGTTGCTGGAAAGGCATCCAGGCAATCCTGATACCTCACATGCTTGGGGATCCCCCTGATACCAGAGGCTCTTTCGATCACATACCAGAGCCCTTTCTTTTCTGTGTACTCTGCTGTTACCCTGTGCTGGCAGGCAATGGACAGATCTGTTAAAACACTCTCATCAACCAGGGCCAGCACACCAACCCCCCTGGGCAGGCGCATGGTGTTAACTTTCAAATAGATCGCATCTGGCTGGAGCACAATGTCAGAGAATGAGACAGATGAGATTTTAGTTCCCATCAGGGCATCAATAAAATTTCTCTCATATTGCCTGGATCTATAACAGAGTTCTCTGCCATTCAGCCTGTTGATGATCCTCTGCCTGAACAGCCTGGCCTCATCCCTCAGCAGCTTCTCCATCTCCTGTCTGATCTTATAATCATCTCTGATCTTCTTCTCATCTGGTTCTAGTTTTCTCCAGGGCCTGTTATACCAGACATAATCCAGGATCTCTCCCAGCCTGGCCCAGATCTTCTTGATCTGCCTGATCCTTCTCTGGGTTTTGTTGGCCATTCGCCAGATCCTTCTCTGGCCAGGGTTCTTGTTTTCTTCTGGGGCATTGTCTCTCAGCTTTTCAATAACTGGCCTGCCATTGCCCTGGTTTGACGCGGCCTGGCCCTCATCAGATCCCCTGGCTGATCCCAGGGTTGGTTGATGGCTGCCAGCTTCCATTGGCTCCCTCTCAATCTTCCTGGTGCGTTCCCTTCTCATGTACTCCAGGTGTTTACTCATGCAAATATACTCCAGCCTCAACAAACTCTGAAACATAAATATCAAAGATCTCCAGATCCTGGGCTGCTGTCAGCCTGCCTCTCTCAACCTCACACAAGGGGGAGACTGGAGACAGTGACAGGATCGTATAATAACGATCAGGCAGCTCAGCAGCTGGCAGCTCCCTGATGCCCAGGGCAGCTCTGGTCTGGGCTGTCAATGCTCCCAGGCTGGCCTGGTCTGGGCAATCTGGCATCTTATACCAGGGCAGCTCTGGAGCCCCATGCAGCATGGCCAGGGATGAGCTGTCATTCAGAGCATACACAACAGAGCCAGGCTGCCAATCTTCTCTGATGGCCTGGATCCAGATCTGGCTGTCTCCCTTGTTTACCAGATTATATTTGTGATAACCATAGGCCATGCCAATCATCAATGGGATCAGGATGGCAGCTGCCAGGATCCTGCCTGGTTTCTTGTTTGCCAGCACAACCAGGGCAGCCAGGATCAGCAGCATTGGCAGGGATCCGATCAATGGCCTGAATAACAGGACAGGCTTATATAACCAGGATGCCAGCACAGCCAGGAGCAGGGGCAGGCCAGCCATGATCACCAGGCTCAGCCAGGATCTTCTCTGCTGCCAGGATCTGGCCAGGGTTACAATCAGGATCCCAGCCCCAACCCCCAGCATCAACATTGTGGCCAGGGCCATCTCATTTGGCAGCGCAAAAGAAAACACTATTTTTTGGATTGATGTTAATACCATCCCAACTGTTGCTGGCTGGATCCAATAACCCGATGATTGCAGGGATCTCATTTGCTGGAGCATCACAAATCCCCAGGGCAGCCAGATCAATCCTGCCAGGCCAAATGCTGGGATCCATTTTCTCCAATGTACTCTGGCATCAACCAGCGCAACCAGGGCAAGGCTGGCAGCGTAAAATAACCCATAGGTGTGTGTTAACATGGTCAGGGCAATTGCAATCGTTAGAATGGCCCACAGCTGTTTATAGATCGCAATCAGGGCAACCAGAATCAGCAGCTGGAGCAGGGCATACATCCTGGCCTCTTGTGCGTAGTGCAGATTCATTGGAGCAAAGGCCATCAATCCAATCGTGATCGTTTCTGCCCAATGATCTTTGGTGATCAGCCTGGCCAGATAACCAGCCAGGATCACAGATCCGATGGATGCCAGGGCTGATAATAGTCTCAGGCCCCAGGGCCCATCCAGCCCGATCCTCTGCATCAACCAGAGCAGAATATAATGAGCCGGTGGATGCACATCACCAGCCAGGGCCTGCATCATCTCTCTGAGTGGCAGCCTGGTTGCCAGGTCTGTGAAAGCCTCATCATACCAGAGAGGGGCCCTGCCCAGATTGAACAGCCTGAGCCCAACAGCCAGGCCGATCAACCCCAGGTTAATTGCCTTATGTTGTTTTGTTGTCAGTGTCAATTTCATCCTTATTAATCTTTGCATCATTTTCCCAGGCCCATCGGCCCAGGATCCAATACAAGATAGGGAACATGAACAACATGACCAGGGCTCCCTCTGCCTTTTCAAATCCCAGGTCATTAATTTCTTTTATCCCTTCATAAAATATTACAAATGCAAGGGCAAATAAAATCAGGCTCAGCAGCCAGGGCAGATAATGTTCAATTAGATCTTTGATGGTTCTAATGATCTCATTCGATTTGGTTGTCAATTTGTTTCTCCTTTTCTCATCATTTTATTGGCAGCCAGGTTAGATTAATATTAACTAATGCTCCAGTGGCTATCACAAAATAAATTGTAAACAGCACAGCAATGGCTGTGAAAATATATCCCCCCCAGGGAGTGTAGTTGTCACATAGATCGGTGAACAGATAGGCCAGCCAGTAAGGGATCCAGGTTCCAAATAAAATCATTATCAATATAATCTCAATCACAACCGCAACAGATATATTGATTTCATTTATCATGTTTCCTCTCTTGTCACAGGCTCCAGGTTAGTTGAGAATAAATGATCCCAGCTGCCAGCAGGATAGGCATGATCAATTTATGGGGCTTATATATTCTCATTGATGTGGCAGATCCGATCCAGATGATCAATGGCCAGATCAGCAGATTGATATAACTGCCTATTGATCCAATCATCATCATGATCAATGGCACAGCAACCAGTAGAAAATTTGTTGATACTATATCCTCTTTGATCCTGGTTGCCATCACATTGGATCTCAGGATCAGCTGCCAATCGTACCAGGCCAGCCAGGTGATCATCAGTGACAGGATCAAATAGATCCCAACAATAACCGTTAAGATGGTTCCTGGTATTCCCCTGGCAGCATTAATAAATAATGGATCCATGATGCTGGCCATTCCATCAATGGGCAGCTGGGGATCCAGCTGGCCAAACAACAGACCGGGGATCCCAGCCAGGCAGCCAACCAATCCAGCCGTGATGGATTTTTTTGCCAGGGATTTGAATATGGCCCTGCTGTGCAGCAGGCCCAGCAGCAGCCAATCCCTGATGATATTAACAATCACAAGAGACACAACCAGGATCAGACCTGGGGCAGATCCGATCCAGACCATGATGGTCATTGTGGCAGCTGCCCATTTATACTGGCCTCCCATCAGCAGCCAGAATGACATAATATACAGCAGCCCCACAATGCTGGCAGATCCAGCATCCTGGGCCAGCCAATAAAATCCTGGCAGCAGCGTAAGGGCTGAGATCCATAATCTCTGATTGTCTGTCACTTCCCAATCATCCATCATCTCCCAGATCACAGCCAGCCCCAGGATGCCTGCCAGCAGGCTGGGGATCCTGGCCAGCCAGATCACCTGATCAAATCCTGCCCAGGCAGATCTGATGAGATCAATGATGAGCCCATTGGCCTCACCTGATTTTAAGGGAGAGATCAAGCCTCTCCCTCTTATCCAGATCCCAAATAGGATCAGCAATCTTGATATATCTGTTTTTGTTATTTTCATTTACTCCATCACTATGATCCCAAGATCAACCAGGGTTGGGGCTGCCAGTGTCAGGATAATGATGGCAATGATCGTGATGGCCTGGATGTTCTGGATCCATTTAATTTGTTTAGGATCCCAGGGCAGCAGGGCTGCCCCATAATATCCAGCGATCAGCAGCAATCCATATACAAACATCATTACCATCAAATGATCTGTAGCCTGATATTGTTTGATCCATTCCCAATACAGTGGGCCCATCATGCAGCAACATCATCCAGGATCTGATTGAGTTCATCCTGGAGATCATCTTCATCATCTCCAATCATCCTGGTATAAATCATGTTCAGGGCCACAACAGCCAGGGGAGCAAATATCACCAGGACATAATCAGCAACCATCATGTCAAGGTTGAGAGCTCTGGGATCAATGTTGTGATTGACAACCATGATCTTAACTCCCAGGCCAACCCCAAATAAAATCATAAGCAGCTTTTCCAAATACTCTCCCAAATTCTTTTGTAAAAACCTGATGATGTATTTCATTGTCATTCCCTCCAGTTTGATTCCCTGTGTTTTGTAAACCTTACATTACTCTTGATCAGCCAGGCCAACAAAAATCCTGATCCAAATGGGATCAAGCACATCAGGGTTAATAAAGTGAATCCAAATTTTGTACTATCCATTCTTGGCTGCCCTCCCAATTGTTTTTATTTTTAATTGAGATCCAGATCCAGCTCTCTTGATCTCAATCAATCCATCCTGCTCAAGCCTCATCATATATCTGTGAGCTGTCACATATGGGAGCCCAGCATTGACAGCCAGTTGAAACAATGAGAGCCCTGGGGATGATTCAATGGATCCCATCAGCAGGGCCTTTCTGTTCTTGATAAGATTGGATTGCATTTGCATTTTTTATTAAGGGGCCCTTTCTATATTTATTAATATACTTATCTTAATTAATTGATTAAGTATTAATGGTAGTTAAAGTAAAGTATTAAGTATAGAAGTATCAATCATCATTTTGACAATTAGTTCAGTCATCATTTTGACAATTAGTTCAGTCATCATTTTGACAACTAGGCTATCCTATTCATCAATTTGACAACTAGGGCCTGGGGGAGCCAGGGACAGGGCCAGCAGGATGATCATTGGCCTCATAACAAATGGCTCATACCAGGGCAGATCTACCAGGCCATGAACGATCATGACAGCCACAACAGCCAGGCCAACTGCCTTTAATTTTGTATTATTGGCATACAAAAATAATGAGTATAAAATAATCAGCAGCAGGAGAGATCCTGTTAATAAACCAACCAGGCCCCTCTCTGCCAGGATCTTGATATATAAATTGTGAGGATGGATCCATTTACCAGGATCAGCAGCAGGATTGACAGCCAGCACCTGATAATAAAATGTGTTGATCCCAGATCCCAGCAGCACATTATTCTTAAATAGATCCAGGCCAAATTCCCAGATCTCAAAACGAGTGTTGATGGATGTGCTGGCATCAGTGAACACAGCAGCTGAACGATTGAGAGAGGCTGTATAAATAAACAACCCGGATCCAACCAGATCCCCAACAGCAACCAGGCCAGGATATTTGAACACACCAGGATCATCCAGCCAGCTGATCAATAACACAACAGCCAGGCCAATCATTCCTGCAATCATTCCCCCTCTGGATCCTGTGAACCATAAAATGATCAGGCTGCTGCCCAGGCCCAGCCAGGCCCATTGTTTTTGTTTGGCAGATCTTTCCTGGATGATTGCAGCCAGGGAGATGATCAGGATCAGGTTTACAAATCCTGCTGTATTGTTGGGCTGCTGCAATCTCAGATCTGATCTTCCCAGCAATATCTCCCCAACCCTGTACAGTTTGGCAGCGTTA
>Ga0307378_10004533_pt1 | contig 19786 bp, 22 predicted proteins | sample UN1MG_FD_202238 | JGI IMG/M metagenome (GOLD analysis project Ga0307378, IMG submission 202238) | Soil microbial communities from Risofladan, Vaasa, Finland - UN-1 | ecosystem: Environmental > Terrestrial > Soil > Coastal area > Acid sulfate soil | place: Finland: Risofladan, Vaasa | collected... | reverse complement strand
TTGACTGAAAGTACAACAAATAGGCGAGAGAATGGTGTTTTATCATTTGCGGTCAGGAGTCCGTTACCCATTCGAAACAACAAGGAACCAAGAAAGCCTACGAGAATAGCAATTGCTTGCCGGCTGGCAGCAAAGCGACTACGCTTCCTCCAGGTGAGTGCAAACTTGGAGGAAAGAGATGGATTCACTGCAGCGTGTTCGTGATGCATGCAAGGCCGTGGCGCAGCAGGCAACCCACGTGCACATAAGTCGTGAACACATTCCAGCATACGCCGCGTCTCTCGTGTCACATCTGGCTGGCAAGCCAACACTAGATACGTCATCCCACTACATCGGCCACGGCGACGGAACGGTAGCCTTCATCATCACGCTCGACGCGATCAACTTCGGATCGGGCTACTTCCCTCATCTGCAAAAGCGGCCGGGGATGAGCGGGTACTTTACCATCGCCTCCTCGCTCACCGACTTGTTCACCACTCAAGGCCCGCTCTCAGCTAGCGAGCTCTCCGAGATCACCGCGAGTGATTGCGCCAGAATCTTCGCCCAGGATATGAGTGATCCGGCGATCGCTGAGCTGATGAAACTCTTCTCCCGCGCATTGAATGACCTTGGGTCATACCTCGCCTATCGCTTTCATGGCAGCTTCTCCGAACTCGTGGTGGCGGCAGACCACTCCGCCGCACGCCTGGTCGATATCCTGCGCGCCATGCCGCTCTTCCGGGACGAGGTACGATACAAGGGGCTCAATGTCCCCTTCTACAAGCGGGCACAGATCACCGCATCGGATCTTGCCCTTGCGTTTGATGGTGAAGGCCCGGGCGAGTTCCACGACCTCGAACGGCTGACCATCTTCGCCGATAACATGATTCCGCACGTACTGCGCGTGGATGGCATCCTCACATACAACAAAGAACTCCTCGCCCGTATCGACCGGGGTGAGTTGATTCCTGCTGGCTCGGAGGAAGAGATCGAGATCCGCGCTTGCGCTGTGCACGCGGCCGAGCTAATCGTCGAAGCGATGGCCTCTAGTGGCAACCATGTCACAGCGCAACAACTGGACAGCGCGCTGTGGAACAGAGGGCAGAATCCTCGCTATAAGGCCATTCCACGCCACCGCACGCGCACGCCCAACTACTAAATGAGGTTCCTTGCCGTTTCGAGTGGGTAGCTAGAGATACGATACACAACAGATAGTCGCGTTGCAAAGGCCTAGCCGGAACAGGCAGCCGCGAAGAAAGCATAGAGCAGTTCAAGAAGCCGTTCTTGGCGATCACTGTGGCCGACGTTACATTACTGAGTTGTGTCGTAGGCTATGCCTCAACGTGGCAGTCTGCCTGTTTTGAGAATCGAACAGGGCTGCCACGCTACGAAAGCCCTGATCTTGTGTAGCGTCGGAGCCCTGTCAGCATCCCAGGCAGGCAGCCTCCGACGTTGCGTCGTTGACTGAAAGTACAACAAATAGGCGAGAGAATGGTGTTCCATCATTTGCAGTCAGGCGTCCGTTACCCACTCGAAACGAGAAGGAACCACTACCTCTGGAAGTAGGGCAGGGCATATATTAGTCCCCGTATGTGACGAGGTCAGCAATCCTCTCGATGACGCTCTTTCCAATCCCGCTCACATTGGCAAGCTCATCGAGTGAGTGAAACGGGCCGTGCTCGGTGCGGTAGTCGAGTATCCGTTGAGCGAGCACTTCCCCGATCCCGGGGAGTTCATTCAGTTCATCAACGCCCGCCGTGTTCAGGTTGACCTTCGGTGGTGAATCGAGAAACGTCGGCAGCAGCACCCTCACCCCGGAAAGTTCGATTGGAGCGACCGTGATCCGCGGGTGGTGTGCAAGCGATGGCAGCAGTAACGCCAGGCCACTGGCGATGATCCCAATCGCCACCAGAGTGATCAATCCCCGTTCCTGTGCCGGAGAGAATCGCGTAGTCATCCCAACAGCTCCCGCAGGCGACTGATCCCTTCTTCCTCCCGCGCGATACGCATCAACTCAGGCAGCCGCTCGTAGCGCCGCCAGCCAAACTTGTCTGAGTATGCCTGCACGAAGATCTTGAGGAGGCGTTCTCTGATTGACGGACTCGATCGCAAGGCGTCGCTCTTCTGTTCGAGAAGGCGCTCCGCCTCTGGGATGTACAGATCGTAGCGCGTCGACTCCGCAAGCAGTGAGATCGCCTCTTCGTTATTCTCCCCGAGAAACGCGATCCCGCGGTTGAACAGCTCCCGCCGCTTCAGCTCGTTGCGCACCGCGATGTGCATCTCGCGTTGCTGATCTTTGTGAAAGGAGAGCTCCTTGCGCGTGAAGGATACTACCGCGGACCGGCAACCTTCCAAGCAGCGTGGGAAAGCATCCTCCCTGGCGGCGATCCGCCCGTGTTGAGCAAGACACTCGGGACAGGAGCGGTAGTTGACATTCGCGTAGAACTGGTAGTATCTCTTTCGTAGCATGGCGTGAAGTGTATGCCCTTCGGCGTGCGATAAGCAAACGGGCCACTGGCGGCGTGCTTTCCAGCACTCGGATGCGGTACTATCTGTATCCGGATCGAAACGACCCTTTCTTACTCTATAGGAGGCTTACCATGGCTAAGTCGAACGACAAGCAGAAACAGAGCAACAAGAAGAAAGCTCAGAAATCCATCAAAGAGAAGCGTGCCGATAAAAAGGCCAAGAAGGATCAGAAGATCTGAGTGGATTGAAGTGGAAAACGCTGCCAAGCGCCGACGCAGCGCAAGGGAAGCATTCCAGTCAAGCTGCGTGATCTTCACCCCGAAACCGAACCGGGAGGAGATTACAGGCGTCCTTGGCACTCCAACGACGCTCTTGCTCAGCACCGTGAGCCTGCGATGATACAAGATGCGACTGGCTGCGACACCTCAGGCTAACGAATGGGTGGACAAGCAAGGGGGGTATCGCAGCTACGGATTTTCGGATTCCGTGTAGTTTCGAATGTGTAGTGATCTCTAGTTCCGGTTTGCACGGGACGCATGCCGGTTGCGAAGCAAGACCGCAGGTCGAACAGAATTCACCACCAAGAGCACGTAAGGACACAAAGAATGGAAGCGGCACCAAGGCCTGGGCTTCTAGTCAACTTCAATGCCACCTCGGGGGTGCAGTAAACAGGGCCGGCTACTACACCTCCCAAGTGCTCTTCGTGTCCTTCATGGTGAAACAGCCTTGCACCTCTGTGAGAGTGTTGGCGCTTGACCCTTTCTCTTTGGTTACCCCTTTGGAATGACGAAGAACCCTTCTTGACATCTCATCCCTCCCAGGTGTGCTATCTATACGGCGTTTGCAGCCCGCTGTCAAGCCGCAATATGCGGAGTCGATTTGCAAAACGCAGGGAGATCTGTCAGAGTGGCTGGAAATGGAGCTGCAAAGGGGGGAGTAATGATTGCATGGCGTAGGTTGCGGTCGATGGCGATCGTTGGGCTGTTATTGGTGGTGGTGTTGCTGAGTGGGTGCTACTTTAACATCTTTCAGACCGCACGCACGGTTGGCGCGGGGAAGGCGGCGATATCACTTGGCTCGGGAGTAGTCAACATACTGGTAGGAGAGAGCTCCTCTCTCATTTTCACACCACAGGCTCGGCTCACGGTTGGTCTCTCAGACAATGTCGATCTAGGCGTTCAGAGCGGACTGATGATCGGTTCCTCAGGGGAGCCTGGGTTTCTTGGGGTGCTTGGCGACATCAAGCTCGCCCTCTTGCAGGATCCGGAGACGTTCTCAATTGCCCTTGGTATTGGTGGAGGTTACAGTCCCGGCCTCCTCGGATGGGGGGTGGAAGGGTCTGTTTATCTCGACAGCAATATCGTGTTCCTTCCTGTCTATCTTGTCTACCGTCCAATCCTTCCGCTTAGCGGGGGTACCCTGGGCGTGATACATCAGTTCGCGGGAGGTTTGCACCTTGACCTATCGGACAGCGCACGCATACTGATCGAGGTCGACTCGTGGAGCGGTATTCTCGGTGGTGGAATCAGCCTGGACATCAGGTTCTAAGGTTTAAGTTGACAGGTGAGGGGACACGCTACTTCCGGCAAGCGATCGCAGGAGAACGTAGCGTGTCCCCTTTTCTGTTGCTGAATATGAGCGTTCCGTGATGGCTCACTTTTCATACTGCTCGCCGAGGAGTTCAGCCTGCTGAATGACAGTCTCGGTTGCCTTCTTCTGCATGTCCGGCGGGTAGCTGTACTTGTGCAGGGTGTGCTTGGCCTTGAGCCTAGCGAGTATCCCGTTGGTTGCAGGTTGACTCAGATATGGGCATAGTAATACCGGTGATTCAGAATGCGCTTAGCAAAAGTTACGATCGGCATTGATGAAGAAACGTTGGAACGCCTGGATCGTCTCGTGGCAAACAAGGTATTCTCGAGTCGAAGCCGGGCGGTTCAAGAAGCGATAGAAGAGAAACTCATGCGTTTGGCGCGGACGCGCCTTGCTGAGGAATGCGCAAAACTGGACCCCACAGCCGAGCAGGCATTGGCTGACGAGGTAATATCTCAGGCACTGCAAGAATGCCCCGAATACTGAGGGGGAAAACCAGCCTTCTTCTGTATAATCATGATTTCGCATCACTGTGTTGCCGTTGGCTGCCATGGCGATGTACAATGTCGTAGGCTCTCATGCGAATGGCGGAAACCGATGCAAACATAGGCCTGCACCAATTTAACCTGTACCAGTGTGCAAGAGATCCTAAGACGGGTGAGAATGGACAAGAAGTCGCTCAGCGAACGTGATATCTGCACGAAGTTCATCACCCCTGCGCTGGAAAGCGCGGGTTGGAATATCCAGACGCAGATCCGTGAGGAGTACTTCTTCACCGATGGCAAGGTGGTTGTTCGTGGCAAGACGGTGACGTGAGGGAAGCGCAAGCGAGCAGACTATGTTCTCTTCTACAAGCCGAACGTTCCGGTCGTGGTGATCGAGGCGAAGGTGGGCGGATTCAGTCATGAATATCTCGGCGAGCTCAACACCTATATTGACTGGTATCGCAAAAACGAAATGACACAAGGCGACAACCCACCAATCGGTTTGCTACTCTGCAAGCAGAAAGACCACGCACTGGTCGAGTACGCCCTCGCTGGCATGGACAACCAGATATTTGTCTCCAAATACGAACTCGAACTGCCGAAGAAGGAAGAGATCCAGCGCTTCCTCGAAGAACAACTGAAAGAGGAAGCAAACTATGGGGGGTGAATGGAAGTTCGAGGTACACTGTAAGCTGGTGGGGCAACCGTAAGGAAGAAGCGAATCATACTTCACATCGAGTGCGAGAATACTGTACAATAGGAGAGCAAATGGGAGAGGGTGAGGAAATACGGTGAGCGAATAGGGGGCCTATGTATCGGATAGAAAGGAGGAGACTGTGAGGGCGGGGCAGTTGGAAGTATAACAGGCAAGGGTAAGTTGTAACCTATAGATATCGCTCCGGGTCAAGACGCTACAGCTTAGCTACCCGGGAGAATCCTAGAAGGAGAACACTTTGGTAGCGAGGAATCGAGTTGAGCAAATCGAACGGCCGTTTGCTAGGAAAGCGCAGATGGCAAATCCAGCAGTACTTGATCTCTTTTGCGGCGCAGGCGGTATGAGTCTTGGTTTCAAGATGGCTGGCTACCACATTGGTCTTGGAGTGGAAAAGGAAGAACTGCCCTACAAGACCCACTGCCACAACTTTGGTGTTCACTGTCATCTGGGTGACGTTCGCGACATCCCGGACCCCACAGCTTTCATTCAGGAGTACGGCCTGGAACGGGCAGATGTTATTATCGGCGGACCGCCCTGTCAGGGGTTTTCTCGTGTGGGTCGGGGTAAGCTCCGCAGTCTCAAGCACGACTCCACATACATTCACGACCCCCGCAATCAGTACTACAAAGAATTTATCCGGTTCGTCGAAGCGCTCCAGCCCCTCTACTTCGTAATGGAAAATGTCCCGGATATGCGATACTATGCGGACGGAGATGAACTGTTATTAGTGAAGGCACTACACCGCTTTCGGGAGCTGGGGTATACAGTGGACTGGCGAGTGCTCCAGGCCGACCATTATGGTGTGCCTCAGACTCGCAGGCGGCTGTTCATTGCAGGTAACAGGCTGGGGCAGGAAATCCGATGGCCGCTGAAAACCCGCGAAGGCAACTCGATCAGTATTTGGCAAGCCATCAGCGATCTTCCCATTGTACCTCATGGCCATCGCCAAGACGAGATGCCGTATGAGCCTCGCTGTGAACTGAACAAGTATCAGCGACTGATGCGCCGGGGGGCTGGCGATGTGCTCTATAACCACCAGACCCGCTGGCACAACGAGCAGGATCTTGCGGCGTTTGCTTGGCTACGGGAAGGCGGCAAGTATGTCGAACTGCCTGACAAATACAGACGCTACCGGGACGACATCTTCAAGGACAAATACCGGAAACTGTATCGGGATCACCCTTCCTGGACGATTGAGGCTCATATTGGCAAGGATACCTACCGCTACATTTACCCCAGCCGTGAGGAGGAGCCTGAGCCTCCCCGTACCATTTCGGTGCGTGAGGCGGCCCGGCTGCAGAGCTTCCCCGACCGATTTCGTTTTATCGGGCCTTTTACCCGACAGTTTTACCAGGTAGGCAATGCGGTGCCGCCTCTATTGGCAAAAGCCATAGCTGAGGCAATCTTGCCCGGAGTGCTGGCTGAGATAGGGTCTCCCAAGAATATCGTAATGGCGATATTGAGCAGTGATGGCAAAGAGCAAGTTCAGGTTGCGGGAATTCCTGAGAAGGAACTGGTCAATGACTAACATGCATTCTGTCAAAGCCGGCGATCACACTGTAGGCCTCGTGACCTTTCGCAAGACATTGATCGCCTGGGGGCAGCAACATTTCCGTTCCTTTCCATGGCGCCTGACGGAGGACGCGTATCGCATTCTCATCGGCGAAGTCTTGCTCCATCGCACTCAGGCACCTCAGGTGGTGCCAGTGTATGAGCGCTTCATCGAATGCTATCCAGATGTGCCAGAGCTGGCCAGTGCCTCTAAAGAGGAACTGTGCGATGTACTCTATTCATTGGGCCTGCGCTGGCGGATTGACCTGATCCAGGAGATGACCACTGAATTGATAGAGCACTTTGGCGGGCAGGTGCCACGGGGGAAAGCCGACCTGCTTTCGCTGCCTGGTGTGAGCGAGTACATTGCCGGCGCCATGCGCTGCTTTGCCTGGAACCAGCCGGAGCCATTGATAGATACCAACACGGTGCGGGTGATAGGGCGGATGTTTGGGCTGGAGACAAAAGATTCATCCCGGCGCAGCCGTCGGTTTAGGGAGTTAATCATAGCGCTAGTTGACCCCGATGAGCCGCGGGCTTACAACTATGCCCTGCTGGATCTGGCAGACGAGATATGTATGAAAAAGCGGCCGCCTGAGTGCGGGCAGTGCCCGGTACAGGAGTGGTGTGTCTATGCCTGATGCCAACAATAAATCCTGGAGGGAGTTTCTCCTCTCCCACGCTACCGATGATCTGCTGACAGTCGCCGAAAAAGGACGATTATACTTTAAGCAGCAACCGATCCGTTTGCATTGGCTGGATCAGGTCAGTCTGCTGCTTATTCGTAGAGCATATCTGAGGAAGCAGCCCCTTGCTATTTGCTATCCGATACCCGTTTGCAGGTTACCGACACTCGCAGCTGCCCAGCTATTACTCTATGATTTTGCCCTTGCCCATAGGACGGGAATTCCCGTATCCAGATCCATAGTACTGATCAGCCCGCGCATTGAGGTGCGTCAAAATTATCTGCAACTTCAGGCGGGACGTTATAGGGTTGATCGCATCCGTCTTGCTGAATTCCTTCCGCTGGCTCGTATACGGGACAGTGGTGATCCGGTGGTCATCTCTGTCCCGGGCAGGCCACTATCGAAACGCCCTCGCCTGTACCATCTTTCCCGCTCACACCTGCTGGATGCCCCCTGGCCCAGAGATGTTGGTGCCATCATCGTGGATCATGCCGGTGGCAGGTTTGATGAGGAAACGCCCCACATCCACGCTCAGGCCGCCCGCCGGGGCATTTCCACGGTCATCCACCTGTGTACCGATCCCTTTGCGCCTTTTCTCGAGGAGCTGGCCGCAACCGGTGTTCCAGTTTGGATCTGGGATCACAACGGGCTGGCGGCTGACTTTGGCGAGCAGATAGCCACAGGGAATGGTGCAACTGGCCATCCCTTCGGTGTCAGTGCCAGACAGTTCCAGAACATCGCTGCCGGCATCAGGCATCATACACTAGTCTGCAAGTGCAGAGTTCTTGAGGATGCCGCTCATAGCGTGTGGGATGATCTGGGCGCAGTCCAGCGCACCTTCAGTGATCGGACCAGCCTGGGTGTCCGCCGTGCCATCCGCATCGCCTATGGAACATTCTACACAATGCTCCAGATGCTGGTGCCATTGCCAGTCTATGAGGAAGAGGCCCGCAACATGTGGGGCATCCGTCCAGTCAGTCGCCGTATTGACGACCTGGAAGCCTTCACACCGCTACTGAGGGATGAGGCACCAAACCTGGTAGAGGTCTACTGGCCCTCACTGATAATGGACCTGAAAGAGATGCGAGATGCACTGGCGGCTGGCAACCCCAAATACGACACGCTGGTACAGCAGATTCACGAACACCTGGACCAGAAGAGAAACCTGACCATCGTCTGCCCTAATCAGGCCACCCGGCGGATGTTGCAACTCTGCCTGCGCGCCCGCGAGGGTCTGCACATGAGCGCCCTGTTGGAAGAGAACAACAAGCCCATTCGTCTTGTCACCTATAAAGAGCTGGGCGATCTAGATTCCTGTGATGTGATGCTATTCCCTGGTCAGTTCAGCTACGGCCGACGGCAATACGCACTGACGGCGGCTACGCCTGAAATTCGCTACCTGGCCTATGGCGACGAGGCCGATCGCATTGAGCAGCAAGTTGCCACCATTCATCAAACCCTGGCTGAAATGACAAGTACAGAAAAACGGCAGCGTGCCTGGGCTGCGCTGGCTCCATCTAGATCGGATAGACAACTCCCTGAAACTGCCTCCGCGGTTACTGTGCCAGCTATTGAGTTCATTCGCCGCGAAGGGGAGCGCGTCTCGTACCGATCTGTGACCGCTGCCAGGGCTCCCGATCTATCCCTCTGGACACCCTTCTCGACCTCTGAGTATGATCTGGATCGGGGACAGGACGTTCTTAGCAGCGACCGGGAAGAGGCCCTGCGTCCATCGGAATTCGTCGCTCCATGGCGTCAGAACGTGCTGGTGCCAGCGCTGCGTATCGAGTTTGCGGATGGGCTTTGTTATGCCGAGCCAGACAGCCGGATGACGGTCTTCCTGCCAGCCACTGACAAAACTGACGACCGCAGCGCTGATGGACTGCGGCCGGAAGATGTCGTGATTTTCGTGGATGGCGACCAGCGGAGACACATGTATGAAGCTATCCTGGAGCGCATCGAGCATCACCCGGCGATGGGTGCTACGTACATTCTGGTGCGTTACTGGCAACAGGCTGTTCGCGAAGGCTTCTTCCGCTCCGGGATGACGTACGGGGATTTTCTGCACGCATTAGAACAACTGGGTAGTCATATGCAGACAACGGCGGGTGTTCGATGCTGGGTCACAGGGGAGGTACTGGGGCCAGGGGGTGCCAGAGACATCTGGCGAGTCGGGAAAGTCTTCAACGATGAAGCCCTGACTCAGGAGTGGAAAGAAATTGACAAAGCACTTCGACGAGTCCGGGGACTTCACATCTCGCTCGCCCGCAAATTGAACCAGATGATTGTTCAAGCGGGGTTGAAGGGTCGGCGCCGTGACGTATCCGAAGAGTGTATTGACCCGGAATTGAACCTCTATCTGGACGACTTCCGTGACAGCGTGACCATGCATCGCGTCACGGCCATCAACCCGGAGACGACACCGGTGCCTTATGTCATGACCGGGCGATTCTTCGAGAAGGGAATGGAACTGAAATGGTGATACCACAGCGACAAGATGAGTTCAGGCTGGCCGAATACCTGCTGCAGCGCACCCTGGACCAGCTCACCGGCCGCAGCGAGAACATCTGCCAAAATGACCGGCCACGCAACCGCTACTTTGTGGGTTCGCTGGCCAACCGGTCGCCACAGAACGAGTCCGACACACCAGACGATGACCTGTTCTCCCGACTGGCACCATCAGCAATAGGGCTGGAAGTGCTGGTAGAACCTCAGAGTTCAGATGCCCGGCTGATTATCCGGCCCCACTTCAATGTCTACTACCGCATCTTCCCCGATCTGGAACACCAGCGGCGCATCTCGGGTTACGGTGGTGCCCCACCAGAACGCGAACAGGACGAAGAAGCAAACCGCAAACCCGGCGAGTGGGCCATTGCTTACCGGAAGGTGCCGGTGCAGGTGGAGCCGATTGAGATACAATTGCCTTCCCGGATCAGCGGTCGGACTCGACTGGACACTCCGGCAATTCAGGCAAAGATGAGTGCAGCACTGGACCGGGCACGACAGCAAGTACGTACTGATCCGCTGAACTACAGGGAGCCAGTGGATCGCAGGCCTGTGCAGGAGTCCGCTCTGAAAAACGAAGAGGTATATGTAGCTTTTTTGCAGCAGGCGGCGATCGCTGCTCAGGAAGTTGAACCTCAATGGCAGGTGCAGTTACAGACCGAGACCCGGCCGGCCGACAACGAACGCCTGCGCGTCTCGGTGATGCTTCAGAACGTCTCACCCGATGATTACTCAGAACGCAGTTCAACCGATCACTATCTGTTCGATGTTCACCTCCGAGTTGAAGGCCATAATGCGACCATCTGCCCTTTCATCTTCGACATCCTGCCCGAGGATTACCGCTATGACCGGGAGTTGTGGGGACTGGGGCGCAACTGTGGCGTCCGCTTGGTAGATGGTCGAAATGCTGTGGAAACCGAGAACGCTCCTGTCCACCGCCAGCCTGTCTATACCACGCGTGACGCTGTGGATCCAACCCTCCCCAAAGCCACCTTCCAGGCACTGGCGCAAGACGCAACCCCGGCCCTGCTGGCGATTGCTGACGCTATGGATCAGTATCTGGCCAAATGGGAGCAGTTGATAGCCCAACGTCGGTCAGACCCGGCCTGGACACCTGAGATGCTGGCGTCCGCCAAGACCGACTTAAAGGCCTTTGTGGGCGAAATTGCCCGCTTCCGCCGGGGCATCCAGACGCTGGAGAACCACGACACACTGCATTACGCCTTCCGGTTAATGAACCAGACGTTTGCTAACGCCAGCGAATATACTTCCTGGCGGCTATTCCAGATCGTCTACATCGTCACTCAGTTACCAGCCATTGCTGCTCGCGAGTATGACAATCCCGAAGGTCGGGCCGACTGGGATTGGGTGGATGTGCTCTGGTTCCCCACCGGCGGTGGTAAGACCGAGGCCTACCTGGGCCTGATCGTCTGCACAGCATTCTTTGACCGGCTGCGGGGTAAGAAGGCCGGCGTCACAGCCTGGATGCGCTTTCCGCTGCGCCTCCTCTCCTTGCAGCAGTTGCAGCGTCTGGCTGACATCATGGGCGCAGCCGAACTGCTCCGCCGCCAGACACCTCTCATCAATGGACCTGACCTCGATCCTTTTAGTGTGGCCTATCTGGTTGGCTCTGGTAACACTCCTAACAGACTGACGGAGTACAGCAGGAGTGGAAAGGTTTCTTGGCTGGAGCGCTTTCAGCAGAATCCGGCGCTGATGCAACATTTTCTGACGATTCCTCGCTGCCCGTTCTGCGGTCAGCGAACGGTGAAGATGGACCTGGATCAGGCTACTGTCCGGTTGGTTCACCGCTGCTCCAACCCACAATGTCCGCAGGCTTACCAGGGTGGCATCCTGCCCATCTTCATTGTGGACAACGAGATCTACCGGTATCTGCCTACTGTGATAGCTGGTACAATTGATAAGGCGACTGCGGTTGGCTACGAGCGCAAGTTCAGCCACTTGTTCGGTGCTGTCACTCATCGCTGCCCGAAGCATGGCTACCTGAGCCTAAGCGAGTGCACAGAGAAGTACGCCCCTTGTGATGTAAAGCCTAAGGACTTCATTCCAGTTACGCTTAAAGACCCCTCGCCCACGCTGCAAATTCAGGACGAGCTCCACCTGTTGCGTGAAGAATTGGGTGCCTTTGATGGCCATTATGAGACTTTTCTCGACACTTATCAGCAGCGACAGCAGGGTGTGCGCACCAAAATCATCGCCGCCACCGCCACCATTGAGAAGTACTCGAATCAGGTGACCCACCTCTATGACCGCAAAGCGCGTCGCTTCCCGGTCCCTGGCCCGGAACTGGGTGAATCATTCTATGCCACCACCCTGCGTGACGACACGCGCCGCCTCTTCGTTGGTATCATGCCTCACAACTATACGCACATTAACGCTGTCGTCCGTCTGGCCGAACTGTTCCACCAGGAAGTGGAAGACCTACGCCGTGATCCAACGGGTGCCATTGACCGCCTGAGCCTGACTTTTATTACCACTGCTGGCGAATTCCTGGCCATGCTGTCAAACTATGAGGTCTTTGTGACCTACCTGCTCTCCAAACGCGAAGGTGATCGTCTGAACCAAAGCTTTGAAGGGCAGCTCAATCGGGAACTTACAGAGGCCGGCTACACCGAGATCATCAACAAATCCATCATCGGTGAGACACCCTTCTCCGAGGTAGCCACCATCCTGGAAGAGCTGGAAAAGCCTGATCCTGACTTTGCCCGTCGCCTGCGTTCCCTGACGGCCACCAGCACTATCTCTCACGGTATCGATGTCGAACGCCTGAACTATCTCTGCTTCTTCGGGATGCCCCGTCAGACAGCCGAATACATTCAGACGTCCAGCCGGATAGGGCGTGACCATCCAGGTCTGGTCTTCGTCTGCTTCAACCCCGCCCGCGAGCGCGACCAGAGCCACTATCACTTCTTTGCCAAGTACCATGAGTACCTGAACCGGCTGGTAGAACCGGTGCCGATCAACCGCTGGAGCAAGTTCAGCATCCGGCGCACCATCCCCGGTCTGTTCATGGCCGTGTTGCTCAATGACTACAACCTGAGCGTGGGAGGAAGCGGAAAAGAATCGCTATATTTCAGCAAGAGAGTTCGTCAGTTGATAGAAAACAGGCAGATCCTAGCAAGTGACCTGATAGCGTATCTAGAAAATGCCTACCGGACAGCCGGCCGTGACATTGGTCAGGAGTTCGAGACCGTGATCGATAGCAAGGTCAACGAGTATATTGATATGCTGCGCAACCCGCAGAAGGATTTCACCTCGGCCAACCTGACCGACCAGCCTATGCAGAGCCTGCGCGATGTGGATGAGCAGCTTGAGATTTACCTGAACCGCGATTCACGGGTTCTCTGGAGCAACACGATTGGGAGACAACGCCAATGAGACGAGGCAGACAGCAAATCCTGTTCAATTTCCTGCCAGGCAAGACCTTCGACCACGAGAGCGGACAAGCCATTTGCAAGGTTACCAACCTCAAGGCCGACGAGGACACCAGACTGAACAAGCGCTACGTGCTGGACCGGGTTGCCTGGCTCCTAAACCAGTGGCCGGAGGAACGACGCAGGGGCTTCCCGGATCCCCATCGTTATCCTGAGCGTTACATTTTGGGGATACCCACGGGCGTTGAGTCCGAGATTTTCCCGCTTCTCTTCGAATGTACCAATCCAACATGCCGCCGCGTAGTTTCCTATCAGAGCGTGCGTCAGGCCAGCAATCTCAATCCTAGCTTGCGCTGCCCGATATGTCACTCCGGCCTGATCCAGCTGCATCACGTATTGATTCATAGGTGTGGTCACATTCGCCCGTTTATCGTTCCTCGCTGTCCACAGCACGGTTATGAGCATATGTGGCTGGATACACGGGGAAGCCAGAGGTACAGCCAGTTCCGCTGGCGTTGCCGGCTGTGCAATTTCCAGCAGCCCATTATTTATGGCCGGTGTGATGACTGCAATCTGTCCGATCGGACGATGCGCCCCATTGTCCATCGGGCTACAGCGTCGTTCTATCCTCAGTACCGCACCATGATCAACCTGCCCGGCCGAGATCTGACCCGCATCCTGGAAGACCCGCAGCGCCACTGGCTGGCCATTGCCGCCTACCTGCGCCTGTTCGACCACGGGCCAGATAACCGACTGGTTGACTTGGTTGCCGGCCCCCAGGGACAGACGCCGCAGCAGGAGAGTATTGCCACGCTCGAACGGCTGATCAGGAACGCACCGTCAGCGGGAAGAGCAACACTCCAGGTACAACTGGATGCGCTACGCCGGGGACTGTCTGGCTTGGGCAGTGACCGGCGCAGTCAGGTCATCAAGCAAGCCAAACAGCTGGTCACGTTGCAGGACGACACGCTAGAGGAGGCCGGGCGAGAGTTGCTGGAGTTTGTCCGCCCTGATGAGACACTACAGATCACCACACTTTCCCAACTGGAACAGAAGGCACAGCGTGAGATGCCCGGCCGCCTGCCAGTCTACCGCATCGCCTACCGTAATGTTCTGCAAGACACTGGCTTGGCTGATGTGCGCCTGATTGGTGACTTCCCGGTGACAACCGTTGTCGTCGGCTACACCCGTGATCAGCGCGAGGCTGATAACACGGTCATTCGGGCTTTCCCCCGTCTGAGGCAGGACGAGTCACGCACGCCACTGTTTGTGGACACCATCGAAACCGAGGCGCTGATGTTCCGCCTTGACCCGGCCCGGGTGTTGCGTTGGCTGGTCCTCAATGGCTTAACTACAGGTACCCTGCCTGACGATGATGATGAAGCGGCTGTCCGGGCCTGGATTCTTAACCGGCTGGGATCTGTCGACCCCTTCCAAGAGATCCTGGAAAGTGAACCCATCACCCGTGCTGCCTATGGCTTGGTACATTCCTTCAGTCATTTGGTATTACGTCAGGCAGTTATCCAGAGCGGCTTTGGCCGTACCAGCCTGAGCGAGTACCTCTTCCCACGTGCGCTGTCATTCGTCCTTTACAGCAACAACCGGTCAAAGTTTACGATCGGCGGACTATATACTCTCTTCGAGCAGACGCTACACGAGCATCTTCGGGCCGTGCTGGATAAAGGGGGAATGTGCGTTTACGATCCTGTATGCATGGAAGAGATCGGTGCCTGCCACGCCTGTATGTACGTCTCAGAGCTTTCCTGTGAGCACTTCAACCGCAACCTGAGCCGAAAATACCTCTTCGGTCGTATAGAACCTGATGGGAGCGAGTTCATTGGCTACTGGGATCGACGCTGCGCTAGGCCGTCCCGACGAGTACCGGGGATATAGCACTTATCTCTGAGGTATTAGGAGTAGTAGAGTAGTATTAGAGCATTTTAGAAGGAGAATTGGGGGTCTTTTTCTGCTCTTGCTGCTGTTTTCTTTCCCAGCCACCGACCAGCTCGCGGTCTCCGACATCGCGGGCACCACAGTCAGGTCTTTATTCTTGGTGCTTCTCTATGCCCTGCCTATTGCGCATTCAGTGCGAAGGAACATTGCATGGTTATTCGTTTCTCCCGAACACCAGGCATTCCCTTGACTATAGATTCATGTACTCCACGATATTCAACTCACACAGCAAATAAACGGGGATGTAGTTCAATTTCGTGTTGCCCGAGCTAAGCGTTTCGTGGCTTCAGAGCCGCGAAAGATCAGAAATCACTTCTTGCGACAAATTCAGAGCAAGGTACGTTTCTCCATCCAGATCTCGCAAAGCAACCATATCGTCTTCGTAATCCGCAAGGTTCCTTTTCGCTATCAATCGTGCCAGATCCTCACCGATCTCTCTGCGCACCTTGTTCTTGCTGATCTTGAATTGCTTCCTAACGTAGCCATGAACATCCCCGCCTGCGCGGATATCTTGGTCAAGATCTTTGTCGCGCAGATAGTTGCGAGCGCTGCAAAACGCTGCATAGTAAGCTCGGCTGATAGCAGATCGCTTCTTGGCTTCAGCAGAAGACGAGGCCGTAGCCTGCCCAGCAAGCTCCCTTGCGATGTTTAAGTATTCGCACCAGTCAAAATTCATCGCAGGTTGATGGAGATGCACAACAAACCCTGCGACCGCCCCAGCTCATCTAACCACCAGGCTCTGTCGAACTCCTTGAGCCTGTTGTACGCATCCTCCGCGCCTAGGTTTGTAGAAACGGAAGCAAGTAGCTGATAATCGCCTTCTGCCTCCGGATCGGTAATCACTTCTAGCGAAACCTCTGAGTTTGGGAAGTAGGCATCGATTTTTCCGCGGGCTTCCACCAAGAGCGGAATCAAGAAAGAATGCTCATCAATGAATTGGATAACGGCTGTCTTCCCCTGTAAAGAGTACAAGCTCCCTATAGAGGATGCCGATTCTGTGGTAGTTGTTTGCATCGTCGAGGGTGTCGCTTGTAAGCGAGAAAAGAACCTACTGATCACACTGGTCGAATACGAGGTTGCTTCGAGAATCTCGTCACGGCGTACGACGGTACCAGTAAGACCCGTAGCACATTCGGAATACCATTCTGCTGTAGCTGTAGTCAAGGTAGTCATTCTTCGTCTTTACCGTTAGGAAACAAGAGCTTATCGGGCACTACGGCCGTCACCAAGGTCTGTGTCTTTACATGATATAGCGGCTCTCCATTGCTCCCCGGGATTGGTTTATCAATACTCTTAGCTGCTTGGACAACCACTTGTTTGACCTTTAGAACAGTTCCATCTTCAAGAGTGTACGTGTTCCACTTCTCGTCAGATTCGACAATATCGACAACCTCCATCTTGAAGCTGGCACCTAGCATCTTATCCTCGTAGTCATATCGCTTAGTCGACATAGGAATCACCATGGATAAGTATTGTCTTTCGCCTCCTCAATGTCAAGTGTTTGTATCACCCAAATGGTTTGCGGACGCGGGGGGCAAGGGACTTCGTGACTAAAGAGTAAAGAGGGTACGGCGTTTTTCATCGTCCTCTCTTTCACCTTCTCGATCGAGATCCCTTCCAGCTTCGCGATCAGTATGAAGGATCCGTTGCGTCCACGAGTTGACATCCGTGTAGCTCGATTCGCAGTCAGTCCATTCGCACGGATATTTCACTCTAGATACAAGTTTCACCACATGGTGAAATAGCTACGCAGAGTGAAAAAACGGTCTTGATGGCCGACTCAAAGAGAAGGATGCATGGAACATCTACTACTGCATTCGAGAGTTCCCGGGAGGGATGGATGCGTTGGTTGAACGCCTCAGACCAAGAATCGAGAACGGCTTGGTGAGAGAGGCGCTGGAAAAGATCGCCGTGCACTTCGCCTCACCTGAGCGCCGTGGACCTCGACATGTTGCCGATTTTGAGGAAGTGGATGATCCTGAAACTCGCGAGGCAATCCAGCGAGATGCATACGAGCGCGTGAACTACGTGCTCGAACAGCTGGGAATCTGACTTGATCCGGAAACAGATGACGGGCGACTACGTGCGGCCGCCCGTCATGTTCCTGCTGTATGTTATCTGGCTGCTGTGTTTGGACTACTCTGCCGTGCAGTCGCCCGTTCCGTTTCCGCGTCCAACTCCGCTACCGTCAGCTAGGCGTTGGCCGTTACCGTGCGCTGAACCGATCCCGCTGCCGTCTCCCAATCGCTGTCCCTGTCCGTTTGACACGCCATATCCGGTCCCGTCCATCGGTGCCACCCAATCCGGATCATCGCAGTTGAGGATGCCATCACCGTCTGCGTCCTGCTGGTTCTGGTAAACGCGAGCCTCACTTGTTTGATTCGCTGCTGGGACTGCGCTTCCCAAGCCAAACCCGTTACCGGCGAACGCCACTAAACCAACCACGAGAATGCTAACCGCCAGAATGCTGATAACCACCGTCTTGATCTTTTTCATCATGTCCTCCTTATGGACTTGAGATTAACCGTATAGTAGCTGGCCGATATGGAGCGTGGGTGAAGGACTTCTCTGGAAGTTGTCAGGATGAACGGAGGGAGGAGAATTGGGGTCTATCTTCGTTCCTGTTGCCTTTTCCCGCCACGGATCGGCTCACGGTCCAAGAGATCGTCTCAGAACCAAAATGGTGGCCACTGAGAATACGGGTTGAAGTGTCTAACTGCTGGTTACTATCGGTCTAGCGGTCAAACCTTGTGGCCACGCCACCCCCGCTATTTGCATGTAGTCAGTTCTCGCTGTATATTCAAAGTAGATACGGGGAGGGAGCGATGAGAACAAAGATCAACAAATGGGGTAACAGTCTTGCGTTGCGGATTCCAAAGTCCTTTGCCCTTGAAGCAAGAATAGAGGAAGGGACCACTGTCGATCTTGTTCTTACGGAAGGGAAAATCATGATGAAGCCGATAAGGTCCAAACAGCTTTCGCTTTCGGCACTACTTGAAGGGGTAACTCCGGATAACTTGCACCGGGAGATCTCGACAGGGATCCCGCGAGGGAAGGAGAACTGGTAGTGGCGGGCGGTTACACTCCTGCCCGCGGCGACATTGTCTGGCTGGAGTTTGACCCCCAGTCAGGGCATGAAGAAGCAGGACTTCGACCGGCTCTGGTAATCTCCCCGGTGGAATACAACCGGAAAGTAGGGCTCGCGCTGTTCTGCCCGATAACCTCCAAGATCAAGGGATACCCGTTCGAAGTCACACTTCCCGCGGAATTGGCGATCTTGGGTGCAGTTCTAACTGATCAGATCAAGAGCCTCGACTGGCGAACTCGAAAGGCCAAGAAGGTGTGTACTATTCCTGGTGAAATACTCACCGAGGTCATCAAGAAGATCTCGCTACTGATCGAAGAATAGGCTATGGGGATTCCGCCTAACTGTCCACTTTTTGTAACTCAGCGATGACACGTTTGTCAGCTGCGGGGAAAACATAATCGGCAAGCTCGTTGATCTCTACCCATCTCCAGTCTGCACACGCGATAGCACGTGGCTTGCCACGCACGATCCGGCAGTGAAATGTATTCAGGGTGATGCTCAAATCGCGATAGTTGTGTTCCACAGTGATGAACGGCTCCTGCACTTGCACTTCGATCCCCAGCTCTTCCATGAGCTCGCGCGCGAGGCATTCCTGCAGCGATTCCCCCGGCTCTTGCTTTCCTCCGGGGAACTCCCACAGCCCGCCGCGCGCATCGTCGGCGCGGCGTTTGGCGATCAGAAGGCGCGCCTGCCGGGAAGGAGGCCGGTCCCACACCACGCCTGCGGTAACGCTATAGTGTGGGACCGCGTGCTCTATCTCCATGCTAGCGATTGCGCTTCAATCGTGACATGTACTGGCTGATACTGGAAGCCTGCTCGACGTTGAGCGTCTCTTCCACCACGCGTCTCAGGTGATCATCGCTCAGTGCATGCCCGGCGTTGGCGCTGAATTTGTCAATCAGCTCTGCGTCACTGAGCGGTCGCTCCGCGCGTCCCTTGGCGTGATCCTCTTGTTTGGTGTAGGTGGCACCCTCAGAGGTGTTGATGCTGACGATCGCGCGCTTGATCTTGGGGAAGAGGGCGTCGATCTCCGGATCGGCGACAACCACGATCTTCGGCAGAAGCTCCCACACGAACGGGTCCTTCAGCGCCTCCTCCTCGAAGTCGGACGGGAGGACGTTCCCTTTGGCGATGGCGACGGCGATGCAGTAGGGAAGGGAGTGATCGGCCGTTTCCTTCGTCGTCGGCTGGTACTTGCTCGCATCGGAGAGGATGTCCGCGCCGCGGGTGGTGGTCTTAACACTGACCTGTTCCACAGTGTGCGGATCGATCGTGTTCTCCGCCATCACTTCAAGCGCAGCGGTGATCGGCTGGTGGGTCAGTGCCTCGGTGGGGAACGCCTTGTACCCACACTCGGTGATCATGAACTT
>Ga0307378_10004531_pt1 | contig 19789 bp, 17 predicted proteins | sample UN1MG_FD_202238 | JGI IMG/M metagenome (GOLD analysis project Ga0307378, IMG submission 202238) | Soil microbial communities from Risofladan, Vaasa, Finland - UN-1 | ecosystem: Environmental > Terrestrial > Soil > Coastal area > Acid sulfate soil | place: Finland: Risofladan, Vaasa | collected... | reverse complement strand
AATTGTCCTTCTATGCAAGTCAAGGACGGGATGCTCCTCGATGGACCCATTTGGAATTCGAAAGTATGTTCGATATTTTTAAGTACTATGGAAACCAATACCTCCCCGACATTAGTTAACCAAATTAAACACTCAAAGGATCGAAATCAGAACAAACGGCACGGACTGCGGCGAGAGCTGCGTCCTCTGCCGTCTGTGCTGACGTTAAAGAGGCTTCGGCCTCTTTTTTTGCTGTGACAGCTGCTGCTACAGCAACATTCGCCGTGGCGATGACGCCTTGCTGGGAAGCATAATTTCCTTCAGCAGTTCCGCTGAAATTACTGAAAGATGTTTCCAGCAGTGGACCATTGGGCTCTATGGATCTAAACGCTAACACCGCGTTATTTAGAGCTTGAAGCTCGTGGAGCCATTCGTCTAAATATGCACTATACGTAAGAGACGTATACGTATAAGGAGCTAAGGTCGCTGCTACTGGGTCAAACGGCTCTTTCCCAATAGCTCCAAATGTCGTCTTCATATCCTCTAACAGCGTAACACAACTTCCCAAGATACCGGGAATACCAACCTGAGTTCTCCCCAATCCCGCATAATACAAGAACCAATAAATGCCATACGACTGATTCGTAAAGTCGTAAGACTCTTTATATTTTGCTCCGAGAGAAACAGCATCGGCCACAGTAGTCTGTGCGCTAGACAATGCCGTATCTGCCGCTACAACCGCGGCATCCGCCGCAATTCGGGCATCCCTAGCCGCTACATAATCATCCTCTAGCTGTTGCTCATACGTCGCTTCAGCTGTTGGGTGATAAACAGTCTCAGTACCTTCAAACGCGGTCTTATATGTATACCAGGCGTTCACAGCATTATCAATGCGGGAACGAACGGCATCTTTAGCTTGAACTGCTAAACTCAAATCGGTATATCGCCAGTACATAGTAGCAGTAAGGTAGTAAACCTGGCCGTTGGCTAACGCCTCTACTCGAGTTCTATAAATGTTTTCTAAATCATACGGGTTGCCAACGCGTACAAACGCATCACGCGTGGTATCTAACTCATCTACAATTTGCACCACAAAAAGATTCGCGTGTGGGAGCTCGCCCTTGTCTGTTACCGTCGCATCTATCTGATAAATACTGGAACCATCAGGCAAAAGCATCGTCGTTCTATCCATCAATACGTTTGTATTTAACATTCTATCACGCCCCCGTATAAACGTAGGTGTTTACTCCTACGAATCCATCGCTATATTCAGCGTAATCACCCGCTAAAGCATCAACTCTACCCTGGGTATATATCGCAAAAGACTCCGCTTGAGCCTGCGTTTCATAATCTTTCTGCACTGAGGCTAACCGATAATACTCAGCACCTTGGGAAAAAGCTTCAGCATACGTAGTGTACAATACATGCTCGATATCATACACAGTTGCTACCCGAGAAAACGCCTGAGTCTCCGTTGTAAACACAAAAACATATTCTGAAATATCAGTCGAAGCTGTGATTTCATCGAGCACTCGGAAAAGATTGTCCGGTTGAATAGATTGTGTTTGCTGCAGGGTAATAGATACCGCCATCAAATATACTCCTCGGTTATAGTACCTGAAAAAGAAGTCTCTTGTGCATCGTAATCAGTTATTAAAGACGCCGCTTCTGCTCGCAACGCTTCGTATTTATTCGCAGCCTCTATTACCGTAGTAAAGGTCTTGGCAGCCTGTGCCACTCGAACGTACAACGGATTTCCCGATGAATTTTGGTCATACCGGCGTATAGTAAACCGCACGATACTCGTAGAGGCAACTCTAACCGACGGCCCGCCTCCTTGTAAAATTGTGTATGTCGCAAACCCTGTAAATCCACATGGAAAAAGAGTTCCTGCGTTTACTTCTAAGGCATACAAAGACCCAGTTACATCCGTAATTACGAAATCCAACGGAGCCGCGTATCCCATTTCAACCCAAGGAGTTGGGAGCACTGTAAACCGAAGAGTATCCCCTACAATAGGTACCCCTGAATACGCATCCGCTTGGAACCACCGCAAGGCTGGTCCTACGGATAAATCTTCCAAATCAAACAAGGACGAAAATCTAGAAATATCCTCATCCGACGTGTTCACGACCAAAGACTCCTCGAGCTCACCCGCGGGATAAGTATCTGGGTAGGATTCAACTTCCACGCCAAGAAAATAACCGTCACTCAAAACTTCCCGACTGTACGTCACCGTCATTTCTGCCATAAAAAATATCCTTTGCTACAAGAAGCTTAAATGAATTATATGTGGTGTTGTAGGACAAGTCTAGTTACCATTAGGGTGCATGAATGAACTGCCGCACTCTTACTTCCTCGGAATCGATCCTTCGGCCACAAGCACGGGCTTAGCTCTTCTAGATAACACAGGCCGATATAAGTGTGCGGGTAAAATTCTGCCAAAAACATGTCGGGGTGGGGAGCGCCTGAACTTCATAAACAACGCGTGTAAAGCCTTCCTAAAACCCTATCGAAGCCTCGTAAAATACGCTGTCATTGAAGCTCCAGCCTATGGAGCCTCTATGAAAGCCGACCTCTTAGGTCAAGTACGTGGACTCTTTATCTTACTGTGTTACGACCAATACATTCCCGTTCTACTAGCAGCCCCTACCGCAGTGAAAAAGTTTGCCACAGGACGAGGGTCAGCTAGCAAAACTTCCATGGTAAAAGCTGCCCAAACAAGATGGGCTATGTGGACTGGGGATATAGAAGACGATGATGAGGCCGATGCCCTATGGATGGCCGAAATAGCGAGGGGTACTACTAACCCGATAGGCATGACTCGAGCCCAACTCGAAGTCTTGCACCAACTCAAACATTTGGAGGTTAAAGATGTGTAGTGTTTTTGAATGCTGTAAAGAACCTGGCGATGACTCCGTAGAAATTAAACACGGGGAGCTCGATGTCTGTAAAATTTGTAAGGACTGTCTAGAGGGAGCCGATGGAGTTCGCATCATGCTGAAGAAAACCGACTCAGGATATATCCTCCGGCAAATTGACCTCCTCGAGAAGATTTTTTAAATGTCTCTTCCTGACAATATTCCAATCTTCGCCGATACCCTCGTCGGAGCTTACTCTCTATCGGCCAAGAACACTTCCGAGGTAGCTCGAAACATCGCAGGGGCCATCGCAGCACACTTCGCAGCAGCTACTCTCGACGGAGTCGATATCACCCTAGGTTCTAACCTCAGCGCTACTGCAGTAGAGGCCTTAGAGCTCCGCCTCATTGAAGCCTTCTCTGTGGTAGACGACCCCGAGGGAGCTGCAGCACTAATGGAGTTAGCTTTCCTAGACTACTTAAACAACGGCCCCATCACTGATATGTGGGCAGCGGCAGTAGAAGCCACCAAAGACGGAGATAATTTACACGACGTAATGAAAGTCGTTATGTCCGGAACAATCACCTTGACCTCTGTCGCTGCTACTCGAGTTTCCACCGGCCTGACTCAATGGATTTGTGGCAGTGTTAAAATAGAGTTGGATGAGGTACCGGCTAGGTTTGTTTATATCGTCTAATGGCGGAGGAGAGCGAGGGGGAGTCTATAAGTCTTACCACTATACGGTTGGCTGGCGACAGACTCTGCTGATACCCAAATATCCCGTCCATCGAAAACAATTGAGGCGAGAAGGGAGGAAGCTCCACTCATTGTCCCAGTCGTAGGAATCAAAAATACACTGTTCGTGAGGTCCCCAATTTGACGGTATACATTCGTGGCAGCCCCTGATAATTTAGCGACATCTAATTTTATGAGTGCGCCTTGAGCCCCACCCACCTGATTATCTATATGTGTGTAAATCCAGATATTTAAACCATCAAAAACAGCGTCATAAACCGTATTGGAATAAATCCAAGTATTCCCTAGATTAGGGGTCCCCGAAGAATCTTGTCCCCGGAGTATCCGGTCTAAATCTGCAGCAGTACTTCTGTGAACACGTAAAACAACATCCGTAGCCGTCACAGACGCAGTAGGAGTATGCAAAGAAACAAATTGATTGGAGCCGCAGGACACCAGCTTAAAAGGAATCGACCCCGTGCAAGAAAGAGGGTACCCCAAGCTCCCAATCCCCGTCGTAGGACCAGTAATTAAGGCACTACAAATATAACCAACATAAGGTCCAGTTTTATACGTCCCAAAGTATACGTATGTCCCATCCGAACAAATTGCCGTAGTAGGTTGAGCACTAACTACAGTAGAACAATCCCCTGCTCCACTTGCTACAAGACCACCCAGAACTATATCTAATATAGAAATAACCGGAGAGGAAGACGCAGTAACCGTCGTCCAAGAATTACAAACAGCCAGTCGAGTCGGACTAGCTACAATAATAGAACCTCCACGCTCATAATATGCATTACCCGTAGAGAGCGCCGTTCCAGTGGTCGGCCATCCCGCTTTCACACCCCATGTCGCAATATCCCAAGCTTGTACCCGATGTGCGTCAGGAGACGCATTTGTGTCTGTAAACAACACATATACAGATACTCCGTCTGTACACATAGAGTTCGGCACCCAGGTTTCTGAACCGCCGGAAGGAAGATTGGCTGTCAAATCCGGTGAAACATTCTCAATGCCTAATGACCTTGTGTCTACTGTATCTATTCTCGTGTTTCGCACATCTAAAATTAATAATTTAGCCACATCTGACGCCGGGTCAAAATATACCGCTAAATCAATTTGTTGACTCAAAGAATCCCGTGAGACTACATTTTCAACATCATCTGCTAGTCCCCACGAATCACCCCACAACCCAGTTGAAATCATCTTCTGTGGGTCAGTCGCATCTAGGTTATAAGAATAAACTCGGTCTTCGCGCAAATCATCAATCTCAAGCGCAAGGTCATTAACATCTCCCAACAACTCCACAGTCTGCGCTCTCTGCGTTCCCGCAGCTAAAGACAGAGGAGTGTCTGTTACGGCATCACAACCAATCAACGTATTCCCAGCATCAGAACCAGCTTGATCCGCAAGCAGCGCTAAAATATCTACAATCTCAGTACCTTTTTGGCTGAACTTAACAGTCTGCCCATGCGCCACAACCGTCCCATCCACAAAAACCAAATAGGTCCCAATACGTCGACATAGGGGGATGGCTCCATAGATTTTGCTCGGCTCAGTACTGAACTTAAACAACTGGCCCACAGTCACTTCAGTATTCGGCGCAGTTACTGTCAGAGGAGTCGCTTGGCGTCTTCCACCAAAGGTGAGAGGATCAGGATCAATAATATCCTCGAACCAAATACCAATACCATCCCCGTCAACAGACAGTGCATTTGCTGGAACCGCAAAAAAACCTGTCGAAAATGTCGTTGCTAAAATGTGGTGAAGCTCACGCGAATATGTTCCTTTTACAACTACGTCCGGGTCCGTAATATCCGACAAAGCTACATACGTTGACCCAACTCCGCCCATTACGTGTGTGACCGCAACTGCTGGAAGAATAAGGCCCAACGCGGTGTCAATATTGGTACCCTGTGTCAAACCGTCGTCTCGGATAACAATCCGCAAAATGTGCGCAGGAGACCCCTCAAGCGTAGCTTCACAACTACCCCCAGAAATATCTCCCGTGGCCGCTTCTTCCCAAATAATCTGTAATTGATTCGCCAACTGATAATCGAACTGATTAGCAGTAAACGTAAAAGTCACCGTAGTTGGGATACTATCCGTAATTGAATATACTTGCGAGCCGTACAAATCTGTATTTGGAGCCATCAGAGGCTGAATGACGATAGCCTCCGAAATCTCAAAAATTCCAGTAACTTCATTCCACTTCACCGTAGGAAACTCCGCCGCCCCCGCACCCGTCACATCTCCGATACCATCCCCACCCGTGATAATCCACTTATCGGCATCAGCCTGATAAAGAAGATCCTCCACTCTCTTACGTACAGCTTCGGTACGCGCTCGCATGTTCTCATGTGGACGGTCAAGAACGGTCTGATCGAGACTCTCACCATCACTGTAAGGTTTAATTGCTGTACTACTGGTCCGCTCTCCGGAGTCACCAGTAGCTACACTACCTGATTCAAAATCAATGAGTTGATTAGACATAAAATTCTCCTATTACGCTATTGTCAACCCGAGGGTCCAATCGAACACCACGGACATTGTCGCACCTTTTATAAACGAAGGAAATATTTGTCGCGAATACATTTTACGTTCCGGGATGAGTTGCCAAGTTGGATATGTCATATCCGGTGCCGCTAATGACCCTCGAGTAAACAACCCAACTTCGGCAAAAGTAGACCCCGTAACGGTTCCTACCGGGACCTCTTTATGTACTTGAATCTGAAAAGACCCCGCGACATACGCCCGCTCACCCGTAAGTACATCTAAAGCACCAGTCCACACAGGAGAAACTAATCCAGTCTGAGAAGCTGCTGGTGGAATAGTTCCGTCCCCAACACTTAAAGACCAAATTTGACCGTAATCTGGATTAGCCTGAATTGCAGTTCCGGCTGCATCTTGCGCCAACAACTGCAAAACAGCCAAACGGCCATCATCCGTTATTTGATTTTTCTTAGAAAATCGAAATTTAAGTTTTTTCTCTCCATCAGGGCCTTCCTCGTACACCCGCATGGACAAATTCCCGTATAACGACAGGGTATCACCCATAACTTTCATTTTACACTTCCTCTCAAATATAAACATAGGGTGCCCCGGCAACATCAATTGTCACCATGATCGCCCTATCAATCATAGATTGTTCTGCTGATGTATCCCTAAGATACGTCGGGTCTAATCCACCTATAGCCAACGGAGTAAATCCCAATCTAGTATCTGGAGTACCTAAACTCTTGTTATACAGAACAACGGTCTGCGCATCAAATGTTATCGCCCCCGCATCCCAGGTGTCTGTAATTACGGTCACCTCACCATAAAAAAGTGAAATAGGATCCAGGTCAATCGAATAATCCCGTCCTTCTATTATGCGCTCTCCTCCAACCGTAGCATTCAATCGTAGAGCCACAAAATACTCTCGCGCATATACCGCGGGGATAGTAAAAGTGTATCCAATAGCAAGTGGCGCTGTTTCCGCCGTAGCTTGGTCATCGTAAAACTCATACCGATAATAATCCCCCATTAACAAAATAGAATGCCCGGCAAAAATACCTTTCGCAACAACCTCGAAAGAATCTACTTCTTCGAAATTAATACCACTTAAGCTAAATATCTCGGATAAAGCTAACGTATCACGAAAATCTTCACCCGGTTCTACGTAGGGATACGTATAAGCCGGTTTAGCAACGAGGACTAAATTATTAATATCCTCAATAAATTCTGCCGTTAATTCAACATCGTGGTCAATACCCACATAAAACATATGCTTCGCTAAATAACGATCAAAAAGTAAAAACGCCGCAGTGTGTCGGTAAATAGGCGTTGGGTCGGCTGTAAATGGAATAGTAGGCGTAATTACAATACCCTCTTCCGTTGCACCAATATATAATCCAGGGTCACCTATACATGCTCCGTCCCCTGGACCAATCACATTACTAATCAAAGTAGAAGTAGCAAAACGCCTAGTGGATGTAGTATTCGCCCACAGTACCTCAGGAATATATTTATTGTGCCACCACGTAGGATCTACAAGATAATCAGTTACCCGAAAGGATTCAGTTAAAACATCAAAAGCATCAAACGTAAGGTCAGCCCCCGTTACCAAATCCGTACGCATCGGAACCCAGTACGGATACGTATAAATTCGAGCCAAACCCCCAGTAGTCTCCGTCGTCACTGTATGCAAAAAGTTTCGACTGAATTCCCAAGTCATCGCGCTCTCGTCTAGAACTCCAAATTCAGCTTCAACTTCAACAACATGCGTACTGATAAAACTTACTACTCTGAAACGTGCGCGATTAACATCATTAATGGCATACTTAACAACAACATACCCTCCAATATCTATGGATGAAAATGTAGTGCTAACACTAGAAAAGGTTGTCGTTGCTGCGGTAAATACCCCGTCAATACCGCTATAGGTTAACCCTGAATCGTATGTAGTAAGAGTCTCCCCGTCGGATAAAACCACAGGAAAACCCGCCGCAACATCCAAAGCCGATTCAATACGCTGCAGTATCGGTCCCGAAACATACAAATACATAATTCCACGTAAAAATGCTCGGTAGGTCTCTGACGAAGCCTCAAAACGATTCAACAGCGACCCGAAATTGTAATATAAAGTAAATCGGTCTGTTAAGACTTCTGGAACCCAAAAAGATAACTGTTTGACCTGACTCGAAGTTTGCTCAAGAACAGCTCCATTTGCGGATAAAAGAACTTCTCGATAAAACCGGTAAGAACACGTAGAGAATGCTGACGCTGGGTCCCACGCAGGAACACTCGAAGCTCTATTCCGGGTCCAATCAATACCTATATCTGTACTAACACTCCCACTATCTGCGAGCTCTACCACATGTGCACTTACCACATCCGAAATCGTATATACCCCCAAATTAGACCCTGAGGTTATTACGATAGTTCCACCAATATCAAAAGTCGCATCAAATAAAGCTACCGGAGTCGTGAACGTCGCGTATAAACCCATCGCGGTTAACGTACCATCCCCAATTCCCGACACCGCTCCCAACACAGGGTACGGAACAGGCGATATAATGCCCCGTAAATAATCGACCGTATAATCGATACCCTCTTGAACTTGATTACCATCGAAAAGACGCGTGGCAAAAATCTCTACGGACTCGGCTTTTAAGTGCTTACTCCCTAAATCAGTAATAGCAGGATATGCATTTACCAAAACACCCGCTACTGAATCATCCGCAGGTTCTCTAAGAACAGAATAAACAAGGGGTCCAGTATTATCCAAAGGATATGGCGTACCACTCAATCCAATAAATTTATTATCCTCAAAGAAATCAATTTCATAATCCTGCGTTCCATAATCGAAATAAATAGTCTTAACTAGCCGCCAAGTTAAATTAGCTGCAGTTGATACAGTCGGAGTTAGGTACGCAGTTTCATCAAGAATAACACTAATAGCCGATACGTATTCTTTAATAAGATATCGACCAATAGCAGTTCCCGAGGGATCGCCATAAACCTCAATAACATCTCCCTCGTTAAAATACGTAAAAGATGCAGCTGCGTCTTGAAAAGACAGCGTGCCCGTATAAGCGAGCTGTCCCGTAGCGTGACTTTGGTCCTCTTCACCACGATACGCCAACAACCGCAAAGTATTACCACGTCGAACGTCTGTACTAACAGGCCATCTTCCTAAAAAATTCAAATCATAAAAAGCGTTACCCACTAAAAGGTCTACCCAGCGCCAGGCAACACCCGCAGCTGGAATATAATCCCCTGAATCGTCAATATCTTGTCGAAAGGGATCTTGGATAAACCGTAAGTACCCGTCTAACGCATCCGTCTCAAAGTTTAAGTCTTTTTCTAAAATATATGTGGGCTCTAAAATAGAATTTTGAAGTACCTCAGCATCTACGATAGTACCCGGCATATCATACACGAAACGGTCATCAACAGCAGACTCACCTTCCACAAAAGATAATTCGTTTTCGGAGATTGCGAACAGTTTCCACATTTCCTTATTAAAAATAGGAGTGTTCGTTACGGACGTACTAAGAACATTTGACAGCAAATCGAGATATACTTGGCCTAAATATTGTTCAGAAGCTTGGTAAAAAGCTTCTAAATCTTTGGTATCTCGAAAGAACCGCTGCCAAAACCCGGACAGTCCCTTAAACAGCGATGATGCGTAATCTGCTATCTCATATGGGTTAGACATAAATTCTTATCCTCGCGGAGTAAAGGTCATCAACTCAGGCCGCGTCTTATACGTCACTGTTCGATCTGAAATACCATAGTACACGTATAAATTATTTAGATCACTCTCTGTTGTTATGGACGTAATCCCCTTCACGATTAACGCATCGGGAACAACTATATCCGCACTATTAACCAAGGTCACTCCATTCGTATCCTTAAGGTAAATAGAAACAATGTCCGTCGTCTCAAACTGCAAAACTTGACCGTCTGGAGCATGTAAATCATATTCAATAGAGAACGGAAACACCGTACCAACAACTGTAGGATACTCTTCACGAAACACCGTAGCTAAGTCAGACATATCCAAATCATCATTAGGGTCAAATGCGTTAATGTGCGCAGATAACGCACTCTGAGCATCTGCAATTACAACACCAGACGTAGCTGTTGGTTTTAAACGGTAAGGAATATCCGCATAGACCCAAATAGGAGAACGTGCCTTTATTAACTGGTTCGCGGCTACAACCCGGTCATTATATCCCCGCACGAATGTATGCAGTGATGCAAACGACCGTAACGTTCGGTATGACACTCTCAAGTTTTTTCCGTCATATACACCAGGAGTCGTTAATGGACCAACTCGAATAAGAACAACCCCTTCTGCCGACTGCCCCTTTGTCGGGTTAACACAGTCTACCTGATACTGAGCTGTACCAATTACCGAACCCGCAACCGGTGTCATATTCGTTCTATTTGTAAAACAAAGAGTCCCAGTGGAAGGATCGACTAAAGATGACGAAGCCGGATCCGTAATTTCTACTGTAATAACGTCTTGAACTGGATTCCCCGACAGCATAATCACACCAGGCTCAGCCGTCCGACGCGAGGTTCCAGGTGTAATGTCTGTATATAACGGGTTTGTACTAGCCGTCGCAATCCGCGAATATACTAAAGTGCCCTCTAGGTCCACTTCCGAAAACGTAGGAGAAAACCACCCTACAGAATACGTAACTTCATTAGTATCCAACTCGTCAGAAGCTTCATCAAACGGAACATTTTCGCTAACGTATAGTGAATGCGTATCGACACGAACAATTGGAAATCCTCGAGGAGCCCCTACTATCCCATCAACAATATACAGAATATGCCCAACTTGTATCCCCAAAGAAACAAAATCCCGTCCCAGATCATATGTTAATTGAGGGTCTCTAAAAACATTAACGAGGCCATCCGGGCGATAAAATAATCCTCCAACAATGCCGTTCTCCTCTACTTGAGTTTCCGGTAGGTCCAAATAAGTATCGTAATGACCTCCAACATGTAATGGAATCGCAGGAGAAATCTCTGTCCGAATATCCCGAACCATTTCGGGCTCTCCCATCCCTATCGTCAATATATTTTTAGCTTCTGGCAACTGTTCGTTAATAACCGTATCAATAGACCGATTATTAATTAAATTACGGACAGAAATAACCGTAGGAGCCCGCGCCATAAACTCTTCAGTACTCTCTACACTCAATCCACCCGACAAGGGTTGTTGGTGTTCACCGTATGAGAAAAACGGTAATCCACCTGGAGCTTCAACTCGAACAAACCTCCCCGCCTCAAAGTCGTACAAGTCACCAACACGAGCCGCAATAATTGGGATGTTACCTACATAGTCAACCAAACGACCTCGTGTATCATATACAGGTCGCAACTGATTCTCCGAAATAATAAAAGTATCTGTCGTAATATCCGGATAAAAAGCTAAGGTCGTAGAGCGCCAAAATTTAGTATCTCGACGTATCACAACCGCTGTTCTACGCGTAAAATGAAGCTGCGCCATACCCGTAGTACGAGACCCACCACTACGCGTAAAAAACCAATTAGAAAAAACGTTATCTACCGCTTGTGCTATATCCTCATCATCTAACTGCGTCGTAGTACCGTTCGACAACTCATCTTGTATCCGTAACAATGATTGAAGAATCGCGTTACGATCTGCATCCAATTTCAAAAAAGCGTACATAGGAGCAAACGCTTTAATCATTAAATCACGTACAGCACTACCCGCAGTAAACGTGGCCTCGGTTACCTGCTCGGTCAAATATTCAGTTAAAAAAACAGTTGCGTCTTGAATGTCCGATTGTTTAATTACGAGGTCAGCCATTTTTACTTACCTATTAGAAAAATCCGAAAGATATGTTATTAACACGTCTCCCGCTTTGTTTTTAATCTCAACCCACACCTCAAACCCGTCACCACCGGCGGTAGGAGAAAACCGCAGCATATTCGCCTGCGATAATGACTCCGTATCTGGATATCGAGCTTCCTTGTCTTGCGTCTTAACCTGCTCACTTGCGTCATCTATAGCCATCGCTACAACATCGACAATAGACCCCTTAGCCGACCTGGGGATATTCGTCCCAACCAAATTACCGTAGTCTGTTCCAAAAGTAGGCTCAAGAACGTCACTACCGCGGGGGGTCATAAGTACCCGAACCCAGCGATTCACCAAAAATTGTAATCCCTCAACTTTTAACGCTGAAGTATAACCGAAAGTAAAAACCTTGGTTCCCTTAACCTCGTCAACTGGAACAGGCTGGTAATGTATGTCCATTAAAAAATCCCATCGTCAGCTACCGCAGTTTGGCGCTGTTCAGTGACCGTGTATTCTTTATCTGTATACAACTGAGTTTTAGACGGGACAGACGGAAGCACCTGAGCTTCAGCTTCAAAAATACGTCCAACGCTCAACCTGGCTTCTTGTAATTTACTGTCATTTCTAGACAAGGAGGCTGCATTACGCCGATAATCTTTCGATGTTTTTAGTACCTCTTGGTGCGCTCGACGCATCGCAGCTAAATAAACCATAGACGGATTAATAGAAGTCCAAGGGTTAGACTGCTGTCCATTCATAGTGGCTGCTGCGATTAACTCCTCAACCCAAGCAGTACGCGCAGAGGGGCCTGCAGCCGGACGTTTCCAAACCTGATACGACGCTAAACTCCCCTGCTGACTTACCGCAGAAAACAATTGGTCCCATTCTTCTGTCGACTGAATGTGCGGCGCGATGTCAATATCTTGCGGCCTAGAATCCTTTAGGTGGCTGTGCATCGTATAGCCAATAAAAGATGAGTCCACAGACCCTACCGCCGTAGAGTGCGCCTGTGTATTCAATGCTGGGTATGCCAGCCGCAACTTATAAAGTAATGCGGTCAGCGTAATATACTGTGGCGCACTGTAATCCCAAACAGATAAATTAGACGTTCCCGTTGGATCCCACATCAAAGGCAATTGAGAAAGACCAACAACTCCAGCGTCATAATACAAGGCCTCTTCTAGTGCGATTGAGATACAAGTATCACTCAACAACCCCGAAGACTTCAAAATATGATTACAATCACACATCACATAAAGAATACCATTACGGTCAATTAAAAAATGTGTAGCTGAAGTTCCTGCTGACCCAACCACCAAAGCACGAAGTGTTGTACCAATTCTCTCCGGCTGCGCTTGGGTCTCTACATCACTATTCTGCGAAACCCAGGCTATTTTTTCGATGGAACCATCCAAATACTTAATAGGGGTGATTTTACCAGGCTCATTCATATACCCCTTCCAAACACCATTATCTTTAAAAGAATGCCAAGGCTGTCCAAACGAATGAAACACAATTTGCTTCACAACCCGAGCCTCGTCGTTTGCCCAAACTTTGTAAGACCCTCCAGGTAAAAATGAATACACAACAGGATTTGAAAAACCGGAGGAATTTAAAATACAAGTAGGTGTAGAGCTCCTAGGATCTCCCTCCGGAGACTGGTTGATCATTACAAAGGCATTCTTCGCCCGTTGGTCAGCTGCATTCCGTAGGTATGATAACCAGTCCTGTGCATTCGCTGGAGTAGATGCTCCTCCAGAACCCACCGTCATGTGATCAGACGGACTCGTATTCTGCTGATTCTCCTCAGTAGAATTTAAAAGTCTATTTAGTTGTCCGTCGTTTAAAGCCATTAACGCTTCCCACTCTGTATCTGCTGGAGATCCTGAGTATACTTACGTTTTAGGTAACTCAATTGAGCCTGCGTCATACTGTACTTTTTCATAAGTTCAGGGTTCTTCAGGGTGTTTTTCCCGTTATACCCAATAATATCCTCGAAAATTTGCTTATCCCTAGGAGCCAATCCATGGTGATAAAAATCAACAAGACCTTCGTCCTTCTCACCTTCCCAATATGCACCCTCCGACTCAACCAACTCTCGCCGAGAAAAAGCATTCTGAAAATGGGTTACCCGCTTCTGAGACCAGCCTAATTCATCCGCCAATTCATCGACCGAAGGATCCCGCCCCAAATCATCCTGTAATTTACCCGACGCAACATTAAACGTGTGAAAGTACAACTGCTGGTTCTCTGGAACTCGAGCTACATTTTGATAAGGATAAACAGACCGAGATAACTTTCGCAAACGACTAGCAACGTGCGTACCTATCGCAGCTCCCTTCTTAGGGTCATAGGTTTCCAAAGCTTCAACCGTCAGCAGCTTAGCCTTCGCCTCTAGGGCTTGCCTCGGAACAACCTGCCCCCATTTATTAACCTCATTCTGTACTAGGGGCTCTAGTCTCGTCATCAACTTCTGCCGAGCCAAAGTATCGTTACCCGACTGCCATTGATTCCATAAGGTAAGATCACCCTGTTGCCTGGTAAGCATGTCAGTCATACTTGAGCAGCTCCTGCATTTCCCCGAATAATATTACGGTACCTTATCAATACAGCATCCCAATTCCGGCGAGATTGCGGAATATTATGGTCTGATGTTATTACCTGCCAATTACCCTCCGGCAAAGATTTATTATCACCCCCTACATTCGTAATTGCCTGCAAAACTTCCGTATTAATAACACCCCCAGGTTGTACTAACCCGTAAATTCGACTATAAAAACGTGCAGACTTATTCCCAGATGTATAGGTATCAATAGGCGCTTCAACCCCACTCTTTTTATCTTTTAGCAACTCAGCCAAAGGCTTACCATGACGTAACTCAATGGTCTGCTGAAGCGTAGCAACCGGTCTAGAACAAAACGTCATCGCAGCGTCATACGAAGAAAAGTACGATTGAAAATCTCTTACAGGCTCCGCCAAAAGACCCTGATCCGGGGTCCAAGCATTCGGACTTTCCTCTGTGTCCAAAGCCGTACTTACCGGATTTCCATCTAAGTCTTTAAACGTGAGAAACTCATCTACCTGAAAAGAAAGAGGTGTTCCTTTTGCTACATCCGCATAAAACACTTTCTGATAGAAATCCTCCACAGCCGTACGAACTTGAAAAACATTTGCAACTTCTGGAATAACTTCCGTAGGACCTACTTCAAAAGTATCGTTTAATGCATCATCACTGAGGTCTTGGTCGTTAGACCCCATAATCATGAGCTTTAAATATTCCGGCATAGTTCGAACGTATGAAAGTACTACAGACGTCCGCAACTCGCCTTGAGCCGAAAAAGAATGGCTCACAGAATTAACATACCCTATAGTATGAAATCCTGAGATTTCATTGTCTAAAACAACTCCACTAAAACCTGGGATAATATAAGGATTGAACGCGAGTGTTACTGTCGCCGTTCGAGTCTCAAAACGAGACCGATAATACTCGTACTTGGCATAAAGTTTGAATAATTCCCCTAAAGCATCCTCCGAGGCTGTTGTGTCAAAAATAGACTCCAACTCCTCCTGTTGGTCTTGCCCTGGAACGTAAAAAGTTTTACCGTTATCATCTTCTGGAGAAAGAACTAAATAATCCGCCAACGGGGAGGATGGTGTATCTGTAGTATCACCCGGCTTCTGCATTTTCTGATAAGCTAAATAGGCCTTCTGCTTCCTATACACCCCCCCAGAATAAAAACGCCAATGAGCCATCCCCTTACCAAAATCCCACTTCTTTTCGAATATAGAAAGATCACGCTGATTCTCCGGTAATGCAAAATAAGCCTTACGCTCCCGCAAAAGTCTATCCCCCCTTTTCGCCCCCGCATTATATCCAATAAGAACACATTGTCCTAACGATGGTACGGGATTAGAGGGATTCATACTCTCTAAAGAAAAGTCGGAGTATGAAGCACCATACCTCTCTGCTAACCGCGCTAATTCATTCGTTCCCGCATGTATATTTTTGTCTGGAAGATAAATATCACCATATATAGACTCGTTCCAAACAACCCTTTTCCTCCCATTTTTAAGCGCCACTTCCCTACTAGGCCCATGGTCTCCTAACTTGTTCAAACCACTCTTTCTTTTTCTCGCTCGATTATACGAAAAAACAAAAGTCTCCTGCATTAACTGCATAAGCCCCCCAGCTCCTACCTTACTACGAGACATTCGATTATACCCAGACTCAAACCCAATAACACCCCAAAGAAAATCTTCGGGTAATGTATAGATACGCGCCACATCTTTAACGTACCCGTTATATATGGGAGCTGCACGCTCTAATGTATTTACTACTCCTTTACCCGGAGCATACGTCTTACCCTTAACTTTAACCGAAGAAGACGCTACTGATTTTTGTCCCAACTTCTCCAGCATATAAAGCCAAGGTGGAGCATTCAAATGCTTACTTACCGGACCCTTATAAAGCTCCTCCGGGTATATTAAAAAATTACGCGTATTCAATTCTGAATTAGTCTTATACTCCTCCATCCGGTCCCGAACAATTCCAGGATAACCCGTCACAAGGAGCTCTCCTGCTAATTGACGCATTGACCCAGAAGCATTACTAGAAACCAACGAAGAAACATAAGACTCCGATAAGTAAACTCGAGTCGGCTGATACTCATAATTCTCCGAAGTTGCGTACGACCGAATCATCGAAGGAAAAATAACGTTACATGCAGGTGGAATTCCAAAGATGCATTGGGGTTTAACCATATAGGACAATAACCCCCCATAATTAGAATCCGCTTTACCTCCCCCACGGCGTACAAACCGGCTCTCTATTAAATTTGTTTTAGCCGTTAGCTGAACCGCAGGAGGTGCCGGAATTGCCAAAATCTCCATAAACATAGTCCCGTAGATCTTCTGTAACAAATCCCAGGCCGTCCCACTATCTCCAACACTATTCCCAATCTGCTGTGCTAATGCGTCTAAAACCTCAGTCGCATTAATAGCTTTAATAATCGGAAAACAACCTTCAATCTTTTTCGCATATTCGTCGTCAAAATACGGAAGAGCAGCCCAACGCCTCCGAAAATCCGTCATTTCAATCCAACGACCGAAAAAGTTTCTCCCAGAAACACCGCTAGCCGTACGTGGTAAAGACCCGTCTTCCGACACAGTGTCGGACTTACTCGTAAGGTCAATCGGATCCGTAAGAGCTTTCAAAAGATTTCTCACAAACCCAAACGGTGTGGATATAAACCCGGTAGGATTATTGGGATCTGGAACAAGACCTTGTCGAAATAATGACAATGGATAAACAACCGAAGTCGTACTAAAGATACTCCCGTCCGTCGCCGTAGGGGCAGATAACCCCTTCGCCGTATCTGTCAAACTCGACATATAGTAAAAACGAAGCTGCTCTAAAATTTTTAAATTAGACCGACAATCAAGTTGGAGAAATCGTCCCGATGCCGTCGTCTGGTATGTCCAACCTATAACTTCAAATTCACCCAAAAGACACATAGCAGGTTTGGTTGGGTCAAAAAACTCGTCTAAATAATAAATTTCAATCTGTAACCGGTCTTCATGCCCTATCCGCTGAAGAAGAATATGCGGAACCAATCGTATTTGCGCTGTAGGAATATTCCATATACCAAAATCTACGTTTAAAGAACTAACCGGAACCTCAATACCATTAATATAGACTACCCACGCAGCCTGATGCGGCATATTTACGGTATAAGTAGTCGTCTGCTCTTCTTTAGCCATCTATCATCACCGTATTTCAATCACTGCCCCAAGTAACACAACTGCACAATAACCCGATACGCGCATAATAGCATTTTTAGACCTTAAAGACGCGTATATAAGTTCTAGTTGTTCTGCCGAAATTCCGTAAAGCGCAAAAGTACGGAGAGCCTCAATAAATTCTCTAATATAAAAATCTAAATCTGCAGCAACATCCAAACTATTACGCTTTTCGCATATAAGAACTTCCAAACTAGCCTGAACCCCCCGATAATCACTAAACACGGCTCCCGTGTTACTGTGTAGAACTCTCAAAAGAATTTCCCGGGTTCTTACAGCTTTGTCTTCCGTATCCACAATAACCCCGAGAACACGGCTACGAAGACCATTGATTGTCGGTATTACCGTAAACAATCTCGCCATCGCCACTTCCACAGGAATCATCGGCCCGCGATGACACTGCCGAATAGCTGGCGTCGTGCTACGTCCCCCGGTTTCAAATTCCCATAAAAAAGACATTACTTACCACCGTAATGGCGCTGTACGAGTCGCCACATTGCCATACTCATCCGCACCCTCATACTCGATAACAATTTTGGAAGATACAGGCCATACCGACGTTTTATGGACATACACTGCAATAGTATGGCCATCATATCGAAGTATTTTACTATTAACATCATCATACGGCGCTATGAATCCCGTCGAATCAAACGCAGACGCAAACGTCAACCCTCCATCCTCGCTAATCCGAACAGTAATATCCGCAATTTCAGTAAAGCTTGAGTAACAATAAACAAAAAACCGAAGAACCTGTGTACCGGGAACATTTTTCTGTTTATCTACCGGTCTAGAACTTAAAAAACGCGGCTCAATCGAAGACGTATATCCTCCCGCCTGAGTATGACCGCATGGAGCAATCCCAAACCCCCCGCCGTACCGAGTCAGGTCTGTCATGGCAATTTCACCGCTGAAACATACCCGGCCCTCGCAGCCCAACCAATGTTCGTAGCTGCTTGCCCTGTAACCGTTAAAACAATAGTGTCGTCACTGTCATCAACCGTAACCGCAACATCCCATAAATCTGTTCCACTTCCTCCACCCGATACATCAGTTTGTGCAAGAATAGTAACTACAGGAACATCGACAAAAGACGTATTATCTGCATTATCCCGTATAACCGTACACTCTACTCGCCACGTTTTACTACCTGTCTGTGCACTGTTTAACGCTGTTATGCAAAAGTCATACGCCGTAGCGGCATCCACTAAAACACTTTTTCGGGCTAAAGAAACACCCCCAACGTAAATCTCGGTAGGTGTATTATTCGTCGTGTCGCCTTGCCACGTCGTATCAATTACAACCCCCGTAGTTAGTGCTCTAAGAAGCTCAATAAATTTCTCATGCCAACCATACTCAGGATGCCCGATACTATTATCTTGAATAGTCTCTGTAAGAGCCGGGACAGCATATCGAACCCCATCGATTACAAGACCTATCCCAAAATAAAGTTCAGAAATACTCTCCGTAGGTAAGCCTTCATTAGCAGTCAACCGAGCTAAATACCCACCTTCAATCTCCGCCGGTATCGTACAGACTTGAGCTGTCGACCCCGTAAGAGATACTGTAGAACCCGGAGTTTGCGTCACTTCCCACTTATACGTTAGACTCGCATTCTCCGCCTCGAGCTCAATAGGAGTACCCGCTAAAGACGTCGGAAGAAGGTCCCTTCGCGAAACGGTATACGTCCCAGTTGCTAACTGATTTATCCTAAAATCTGACAGAGTTGCCATTATTCTCTCCTACCTCACATTCCAGAAACCTAGAACCATTCATCAATGAGTAATATTATATACGGTACTGATATATATTTACGCCTATCCGAGTCGGAGTATCCCCCGGAGTCCAAGACTCCGATGAACTACTAGTTGAACGCTCCCCCTCTCCTCGAATATGTTCTTCAGGGTCATCTAATGTAACTTCATCATCCTTCTGCCAATCCTCTTCCATACCCGTCGGAGACACGTTATTTATAGAATCTGTAGGTAATACACTAGGAGACGCAATAAACGGACGTAATTGTGGAGGCTTAGGTTCTGAAAAAGGCAACGACCCCTGTGGAATAAATGACCCCGCACTCTTAGGA
>Ga0307378_10004530_pt1 | contig 19790 bp, 21 predicted proteins | sample UN1MG_FD_202238 | JGI IMG/M metagenome (GOLD analysis project Ga0307378, IMG submission 202238) | Soil microbial communities from Risofladan, Vaasa, Finland - UN-1 | ecosystem: Environmental > Terrestrial > Soil > Coastal area > Acid sulfate soil | place: Finland: Risofladan, Vaasa | collected... | reverse complement strand
TTGGCCTGTAAAAGTAGGCTTCAAGAAGCTCGTTCATCGAGAAGTCCAAGAGATATTGATCAATCTCAAACTGCTCTTTCCACGCTGCCTCGCCAAAGTCGAGCCTGGCTAGCATCTCTATGTCCTGTTTTGACAGCGGGCGAACCCTGTCGTAGAAACCCGGAATGCATATCTTCTCGTTTTCCCCCTTTAGCTTTGCTATTGCCCACAACAGTCTCCACGCTGCATTGGGAACTATCCCGCCCCAAGAGGAATGAAGCTGCTGCGATGCGGTGTGAGAGTGTAGTTCAACGTAGAGCATTCCCTTCTGACCCAATCGTATTTGTGGTCGCTCTCGGAAATCAGTTTGCGCATACTCCCAGATATAACCATCCGCCGCTGCTAGTCTCCTATTGTCTTCTGCAAACTTGTCCAAATGGGGGCTACCAATTTCCTCCTCTCCCTCAATGACGAACTTGATATTGAGTGGAGGTTTTCCACACACTTTTTTGAACGCATCAACCGCGGCGATTCTGGCAACGATATTTCCCTTGTTGTCCGCCACGCCGCGGCCAAACATCCTTTTTCCGTGTGTCTCAGCGGAAAAGGGCTCGTAGTCCCACTGATCCAGTGGATCAGCGGGTTGCACATCATAATGATTGTAGAAAGCCAATGTTCTGGGAGACTCTCCGTCCGTCTCACCGTACACAACAGGGAATCCGCCAGCGTCGATGACTCTGGTTGTGACCCCAATACTCTCTAGGAGATTCCGTACTAGCGTAGCGGTTTCAGCGATTCCAACGCCCTGAGCGGATACACTAGGCTGTTGGCACAATTGACGCAAGATCTCGATGTACTTCTCGAAGTGTTTGTCCAAGTACCGATAGACGCCTTTTAGGACCGAATGGTCATTCTGCTGCCGTGAAGCCATATCGTCTCCTCCCTTGCTTATTCCACGAGATCAGCTTCTAGCTTCATTACACTATAGAATTAAACATTCAGAACAAAAGCATTTCTGCTGCCCCAAATTTCGATGCGTTCCCTACAGCGCTGAGATGAAGTTGACCAGCTGGTCGATTTCTTCGGGGGTGTTGAAAGCGTGGACCCCGATACGTAATCCTCCTCCTCTTGGTTCGGCGACAATACGGGCTGCCCGAAGTCTTTCTCCAAGTGCCTGCACCTTTGCCGGCTGAGCTAGATCATAGGGAATCCGTGCGATGATGATCGCGGCTCTTTCCTCAGGCCGGCACGGCGAGCGAATCTCCTGCCCGTTCTCTTCTAGCCTACTACACAGATAGTCGACCAGCACAGCAATGCGTTCCTCAATCCACCCTACCTCTAGCTCCAAGAGCAGACCCAAGGATGCTGATAGTCCCGTGAAGGCCAAGGGCGATAACCCCTTTGCTTCGTACTTTCTCCAACCTTCGGAGAAAGGATTGTTGGGTATCGTGGATATCTGACCGACTATCTTCTTCCTCTCAATAGCTTTCTCTTCGGCATCGGTAACGTTGTATGCTGTTACAGTGGGGGGACTGAGCATCTGCATCACTTCCGAGCGGATAAAGGCAAACCCTGATCCTTTTGGCCCGTACAGCCTTTTCCATCCTCCAGTTGCCAATGCATCAATCCCCAGAGCAGCCACGTTGATATCCACCACTCCGATTGACTGAAAGGCGTCAACGCAGAGGATTCCTCCTACTTCATGCACTGCGTCAGCCAGCTTTCCGATGTCGTTTTTGTGGCCAGTTGTATACTCAACATGACTCACAACCAGGACACGCGTTTTCTTGTCCACGGCACTGAGCAGCTCGTCAATTGGAACTATCCCACGTTGAGATCGTACCTGTCTTACTTCAAGCCCTTGCTTTTCCCCCTGATAGAGCCAAGGATAAACTGAAGATGGATGTTCAAGGTCTTTCAATACTACGTTTTCCCCCGGTTTCCAGGGCAGTCCGCCTGCAAGCAGATTGATACCACTGCTGGTATTTTGTGTGAGGACGATTTCGTCAGGAGTAGCGCGAATGAGTGCCGCAACGAGAGACCGCACTTTCTGCCGCAGTGTCCTCTCAAAAGCGTAAGGGTCCGCGGAAAAGTCCACCCTATATGTCATAACGTACTGTTGCATCGCTGTAATGGCTACCTGAGTGAGGGGACACGTGCTTGCTGAAAAGAACAGCAGGTTGCGAAGTGTCGGAAACTCCCTGCGGATCCTATCGATCTTGTTCATGTGCCACCTCCTTGGCAGGAGAATACCAAATAGAATCGTGTCTTGCGGGAAGGAATAGACCGTATGTGTACTAGTCTTGGCATGCCTATGTGGAGCAACCAGTCTCTTCTTGTGCCATGCGCATTGCTTGCAGGACATCTCGGCCAACCCTGTTGTTTCTGTAGCCTCGCCAAGTGGACCTCAGAATCACCTCCGACGATTGTCAAGTGCCGCGCTTGATGGATCCCACACTCCCCACAGATGTTGGTGGCGGGCCGGTTTCCGTGTCAGCCTGTTTCAGTATCTACACGACCTGCTCTTCCTTACCCCCAGCCTTCCTTATGCAAACCGACTTCTCTTCTCTTGCGATTCTCTACGTTCCGACAGGCCCAGCCTCAAACGTGTAGGATTCACTTAAACAGATCCGCTTGCACAGGAAGCCAATACCCGTGATCTCGACCGCGCGACTGAGTACCCAGCTTGCTGAATCTGTCCCGCGCAACGCCCATTCTTCTTCTCATCCCTCTCTACGGCACGGTCTGCAGCCTCTCCATCGAGCCGTAAAGTTCCAGGAGTCGTTCGAACTCCTGCTCATCATAGAAACGGCAAGAACCGTTCCCGAACTCCTTTGCTACCTCAACCAAGAATCTCGCTGTAGATTCCAACTCTAAAGGAAAATTCGCTCCTGTACCACTTCCTGCCCCCGGCTGTTCCGTGGTAGTTGCCACACCCACGACAGGGCAGGCTGTGACAGTTGATGGCTGCATGATACTGTTGATGTGGGGTAGCCCATTATCAGGAGGAGTAATATCCGCGGTCTTAATGGGAAAAGTGACAGGTAGTCTGCCCGTGACACGGGTCATGATTCTCAAGAGATCCCTGCTCACGCTGAGTATGTACCCTTGTTTAACCGTGGGTGATATGCTGAAACCATTGTGATTGATGATTTCATTACGCTTTGTAGCATTTACACTTAGTATCGCATCCATCCTCTCGTCTACTTCGAGTCGTCGTAGAGTAGCTGGGTCGACGGGACACCTCATTCCAGCTGATTGAGGTGGATCATTTTGCGAACCAGTTGGCGCAGAAGGGCATATGTGCGTGGTAAAAATAACGTCTCCTCGCAACACGTCTCCTCGCATCTTCATCCGCACAAGCTTCAAGGCTGCAGCAAGTACTGTTATTGCTCCATCTGCGTCCGATACAGCACCCAAGCGCTCGGGCCTGGCCCCCACTCCTCCGAGACGGCCGACAATCCCAAGGGTAGGCCTTGTCTGGGATTTACGAGAGTGCGACTCACCCGTTATGACTATTCTTATGAAATCGGTAGTGTTGTCTGCTTTGCGGATTATCTCTCCGTGAAAGTCTAGACAGGGATCGATTTGTTTCAAGTATGTTTCAATACGCTCTTTCGATGCTTCTGGACAGTCGATGAGTTCAAAAACATCCATTACCTCTCTAAGCAACATAGATAGGACCTCCTCCTAAGGGAGAACATCTCAGCCTAAAGCTGACTCACTGAGCATTCTTTGAGACACAGGATTTGGCATACGTACTGAAGATAGGTCAGAGAACGGAACCGTTTCGAGGATTCCCCGCGCTGAAGTGCAAGAAAGCATCGATCTGAGATTCTGGCTGTCTATGAAATCCTCCTACATGAGCGAACAAGTTCTCTGCGTGCCGCTTTTTGTACAATCCTCATCCATTGCACGGAGCAACTTGAGCCAATCCTGGGACCTTTCCCTCTTCCTCCAATTGGCCAGATGTCCTCGTACAAGGGACTCAACAGTATGTCGCCCTACATCGTCACACCCCCTTGCGCGCTCCTACTCATGGGCACTAGGAGCGAAGTGCTGAACAGGTATGTGCTTCGATTGGCCGGGAGCGAGTTCTATGTGTATTTCTTTCGGGATCTTCGAATACAGTGCTCAAGTCGAGGGACCGACTACAAGTTTCCCGCTCCTCAATCCCTTTCGTGATCTCGTCTTCTCGCGAAAGCCCACCACCTCGAAAAAGAGAGCAATTGAGCCTTCCCAGCTGATGGGACAACACGTCTGTGAGAAACAGCTCACGTGCACAGCTAAGTCGGGGCTTCCGGACCACGGCTGCACCTCTATTTTTGGCCACTAAATCCTGAAGCACCACCATCGATTCCCAAGAACGAGTGAGCTCAGTCCGAATCTTCACGATAACCCACGTCATACGGGTCTCGGCCTCATTATTCAGGTCAAATTTCCCAGATCTCATTCAATGTTCTCTTGCTAACAGATCTCTGAGTGAGGGCCCTCAACCTTTTCTCGGCGCACTCTTGTCTGCCTCTCAACGGCCTGATTTCGATTGTAAGGGATCTCCTTGTGTGCAGAATAGGCTTCCTGTTGAGGCGCGGAAACGATATAGTTGAAGCCCTTCACTTCTTTGCTGTAATAGCATCCGTAAACACCTCTCTGTTTATAATCTATGACGTCACATCAGATAAATCCAAAAATACGTCGCACTTTGCTAATCAGAAACCACGTCGCCCTCGTAGCTTCGGATTCAGTGCATCGTTAAGGCCATCCCCGATCAGGTTTAGCGACAGAACCATCGTGAAGATCGCGGATCCGGGAAAAACCGCAACCCACCAGGCAGTTCTGAGGAACCTTTGGGCGTTGTACAACATGCGTCCCCAACTCATCAGATTGGGATCTCCGGCCCCCAGGAAACTCAATCCGGCCTCAGTTATGATAGCCGCTGCCACTTCCATAGAGGCGGTGACGAACACAGCGTGCATTACATTAGGCAAGATGTAACGGAAGATTATGCGTGCATTGGTCACGCCTATTGCCCTCGCTGCTGTCACAAATTCCTCTTGCCTCAGCTGCAGGAATTGAGAGCGGACGACTCTCGCTGTGCGCGGCCAGCTAAGCACCCCTATGACTATGACCACATTCCAAATCGTATTCCCGAAGAGGACCACTATAATTAGAGCGAGAAGGAAACGGGGAACACACTGGAACAGTTCACAGAGCTTCATCAGAAGATAATCGATTCGACCCCCGAAATATCCCGATACGGATCCAATGACAACACCGATAAGCGTTGCTGTGAGAGCGGCAGCAAAGCCTACCATTAGCGAAATCCTTGCACCGTGTGCTACGCCGCTGAAGATGTCCCGCCCCAGATCATCCGTTCCCATGAAGAAGGAGCCACTCGGTGGATAAAAGGGTCGCCCGACGCCTATGTCCATGGGGCCGTGAGGAGAAATCCAGTCAGCGACGATTGCTATGATGCTCAGAACGATGAGAAAGAGAAGGGCGACCACAGCCGGTCTGTTTCTGGAGAAGCGCTTCCAAAGGGACAAGGAAGCGCTTCGTTTCTTGGAAGCTTGTTGTTCGTCTCTGCCGCGTCGCATCGACATTCTACTTGTTCGCTTCGAAGTCCTATTCATAGACAATCCTTGGGTCAAGATATGCGTAGGTAAGGTCGGTTACCAGGTTGATCACAAGCACACCCGCGGACGTGAGCACTAACAGCCCCATCAGTACGGGATAATCCCGTCGATAGACTGACTCAAACATCAGTCTGCCCAGCCCGGGCCAGCTAAATACGGTTTCAATGATCATTGCGCCGGTGAATTGGAATGCGAAATTGACACTCATCACTGTAATAACTGGAAGGATCCCGTTCCTCAAAGCATGCTTGAAGACGACAAAGCTTTCACTTAACCCTTTGGCGCGCGCTTGGACGATGTAATCCATGCCGAGTACCTCCAGCATAGTGGCACGCGTCATTCGTGCTACGATGGCAAGCTGGCGAACTCCGAGAGCCAGAACGGGCATGATGAGATGGGGTATCCAGCTCAGAAGCGGGTCCCCCAGAGTGCGCAAGGGGATTCCGCCAGTTGGGAGGATTCTCAAACGTATTGCCAAGACTATGATCAGTAGCTGCCCGAACCAGAAGCTCGGAATCGAATACCCGAAAACGGCAACTGTCGTATTGACCTGGTCAACAATGCTATAGGGTCGTCTTGCCGCAAAGGTGCCTAATGGGATCCCTATAGTTGCAGCGAAGAGAAAGGACAACACAACGAGAGAAAGGGTGATTGGCATCCGTTCAACAATCAGTGCAGAGACCGGTCTCTGGTAGTAGTGCGAAAAACCGAGATCTCCACGAAACACGTTCGAAATGTATATCCCGAGCTGTTCCCCCAGGGACTTATCGAGACCAAGGCGCGCTCTGATTTGCGCTTCGTACTCCTCGGTTGCCGATATCCCGCCTTGCATGAAGAGAAAGACAGGGTCGCCTGGGGCTATGTGAAGAATGACGAAATTCATGACCAGGACTAGCACGATGAGAGGGACTGCACCAAGGATTCTTCTAGCAATGTATGCGATCATGCGATTGCACCTACGCGTACAATAATAAGGCCCGCTTCCAGCGACGATGCAGAGAAGCAAGAAGCGGACCTCAGTCTACTCATGCCTGGTTACTTCTTGTGTTTCCAAGAGCGTTCTTTCCTCTATTGCGCCGGCTTGATCCTGTTGAGATGCATCCAAACGTAACCGAGGTACCATACATTCAGTGGTTCCTCAGTAAACTTCCCCTCTGCCAGGCCTGTTGGCTGCATCTTGTGAACAACGTAAGCAACGGGTTGCTCCTCGGCAAGTATCTCCTGCATCCTAAAGAGATCGTTCCTCCGCTGTTCTTCATCGAGATTGCTGATCATTCTGTCGAAAAGCGCGTCGTATTCAGCATTACTGAACCCCATGCAGTTCGCCCAACTCGAGCGCAGGATGTTAGTCGTGTGGAAGCGCTTCATGGTGGCGGGGTTCGGGCCTCCGGAGAAGGCAACGAGAGAGGTATCGAAATCCCAATTCTTGAAGACCTGTTCATGCCAAGCAGCGTTATCGAGGCTGACAATCGTCACGTCGATGCCGATCTTCTTCAAGTCATCCTTGATGAGCTCCGCCACTTTGAGATCTTCGCTATAACCAGTGGTGTGTTTGAGGTTGATGTGAAATCTCCAACTATCGTCCTGGACTGGATACCCCGCGGAATCGAGCATGGCAGCTGCCAGTTCAGGGTCGTATTCGATCTGTTTTGCGGCAGGATTCTGCCACCATGCGGAGAAAGCTGTGCGTGGAATGTGCGCGGTACCGGCTTCTGCTCCCCCGAAGTACACAAAGTCAACGATGCGTTGCTTGTCGATTGCTGCCGTGATGGCTTTCCGAACCGCTTTGCTGCTAAGAGGTTCCGTTCGCATGTTGAAAGCAAGCTCATTCATTCCTCCGTTTGGAGCCGGATGAAACCAGACCTTCTTTCCCGGAAGGCTGCTCAGTCTGGCCACCTCACTGGCAGGCACACTGAATGGAATCCAATCGACGTCGCCGTTTTCAAATGCTAGCGTACGAGCGGAAGGATCCCCAATGATGCGAAACACGATCCTGTCTATTCCAGGCACCTCTCGGAAGTAGCCTTCGTATTTCTCGAGAATGATGTGGCTACCCCTTACCCACTCGACAAACTTGAATGGGCCAGAGCCAACCGGCTCGAAGTTGTAGGGATTCGTGAGGATATCGGTCCCTTCGTAGAGTTCCTTTTTTGCAACCCCGGAACAAGCATCCCCGACACCATCGTAGGGATTCAGCATTTCCGGATAGGGGGCTTTCAGATTGAATACGACCGTGTGTGCGTCCGGAGTGTCAATTGAGTCAATGACGGTTCCCAGTCCGCGCATGCACGAGGTGCAGTATTCCAGGGCGAAAGTGAGAATACTGAACTTCACGTCTTCAGAAGTCACGGGGCTTCCATCATGAAAGGTCGCATTTGGGTTCAAATGAAACGTCCAAGTGAGTTGATCTTCGGATGACTCCCAAGAGTCAGCCAGATCGGGGACCGGTTCGAAATTCTCGCCGGCCTGGATGAGGCCGCTGTAAAGACGGTACCCAGGGATCCAATCCAAGTGAGTGGATCCGTACAGCGGGGTTAGGCCTCTGGGGTCTGCCGTAATTCCAATGGTGAGGGTAACTGGGTCGTCCGCGGCGTTGGTGACAACGGGGAGCATGAGCAAAGTAGCAAGGAATACTGCGACGGTGACTGTTACCAAGAACCTACCTGTTAGATGACTTTTCATTCTGACCTCCTTCGAAGATTTGATCAGTGAAGAGGAGACGAGCTAAGTGCCTGTCCAAAGTTGTGTATGGATCGCATTTGTGCCTGCAAACACCTCCCTTGTCTATGTCTTTTAAAAAGCATACTGTACACAATACTCAATTTCAAGGTATCGTGGCCGCGACTACTGCGCGATGGAAGACTGCGTCCTCAGCAGTGCCTAGCGCGGAGGCAATACGAAAGAATAGCGTGGAGATACTGGCTAATTGTCGCGAATGCGCGGAGTGCGCATCTACAGTTGGTGAAGTGGTTGCTAGGCGAGAGTCAGCCGTAGTGGATAGGAGAAGGCTGCAGTGGTAGCGGTGTACGGGAAAGCACCTCTTTGGCAAGTGAATTGTGGGGTGAACTTCCGAAAGAACTTGCAGGATCGGGTGCTCCATTGTATACTATAGACAAGATGCTGCCTGCCAAAGAGGTAAGCCTTCTGGCTGAAGCTATACAGTTCTCAGATCCTATTGAGCCCAAATTGCTAGGCGATACTTGCGCTTTGCGGATGAAGGAGGCGATCCTTCGCGGTGAACTAAGACCCGGTGCCAAACTCTCTGAGACTGATTTGGCACGGACGTTCAATCTAAGTCGGTCTCCCATCCGCGACGCCTTGAGGTTGCTGAGCAAAGAAGGCCTTGTCCAGATCGTTCCGCATCGGGGAGCGACCGTAAGAGAGTTCACCCCGCGTGAGATTCTCGATCACAGCTTGCTTCGTGAGCGAATCGAGAGCTTGGGTGTCCGCCTTGCCACCGATAGGGCTCCTCGCGAGGAGATAGCTGGGCTGAAACAGAAGATCCATGATAGCAAGCGGCAATTGCTAGAGTTGGGTACTTCTCGCAAGCTAGTGAGCGATCGAGAGTTCCACGATGGAATCATCAAGCTTGCGGATTCCGAAATGTTGCGGCGGATCATGTCTCCTCTCGTGGACCAGGGCATGCTCTTCTGGAATGTGTTCTACCCTGGCTGCGAGCGCAGGGCCGTAAGGCTGCGGTCTTCTCTGGACGAGATGCTACTCGTGTTCGAAGCAATGGAGGAAGGCGATGCGGATACCGCCGAGGAACGGATGAGAGCGCACGTGCGTTCCGTAAGGAAATGTATCCTGGGTGAAGCATAGGTTGATGCCTGCGCTATTGAGAAGCAATCGTGGCAGCAAAGGGACGCATGTATAACAAGATTGCCAGAATAGCTTGGGCTTGCTCAGGTACTCGGTGGAGCAAGGAAACGAATGTCAGTCCGGCAACCGCAACGAGTTTGTGGGGAAGGTTTTGGCCAGCGAGAGTTGCGGCGATGGTCCCTGCTGCAAGCTCGATAATACATTTGGTGTGGGACGGCGGTGAACAAGGGAATGCACATTCTATTCCCGTGCAGTCGTGGTGAACAGTTTGAGTCCGAAAGCCGGAGATTGCCGCGCAGAATGCGAAGGCGGCACCAGCAAGCAGCGACATAGAAGATGTACGAGGATGTCTTTGGAGGTGAAACATGCGAATTGTCGTCATTGATCCAATAACGGCTGCCCAAGAACATCTCAAGAAATACGCAGAATACTTCACTGCAATGGCGGATGCTGGGACTGACGTCGAGGTTGTCGGGTTGACGAAGGGTCCAAAGAAGGTTGGAACGTTTCACAATGCGGCATATGCTGTGCCCGAAATACTCCGTTTAGTGAGAGAAACCGAGGCTAGGGCAGACGCATTCATGATCAACTGCTGCTCTGACCCTGGCCTGTACGCGGCCAGAGAGAGCACAAGCAAGGCTGTTGTTGGACCGGCGGAGACATCGATGTTGTTGGCTCTTCAGCTGGGCTTCAACTTCTCGTACATCGCCAGCCAGACCAAACCCGCCCTGCGGGTGCGGTTTCAGGCAAAACAGTTGGGAATCGAGTCGAGACTTGTCTCAGTGGTAAACATAGCCATCAGTCCGCCCGAGCTGGCCGTAGACGAGGCACGAAGTCTCGCAGAGCTACTCCGTGCCGTGCGGAAGGCCAGCGATGTCGACGGAGCGGAAGTCGTGATCTTGGGCTGCACAGCGATGGCGTTCTTTGCTGAAAAGGTGAAACAGCACGTTAACGTACCCGTTATCGAGCCGGCTGGAATTGCATTCAAGACAGCGGAAATGCTGGTCAAAACTCGGCTACATCACAGTCGCGGACCGGGGCACTTCTATTCAGCAGCATCTCTTGAAGACATCACAGGATACCAATAGTGGCGAGGAGCAGGACACCGGAGAAGCCGATATGAATAGGAGGTGAAGAAGGGCCACGGGATCAGACAGAAATGCGCGTGACAGACCGCGTGCTAGTTGACGCATGCGTTGGCAAGCTAGGGGAGGTTGGCCAAGAGGAAACAGATGCATGGCTGTGATGTTATCATAATACATGATACAACAAGGAGATGATATGTCGGCTTTTGAGATTTCGGGGATACATGTAGAACCAGGGGAGCTTAGCTTCGGGACCATGCAAGTAGGTGAAACGCGGGGAGGAATCCAAATTGAAGTTCCTCTCATGGTTCTAAATGGAGAACGAGAAGGACCCGCTCTTTGGATGGATTGCTGTGTTCACGGAGATGAAATTTCCGGTATCGAGGTTATTCGCCGCATCATGCGGGAGGAAGTTGCGGCAAGCGAGTTAAGCGGCACGATAGTAGCGGCTCCTACGCTTAACGCGTTGGCCTTTCAGATTGGGGTACATGGAACCCCCTTGCAGGCAACCACGGGAAGCAATCTAGACCTCAATGCAGCTTTCCCTGGTAAGCCTGATGGCACGTTGAACGAACGAATGGCGTATCGGATTTTGCATGAGGGGATAGGAACGTGTGATTATGCGATTAGTTTTCATAGCAATTACTATCCAGCAGTGGAATTCATAGGTCTTACGGTTTGTGAAGATCAGCAAGTGCTCGAGGCGTCCCTGGCCATGGCGCAGGCATTTGGGCTACCCATATGCGAGCAGAAGGCGCCCAAAGGTGGGGGGCGCCTTACCTACAGCGCCCAGCAACAGGGAAAACCGGCGTTCCTGGTTGAGCTGGTATCCACGGGATATATCAAGGAACACTCAATCGATCTGGGTGTGCGGGGCATGAGGAATGTGCTGTCTCACCTAGGAATGCTGAAATGTGATGTCGAGCCATTAGGTGATCTGAAGGTACCGCCCGGCTCATACGGTCGGGGGTTTGTGTACTGCAATAGAGGAGGCTTGATTCAGTTCACCAAAGAGGTAGGTGAGTGGATCGCTAAAGACGATGTGATAGCTGTGATACGAGATGTCTATGGAAACGTGGTAGAAGAGGTCAAAGCCGCCACGCCTGGGTACATCCGGACATTGTTGTTCGGCCCTCATCATGAAGCAATCTACGAGGGGGGGGTTGTAGCGTCGATTCTTGAGAAGGCTTCAAACCGAGAATACTTCCGCGATTGAAACATTGATTCGGGAGCTGGTTCTGGTCCATGAGTTGTCCGATGTACAGGAGCGCGTATGTTAAGCGATTCGAGGAGGTCGAATCAGCATCCGGACATGCTCTCTATCATCTGCTAACCGTGTACTTATCCGATGTTGCGGCGCGGATTCACCGGAATGCAGGAAAGGAGCGACCCAACCTTAGTTTGGTGGTTGGCGAACTGATGAAGTCCTGAGTGGACGGTGTTGAAACATCGGAGGCAAATAGCCGAAACAAGTTGCGGCAGAGTTCCCCAATCGGGACCGTGGGTGAAAAACCTCGGCATTCAGGAGGGACAGCACATGAGATTGAAAGTCATTCGAGGATCGGCAAGGGATTTTTCTCCCCCGTCTCCTGAGCAGGCTGCGCAGCGTAAGCGGCATTGGCAACAGTTTGCATCGCGTGGGACAGACATTGAAGAGGTGAGGCCCTCAAGAGGAGTAGAGAGCATTGAATGTATCTATGATGCTGAGATGGCAGCTCCTTTCATCCTCGAACAGGTCACAAGGGCGGAAGATGAAAGGTTCGACGGCGTAATACTCAGCTGTATGGGGGATCCTGCGCTGCAGGCTGCACGGCAGATTGCGCGTATCCCGATAATCGGAGCAGGCATTGCGTGCTACATAACGGCCATTCTATTGGGGAGCAGGTTCTCCATCATCACACCTTGTCTGGAAGGGGCGAGCATGTATGAGAATAACTTACTCATCTACGGGCTTCATGGCCATCTTGCGTCAATACGGGGGCTTGGCTCGTCAGTTGTTGACCTGCGAGATGACGTTGGCAGGCTTCGACAACTAATGCTGGATGAGGGGCAGAAAGCTGTGACAAAAGACGGGGCAGATGTGATAATCCCAGGTTGCAGTCGGATTTTTGGTATGTCTCACGACTTATCGCAGGAGTTGGGTGTGCCCGTTCTCGACCCCCGAGCAACAGTTGTCAGAGTCGCTGAAATGGTAGTGGATTTGTCTTTGACCCACAGCAAGGTGCTCTATCCGTGTCCGCCGACAAAGCGCCGAGAGATTTGAACACGAGCAGCATAGATTTCGGATGCAAGACTGACGCAGCGTGAGTCCTAATGCTGCGATCTTTGTCGCGGCGATCAACGACGGGGCGATCCAAAGATGAGTGGGGATCACCCATGAATTCGATGAACTCCTGTGTGGCGGCCAAGGCAGGTTCTGATAGCGGTCCCGTGCTGGGGGAGAGGAAGGCCCCGTGTTCGAGAGTGGGAAACTGCTCACGGAATCCTTTGATGGTTTGTATGGTCATCCGTTGCCAAAGGCAGAAGTGAAGCTCTCCGCCCAAAGGGCGGGGCTTTCTCAGATCTTTCGTAGCTGCTCTGGTCTTTTGTTGCTGTCTTTATGAAACCGGATGTATCGCCTGATCACTTCTGTCGTTACTTGGTCTCCTACTGTCCGCACAAAGTAACCGTCTACGCAGAACCCCCACCCCATAATCCTTCCTTCACCTCGGGGAATCCCTTTCGCATCCCCCGCGTACTCACTGCCTTGAGTAGCCCTACCACCTTCGTAATCGAGTGCTTCGGCGGGAAACTGATGAAAATGTTTGTCAATCGCGTGGTCGCTGAACTGCTCAACAAGCTCCTCATCAAATTCACCGAGAGCCGGTCCTCCCGCCATCCGCCCCACGACCTCCGAGAGCTGAAAGCACTAGGAGGAGACCCCTCTTGTGGTGCGCGAACACGCTTCCCTGTACTCGGCCAGGCCGTCTCCTAGCAGACCGATTGCGTGTAGGAGCTTCTCCTCTTCAAGCACGTAGGCTATCCTCACCTCGTCCCTTCCTAACCTGGGGGTCTGATAGAATCCCCTCATTGGCGCGACCATCACAGTCTCTCCTTCTCGCTCGAAGTCCAGCAGAAGCCAACGTGCGAAGTCCGCGCTATCCGTAATCGGAACCTTACAGATCATGAAGAACGCTCCAGCTGGTTTTCGGCAAATCACGTCGTGAATGCTCCGTATCGCGTTGTAAGCTTTGTCCCGCCGAGCACGGAATGTCCGGATAATCGCGTCAACGGCCTGACGGTGCTCTGGATCGGACTGAAAGGCGATGAGGCCATATTGTCCCAGTCTGGGAGGAGGAAGGCAGGTCTGCGCCATCTTAAGTACGGCTGCCATAACCGCTTTGTTTCGGCTCGCGATTAATCCGATTCGCGCTCCGCAGGCTGAAAGCCGCTTCGAGACACTATCCACCACGATGGCGTGCTCGCGAAGGCGGGGGAGAGCAAGCACGCTTGTGGGTTTCCCTTCGTACACATATTCACGGTAGATCTCATCGGCAATGACGAACAGTTCGTGTTTTACTGCGATGTCGCAGATTCGCCTCAACTCCGGTTTCGAGTAAACCACACCTGTGGGGTTGCCAGGGTTTGAGAACAGAATCGCACGCGTTCGCGATGAGATCTTCTTCTCGATCGCCTCCGTATCGGGCAAATGAAAGCTGTCCTCGGCGTACGTGCTCACCGGAACCGTCTGCACATTGCTCAACTGTGCATGACCCCGATAGCTTGGATAGAACGGTTCAAATAGGAGAAGTTCGTCGCCGGGATCAAGCGTCACCTTGATCGCAAAGGACAGCGCTTCGCTCGCTCCCGCCGTGACGCACATCTCGTCCGTAGCGAGTTCGATAAGCTGTTCGGCGTAGTAGCTCTGCCAGGCATCGAGTGTCTGGGGCATTCCTTGAGCGGGGCCGTAAGGCAGCGACAAGATCCGAGGATTGCGAACACCATCCATGAACGCGGAGACCGTGGGGAGATCGGGCTCTCCCAGATTGAGGTGATAGACTGTTTTCCCTTCTTTTTCCGCTTTGCTCGCCAAGGGAGCGAGCTCACGGATCGGCGAAGCGGACAGGTTGGCAACTCTTTCTGATACATTAAGCTTCATAACACGTGTCTCCTTATAAGTTATCTACTGAGATCGGGCGGGAGGACGATTTGCACGCCGCATCAGCCGGCGAGGACCTCTCGAATCCCTTGGGATGCCTTCGCTATATCCTCTTGAGTGACGTCCAAATGGGTCACCAGACGAACACGTCTCGACGAGATAACATTCACTAGAACGCCGCGCTTAAGCATTTCTTCAGCGAACCTGCTGGCACTCGGCCTTCCCAGTGAGATCATGACGATGTTCGTCTCCACAGGCTGAACGCTTACTTCCGGGCAGCCAACAAATGCATCGGCGAGGGATTTGGCGTTTTCGTGATCGTCGGCGAGGCGTCGGACGTGATGCTCCAAAGCGTAGAGGCCGCCTGCAGCGATAATGCCCGCTTGACGCATCGCACCGCCCAGCATCTTGCGAATTCGAAGTGCCTCTTCAATGAACGCTTTTGATCCAAGGAGTATGGAACCGACCGGCGCCCCCAAGCCTTTGGATAGGCAGAACATGACCGAGTCGAATCCCTTCACCAGCTCGGATACTCGTGTTTCTCTTGCCACGGAAGCGTTGAAGATTCTTGCTCCATCGAGATGCACGGGCACGCCTTTTGAGTGAGCGAGCGCAATCAGATCGCGCGACGCGCCCGGGGGATAGATCGCTCCCCCCTTTCGATTGTGCGTATTCTCGAGGCAGATTAGGCCTGTTTTCGATTCCGAAGCGCTTGGTGGTCGGATGGCCTCTTCGACCGCTTGCAGCGGGAGCACCCCGTGCGGTGTGGGGATGGTTCTGGCTAGAGAACCAGCGAAGGCGGCCATCATGCCGAGTTCTTTGTGGAAGATGTGCGATTCGTCATCCAGAATGACCTCGTCCCCTGGGTGAACATTAACTGCAACAGCGATCTGATTGGCCATTGTACCGGAAGGGACATACAGAGCGGCCTCCATGCCCAACATCTCCGCCGCTCGATCCTGGAGCCGATTGACGGTCGGATCCTCCCCGTACGCCGCGTTACCAACCTCGGCGTCAGCCATGGCCCTTCGCATGCCTGCAGTCGGCTTGGTCACAGTGTCGCTTCTGAGATCGATCATGCGACCTCCTATTATTGGTCTTCGCACCGCGAAGCGTCTATGGTATTTTGCGCGCATATCTAGGATTCTACAACCTCATTGTCCCATAGTGCCTTACAGCCGCGAAGAAGGGGTCTCCTTAGTTCATCTGAATCGCACACTCATCAGCCCATGGCCAGGAACTGTGGACTGGCGCTGCCCTGCTTGTCAGCCCATTGCTGGGTTCTCCGGCTCTGCTCGTGTTTCAATTAGCGGTTTCGTTTGATCTCGCGCTCCACGAACAGCGAGTCCCACTAACGTAGGCCTACTGTCGGTGCATATACGATCATATGTGCTATCTTCGGCGAAAAACCGTGGCTTCCGGTCACGACGTGACCGAATGATTGGCTTCGATAGCCACACCAGTAGAGCACAGAGGCAATCGTATGCGTAAGCAAGGAGGAGATATGTCGACTTCTGAGATTTCAGGAAGGCGCATAGAACCAGGAGGGCTTGGCTTCCGAACCATGCAAGTTGGCGAGGCGTGAGGATGGATCCCCCAATGTCACCACGAGGGCCAGCCCCACCTCCGCGGCGGAGAGGGTGAAGGGCGCGCAAGCACCCCTGCGGCGACGGCCATTCCCAGGGCGAGACTGCGCCGGGACAGGTAGAGTAGTGAAAGAACAGCAAGCGAGAAACCAAACCAGATGAGCATGACTCTCCATTCGCTACGGCAATCGTCCGGCAAGGATACCCAATTTTGAGGCGGCTGCCAACGAAATGAGTCGGTTGAGTCTATGTTTTCCCTGGAGGACAATCGTTGACGGAAGGAGGTGGGGACGATGAATCGTCTTGAGCGAGCGATTCGCCCGGCACTGGTTCACGACAAGCTCCCGTGTGCACAGGCGTTTGCCGTCGCTGCCAAGCAGCGGGTGGCGCCGATCAAGATCGGCGAAGAGGCCACACGACTTGGTATCCGGATCAGTCGCTGTCAACTCGGCCTGTTCGGCTATGAGGAGCAAGGCGAAAAGCGCGTCGTGCAACCGGCGTCATCAGTTGACGGGGAGTTGGAAGAGGCTGTGAGGACGCAACTGATTGACGACAGGTTGCCGTGCGTCAAAGTGTGGGAAATTGCCGAGGAACACGCGCTCTCCAAACTGGAGATCGCCAGCGTCGTAGAGGGCTTAAGTTTCCGTGTTTCTGCCTGCCAGCTAGGCTGCTTCACCTAAGGCGACGGGGTTCAACGGAGCATCGCCTGCAAGGACCGCGAGGACGTTGTCCACCGCGATCGATGTCATCGCGCGACGGGTTTCCTCGGTGGCGCTGCCGAGGTGGGGGAGTAGGACGACTCGCTCTCGAAGTGCTAAGAGCTCTGGGTGGACGTGTGGCTCCTGTTCGTAGACGTCGATTCCCGCACCGGCGATCTCGCCCCGTTGGAGGGCCCAGGCCAGGGCTGCCTCATCGACGATCGGTCCCCGTGCGGCGTTCACCAAGATCGCGGTCTTCTTCATACGGCGGAATGCCTCTCTGTCGAACAGGTGGTGGGTATCTGCAGTGAGCGGCGTGTGGATTGAGACAAAGTCGCTACGCTCAAGGAGCGTCTTGAAGGGAGTAAACCGTGCTTGAAGCTCTGCGTCCGCCGCGTCGTTTGGTTGGTGATCGCAGTAGAGCACATTCATGTCAAACCCGGCCCGTCCTCGACGGGCAACCGCGGTGCCGATTCTACCCATTCCCACTATGCCGAGGGTCTTGCCTTGGACATCCAAGCCCAGGTGCGGCTGGATCAACTCCCAATGTTGATGAGCACCGGAGCGCAGGTATGCATCCGCTTCTGGGATGCGTCTCGCTGCCGCAAGGAGCAACGCAAAGGCGAGGTCGGCCGTCGTTTCGGTGAGGACTCCCGGAGTGTTTGTCACGACGATGCCCAAGCTCTTCGCTGCGGCGACGTCGATGTTTTCGTAGCCTACGGCGATATTGGCAATCATCCTCAACTTCGATCCAGCGGCAACGACCTTTGCGTCGATATCGTCCGTGAGCAGGCAGACGAGCGCCTCAATCTCGCCGATCTTGTTGAGCAGTTTCTCTTTGGGGACCGGGCCGGGAGCCTCTCTCGTCTCGACGGCATGGCCGGCGGCGCGCAATCGATCGATTCCTTCTGGAAAGATCCGTTGTGTGATAAAGATCCTAGCCATGGGATTGTTGCTTGTCTTGATTGGGTATGGCCTGACGGGCCAATCTGTCACACCTCTCGTTCTCCGCGTGTCCAGCGTGCCCCTCGACCCAATGGAAGGTGACTCGATGACGGCCGACCAGCCGATCGAGCTTGTGCCACAGCTCCTCGTTTTTCACCGGCAAGAGACGCTTTCCACTCTTTCGCTTCCAGTCGTTCTTCTTCCAGGTGGGAAGCCATTCGGTCATTCCCCTCTTCAAATACGTGGAGTCGGTGAATAGATCGACAATGCCTGGTTCCTTCAGTATCTTGAGCGCTTCAATCGCGGCGGCAAGCTCCATGCGGTTGTTGGTTGTCTGGCGTTCGCCACCCGAGATTTCCTTGCGATGGGTGCCACTAATGAGGATTGCTCCCCAGCCCCCCGGTCCCGGGTTCCCGCTGCAGGCGCCATCGGTATAGATCACCACTTTCTTCACGGTGAGTAAGGTATAGCGGATTGGTCTTCTCTTGTCGAGGTTACGGCTGGAGCTCTTCCTGACCTTAGAGGCGATGGCTCCGTGAATTGCCACGCCGCAGTGAAGAGAGCCCTTGATCGGCTTTGAGACACAGAGGGATTCCCTCTGGCCTCCTGGTATCCTGCAAGTTCACTCTTGGCGCAGCCGCGCGGCGCTGGCCATGCTGGGAGTTCCGGAAGCGCCTCTTGCGAGGTCGACAGAGGTGATTCGTGCACTTGACAAGAAAGCGGACCTGTGCTAGCGTTGATGGGTTGTTGGTAGTCGTGCAGTCGTTTTAGTTTGGAGTACAGATTGTTCTGATTTCCACTAAGAACGTTCTGCCCCGATGAGACATCCAGCAAGAAGGAGGAGTACGACTATGGCAGAGCGTGAAACCGGTACTGTCAAGTGGTTTAACGACTCTAAGGGCTTCGGCTTCATCGCCCGTGAGCAAGGCGAAGACGTATTTGTACACTTCACCGGCATTCGCGGCGAGGGGTTTCGATCGCTAGACGAAGGCCAGAAAGTGGAGTTTACGATCGTCGAAGGTCAGAAAGGCCCTCAGGCCCAAGACGTAGTTGCCGTTTGATTTCGGAAGGGTAGCAGGAATTGGTATGGGACGCACGTTTACCGCGCGTCCCATCTTCATTAGCCGAGGCCAAGCTTATCCGCCAACCACCCCAGGCCGAGTTCCTCCAGCTTCGCGCGGTTCGGTCGACCGGTCTCATCCCAGCCGGCCATCCTGTAGTAAAGGGCCTTTGCCTGTTCCAATTCCTCATCGGTCACCACAACGCCATCGGTGGGTCCGCCTTGAAGAGCGATAAGCAGCTTGGCTGGCTTTGTGTCCGCCTCTTTCCCGACTCCCTCGCGGGCGTTGAACGCGCGCATCAGGTTCAACCGGCGCTCGCCGACCTTCATCAGCTCCCACATGCTGAAATTCCAACCCGTTACCGCGCGCACGGCGTCGACCAGCTGGCTCGGGCCGTACAACTGGAACGAGGGACCGAATACGAACTGACACACACAGACGCAGTCGGTGACGCTGTAGAAATACTGGGTATAGAGGGCGTAGCGAACCTTCTCGGCATTCAGGTTGTCCTGGGGTTGCGGATCCATCAGGGACAGCTGCGCCATCCGGTCGGCGTATCCCGTTTCGTAGAACGGGTCGTGCTCGTGTGATTGGTGATCGGCGCCGAATGGGTTCACCGAGTAGATCAGGGCCATACTTCGCTTGTGCTGTGGCATGTGTGCGGGAAACTCATGGTTCTTGACCGCCACGACAAGATCCTTGCCCACCCCCAAGCGTTCCGCGGCGCGCGCCGAGCCCTCGCCCAGTACACGTCCAAATCCTTCCCGTTTGCCGATCTTCTCCACCATCTGTACCAACGCTTCCGCGTTGCCGAACCGCAGGTCGATCCCATCGGTATCA
>Ga0307378_10004529_pt1 | contig 19790 bp, 11 predicted proteins | sample UN1MG_FD_202238 | JGI IMG/M metagenome (GOLD analysis project Ga0307378, IMG submission 202238) | Soil microbial communities from Risofladan, Vaasa, Finland - UN-1 | ecosystem: Environmental > Terrestrial > Soil > Coastal area > Acid sulfate soil | place: Finland: Risofladan, Vaasa | collected... | reverse complement strand
GGTTGATTACATTCGCGGTTGATTACAGGAGAGATAACTACAATGGTTTGGGGGCACGAATGTTTTGACCCCCCCCTCTCCTTTCTCAATTTTTTACGCTCTTCAACCCGGAATACGCAATCAGCCCAACCCTAACAGCAACCAGCCATCAAAGAAAATACTGAAAAACGACGCAGTATCTCCATTTTAATTGCGCTATACAAGGTGTAAAAAAACTCCTTTTTAGTTCCTGGGTAATTTATAAAAGATCCGACTAGGTGTGTATAGATGAATCGTAATTTTGTTCATAATTGGTGAAATATTAACTTAACGCGGTGATCTGAATAGTTATGCTCGTTACCCAGAATCTTATTCGTCCGATAGCAAAAGTACAGAAGAAAGTTCTTTTAATTGATGATGACCGGTTCATCCTTCATTCTCTTGGAGAGATGCTGTCAATGAAGGGCTATCAGGTGATCAAGGCGCAAAGTGCTGAGGAAGGATTACAGCTCTTTGAAAAGGAATCTCCTCCGATTGTTACGACCGACATCATGATGCCCGACATGGATGGGCTGGAATTAATGAAAAAAATACATGGGATTAACCCCGATGCGGAGGTAATCATGATTACTGCCTATGATCGGGCTGATCTGGCCATTGAGGCACTGCACCTGCAGGCTGCGGATTTTTTGACCAAACCCATCCGGCCCCAGCAGCTTTTTTCTTCGGTCAAGCGGGCAGAGGATCGCATCAAAAGCAAAAAAAGGACCAAGCAGTACATAAGTCGGCTGGAGCAGGCGCTGGATGACCATACGCAAAGGCTCCTCGAATCCGAGAAGCAGGCCGTAATCGGCAGCAAGGTTCAGGGAATTATTCACAATGTCTCAACGCCGCTGGCAGTAGTATCGAGCAGGGCAGAATATCTGATCAATAAGCTTCAGGACCTCAAAGATTCACCGGAAGCCCAAAAAAGCGCATTCCTGCAGGAGAGTCTGGAAAAGCGGATTAATGAGGTGAATATCATCTTAAAAAATGCTCAGAAAATTGGCATGATCATTGATACGATCCTGACTAAGTCCTATAAGGAGCAGTTTACCTATCTTACACCTGTCGATATTAATCAGCTTGTTATCGATGAGCTCAACTTTTTCCAAACAGATTTATACTTCAAGCACAATATCAAATCCCAGCACCAGCTTGACCCAACCCTTCCCCAGGTCAAAATGGTTTACAGCCACATCTCTCAGGTTCTGGATAACCTTATCAAGAATGCTATTGAAGCCGTGTACGATTCCACGACCAAAAAGCTGATCATCATTACGGAGCAGGATGAGCAGGATATCTTTATCAGGGTCCAGGACACAGGCTACGGGATTCCCCAAAAAAACCTCAAGAAGATCTTCACCCCGCATTTTTCTACAAAATCCTATCAGCGTCGGGAGGAGGGCGATACGATTCCGAGCGGAAGCGGCCTGGGTCTGGCTACTTCTTTTAGCCTGATGAAAATGTATGGAGGGGAAATCCTGGTGAAGAGTAAGGTCAATGAGGGAAGCGAATTCACCATTGTCGTCCCTAAAAACCCCACCCCACCCCCTGATGTTGATGTGGAGTGAGGGGAATGACTCAACAGCTTCCCAATTTACTCCGTAGGTGCCTCCCTACTCTCGGCAAAGGTTGAACAAGATGATCATATGATGGCAGAGAAAATCGGTCGTAGGCATCGTGCTTCCACTGCCCGTTCGCTTATGTTTCGAATATCTATGATTTCGTTCTCGGAAAGGAAGATAGGGTTCAAGAGGGCTTTCCAAACGGCTCGATATGTTTTCAATCGCTTTTTCTACGTGTCCATGCAGGAGATAACCAAGCATAGCCGCCTCGCTGGAAAAATTGGCATATCGAAATGTTAGAAAGTTTTTCACTATTTCTTTTACATATTCAGCCACTTCGCCGTCTGTCCGCAGCACTTTGGCCTCCAAGGGAAAATTTGCACGGCGATTTTGTCTCCAGATAAACCCAAGGTCCGGGGTTGGCGGCGCGGCTTGTGCAGAAGCTCGCTTTTCATTTTCCGGAGGGAGATGCTCAAGGTAGTAAGGCGGCTTCCCATCCATTGCCTCTCTGATCAACTGGCAGACCATAAAGGAAATGTCACGCTCCAGGCTTTCCTCTCCCTTGCTTAAGTCGAAGCGCTCTTCCCTGAGTAATTTGTCAAATCCCTGCCAGACGTATCCCAACATGATTTCAATTGCGTCAAACCGCCATTGCCTTGCCATTGCAACAAAATCCTCTGGTACGGGATAATTAGCCTGGATGGGAGTTAGACGCCTATCCATACTTAGGTCTTCTCCAGTTCACTGGTGTCCGTTTGTGACCAATGGAAGAGATCAATTGCAACTTCATCAGCATCCCGCATTGCCATTGATCGCGTCCAATACCGCACTTGGTTCGGTTTGACTATAAATACAGTTGGAACTTTCAGTGATTCATTGTCACTTGTCACGGGAATACACGGATATATCCTGGACACCCGCTGATAGTAAATTCCCTCACACCCTCGATGCTGTTCCATTTGTATCCTATCCAGTTCCAGCAGTTGTTCCAGCAATTTACGATTGCTAAGGGGTTCATAACGGATCGGCTCATGATTCAGCCATTCAAGATGAATGCCTATCAGGCAAAATGGTAAGTCCTTGCCATCATCCGGAACGAAGATGCTGGCACATATTGGTTTATCATCGCCAAAACCGGATTTTAAAATATCGATGAACCATTTGCAGTAGGTTTCGAGCCTCTCGCATTGCCCATTTGAGGATGTATGTATATGTACTGGTGCACGCCCTGGAGGATTATTCGCATCTTTGAAATCCCGAAGAGTGATGCTGAAAAAATCCTCAACAAGAGACCGTTCCACCGAATTAAGTCTATAGAGATCAAATGCCTTTACATCGATTTCTTCTTCCGTCATTTTCCTAAGCTGATCCAACGAGATATCTTTAGATAAAGGCAATGGCATCTTTTCAAGATCGCTCTTACGGAATGTCGGTATATAACTCGCAAGCCTTCCTGAAGATAAATAGAAGAAATGAACTGCAAGAGAGCTTCTGGCTGCTACAGCAAAGGCAGCTAGTTCCTGTTCACTTGGAGCTCTGATACCATAAAACGATTGAGAATACAGAAGATATTGATGCTGACAATCCTGAATTACAAGCAGAGGTCGGAACCGGCAGTCAGTTACAGACCATGACTCCTTCATGATCAAAATTGGTAATTGATAGGACTCAATTTTCCGTTTTCGCTCAAACCTTGGATTAGCATTGATTGAAAACTGAGAGACATTAGCCATTACGGAATATGCATCTCTTTTTTCTTGTTCTTCTATTATTGGATAATCTAAACGTTCTGGATGGTTAGAAGCGTTTTTGGTTCCACGTATGAAACCTTGTTTAGATTGCCATTCTCCAGTCTCTATTCCACTATTTAGTGTTTTAGGCCATTTGGCAAGTTTCTGGATCAGTTCAAGATCCCGTCGCCCTCCCCACATCAAGGCTGGCCAGATCACAGGCTCATTTGCGGCCTCTTCGGGCCAGACCCAGTTAAGATCCTGCGCATCCATGATGATGCGGTACTGATCATCATTGGTTTGTGTCCGTTTGGGTGACCAATAGGCAAGAGGATCCCCATCTGGTGGAATCGGCCGCATAGTAATAATGCATACGGGTCCCACTGCTTCGGGAAATAAATTGGAGAAGCGCAGGTCAGAGAGGTTTACTATCTCATCAACTTTATAGTTATCAAATAACTTTTTACGGAATTCAAGCACGGTAGAACTTACATTAAAAAGTAATGATCCGGCTGGCTGAATCATACAAATATGGCCGCTTTTTTTGCAGAGCACTGCGGCTTTCGATAAGAAGAGTGTCCCTGCTTGTTTGTCAACAACCTTCCACCTATTATTTTTGGCCCATTTCTGTGCCAGTTCAGTCAGGCTATCTTTGTCGCCGCCCCAAGGTGCATTTCCAATAATAAGATCATATGCGCCAGCATCCGCTTCAGAATTAACGCCCGCTAATTTTTCTGAGAAGAAATCACTGGTATGCAGTGTTACTTCCCGAAGATTTGGAAAACGGACCTGAGTCCAATAGTGGCGCGGGTCAATCTCGTCGCACATAGCGAGGTAGAGACTGAAGGATGCAACTCTGATGGCTTTTGGTTCGATATCGACGCCGAAAAGTTGCTCTTCGAGCAGTTTTCTGAGAAAGGGCGCAGGTGGCTCCTTTCCGGGATTTGCTGTGCGCCAGCGATAAACCAACCGTTGAAAAGCTTTTACCAGGAATATTGCCGAGCCGCAGCAAGGATCGAGTATCTTTAGTTTGTAATCCTTTCCACTCCAGGGCAACACTTTGTCCAACATAAAATCAACAAGAAACGGTCGAGTATAATGTTCACCAATTCCAGCTCTTACTCCTTCGCTTTTTCGTTTTGTGACAAATTCCTCGTAAATGCTACTGATGAATTCCAATGGAATTGTATCGAAGGAGTAATGCGGCCAGAGAAGGTATTGGCCCTTTTGCATCTCCAAACGGCCACTGACAAAGTCGGCCAGAATACCTAAATGCTTTTCCTCCACGAATTGTTCTTCATGACTATAGCTGGTTGGGAAAAGATCACCGTTAAACTTACTGTTTAACCATTGAAATAGCGCAAAGGTGTCTGATTTGTGTCGAAGAATATCAGGCAAATTTTTGTAAGTTTGTGAGAGCACACCTTGTTGGTGAAGGACTTCAAGTTTATCAGGGTTTAATGCTGCCTTTCCATGAGAGTCCTTCCGTTGAAACAGAAACTGAATGAATATGATTCGTGCCAGAAGATCATGGGCGATATCTTCGGGAAGGCCCTTCATAAGCCGTTGACGTACATATCTCAGGTTTTCCAGGAGAGTCACATCTGCTCTTTGGTTCCGCTTGAAGCGTTCCGCATGCTGCGCAAAAAACTGTCCGGATACCAGATGTATCCAATGAAGACTATTGATAAGTGTATCGTAATTTATCGAAGTACCTCCGCCTTCCCGTTCAATTGGGTCGGTGGGGAACTCGCCGGATTGCGGATCCGGCTTTTCATAGCAACTCCATACACGAATTAAGTGGGGCTCGATTGTAACGAGAAGAGGCGAGCGACAAAAATTCCAGGCCAATTTACGTACTTCTTTCAAAATAGGAGAAGTTATGGCAGATGAAAATTCACAGATAATTGCTATGGGAGCATCAGTACTGTCACTGGTGGGACTTCCCATAAGCACACCAACCTTCACCTGTCCCTCAACCATCAATCGACGTAGAGGATTTCCGATCTTCAGATGTGCGAGGCGACAATAGACAGATGGGCCTGCGCCTGGTGGATCGAATATATACTCAGGTTTAGGCCACTGTAGTTGCTTATGAAAATCAGTGAGAATAGATATATCCATCAGCGAAAATTACCTGTATCTTTTAGAACAGAATAGCGAATAGCAAGGTCATAATTCCCAAACAAAAGCAGATTTATTGTACAGCCATGATCTCGGCACCGTTTTTCCGCTACGCTGGCCAATTTTAAATTGGGATATATCAAAATTGTACAAGATAAGCTTAATTATTACAAGAAGGAAAAACAACGACGTGATATTATTCATTAAGAGGCAGTGGCTTTTAAGATTTCTCGCTCCGTACGAAATGACAAGTTGAATACTTGTCAGTGGGTGTTTTACATAACACATACAGATGTTTCCCCTCTCTATGTAAAGAATATTTGACAGGAAAACAGGATAAGAGTGATAAGCATGATACATAGGGCCAGTACAATCCTGTTATCCTGTCTAAAAAATCTCATTACACAGGTTGAAATATTTTCAAGATGGGGAACATCTGTTTGAAGAGGGTACATTTGACTTTGAATTCATAATATAATACAATTTTATAACATAGTTTCAATTAAGACAGGAAGGAGAGAAAAAATGAAAAAAACAGGATCAGGCATTTTTCTTACTTTATTGCTTATGTATTTTGTTTTATTACCGGGTAGTCTGATGGCTCAATTATTAGCCACATACCCTTCTGCACAGATAAGTTCATTAAATTATCCATCCATAAACTATCTGTCTATAAGTTCTCCATCCATAAACTATCTATCTATAAATTCTCCATCTATAAGCTATCCATTGATAAGTTCTCAATCCATAAATTTGAATATTTGGAGCAGCTCGTCTTGGGATAGCGGCCAGTTGCGTTTGCCGTCCGGCAGTTCTTATTTGAGTCCCAGTCAGTTGAATTTGTCTTGGAACATAATACCTTATCCGGAAACCACTTGGAACACATCTTATCTGGAAACAAATAGAAGTAATGTGCTATTTACTCCTACGAGTTTGACCAACAGCTTGTGGTATTGGCCGACTACGGCTCCTGATTGGAGCCTCAGCCTGGTTGGTCTGGGTAATCAGGTGCTTAATTTTAATACTCTTAATTCAGGTAATTCAGGTAACGTGGGGATAACAACCCCCAAACCCGTTGCGGTCGATTTTAATCAACTATGGCAAAAGGTCTCTGACGCCACGGGAAAGGGTCTCCCCAAAACGGCTATAGAATATCTCAAAGAGATGATACCGTTGGCTATTGAAAGTGAAAAATACGGTGTTGTCATGAAGGCCATTTGTAAGCAGCTTGTGCTTGAGGCCAATATTCAAGGCAATAAACCAGAGGAAAAGATAATAAGGCTCACCGAAGAGATAGAAAAGGCCCCTGAATTGCTTAAGCCTTTGTTAAATCTTGTGTTGGCTCAATGGTACTGGCAATATTATCAGAACAACCGCTATCGGTTTTCAGAGCGTGACGCCACGGCCACTATCATTGACACAGACTTTACTACCTGGGATTTGCCAAGGCTCTTGGATAAAATAGATGATCTCTACACTCAGGTGCTTAGCCAGGAGGAACAGTTAAAATCTATTTCAATGGACATGTTCACTGATTTTTTTACCCTCGGTGACGTTCCCACATCCTATAGACCAACCCTGTATGATTTTGCAGCATTTTCCGCCATTTCCTTTTATCAGGACGGCGATCAGATCAGAAAAAGTCCGGAGGATGCCTTTGAACTGGATGCGGATTCGGATGCCTTTGCACAGGCAGAAGCTTTCATAACTTATTCCCCTGAAACAACTGATACTTCCTCTCCTCTTTTAAAGGCTCTGAAGCTTTACCAAAAGTTGTTGAACTTCCACCTCAATGATCCCTCAAAGGGAGCCTTTTTCGATGCGGACATAAACCGGCTGGTATTTGTCAATGCCCACTCCTTCGGAGAAGAAAAATCCAGTCGTTATATGACCCGGCTGTCTGAGATTGCCGAAGGCTGCACCATTCCGGATCTTTCAAGTCTGGCCTGCTATTACTGGGCTCAGGAACTTTATAATCAGCCTGATTATGCCGAAGCGCATAAGGTTGCCCAAAAAGGAGCAGCCCTGGATGCCGGTTCCTATGGCGGGAAAATGTGCCGATCTCTTTTAACGAGTATAGAGGCCAGGGAGATGACCCTGGAAAGTGAATATTCCATGACTCCCACATTGGGTGAAGTGAAACTTGATTATAGAAATATTACCAAGGTTCATTTTCGTATAATAACTGATCAATGGGATTATTTTACTAAAATACGCTATGGATACCCAGGGTCCATCAATGATGAAAGATTTCAGGCGCTTCTTCAAAAAACAGCGATAAAATCATGGTCCGTTGCTCTTGAACCAACGACAGATTTCCTTACCCATTCCCAAAAAATCGATCTACCTTCCTTAAGACCTGGTTATTATAGCCTGATTGCCTCGTGGCGGGAAGATTTTGCCAATAAAGAAAACGCCATATATATCACTTCATTTTGGGTGACGGAAATAGCCATGTTGACCAAGACAATAAACGGCCAACTCGAATGTTTTGTCCTCGATGCAAAGCAGGGCGCACCTCTTAAAGGGGCTAAAGTGACAGTTTTTTATCAAGACCAGCAAGGGTACTATCAACAGGGAGCCATTACGTATACGGATGAGAATGGTTCCGTTACCATTTCCGACGATTATCAAAGAAACGCTTTCCTTTACGCTCAATATAACAATTATGCATTGCTGAGCCAGGGAATCTACGTGTCATCGCCGAGAAAAGAACAGGATGAATTGCAAAGAACCATATTCTTTACTGACCGGTCACTTTACCGGCCTGGCCAGACGATTCATTTCAAGGTGCTGGCGATAAAGAGCGACCAGTCCAGGGATTCCTATAATTTCCTGCCAAATACCAAACTAACGGTTACCTTTAAGGATGTAAATTACCAGGAAGTTGAACACTTAGATCTGGTTACCAATGCCTTTGGCTCTGCCTCCGGTATATTTACCGCTCCTTCCGGCACACTCACCGGCAACATGACCATAAGTTGCAGCCAACCGTCCGGGAGTACGAGTATTCGAGTAGAAGAATACAAGAGGCCAAAATTCAAAGTGACCCTTGATCCTCCGCAAAAAGAGGGCCGCCTGGATGAAGAGATTGAACTGCCAGGCCAGGTCATGGCTTACAGCGGAGCGCCGGTTGATGAAGCTGACATCTCTTACCGGGTAACTCGTGAGGTTCGCTATCCCTATTGGTGCTGGTGGTCAAGGTATAAACCTTCCATTTCCAGGGAAATCGCACACGGCCGGATCAAGACTGACGCGGAAGGCAAATTCAACATCCGTTTTACAGCCAGGCCCGATCGTTCTATTCTTCAATCGGATCAGCCGACATTTACCTTCAAGGTCTCGGTCGATGCCATAGACAGCGCCGGTGAGACACGCTCAACGAGCAAGAGTATCCAGGCAGGATACGTTTCCATGTCCCTGGATATTTCTGCCGGTGACTGGTTAACCAGTAAAGATCCGGTGAAGTGCAGCATCTCTGCCATGACCTTGGATCAGCAGCCCCTTAAGACCATCGGAACGGTTACCGTATATACCCTGAAGCAGCCTCAAGAACCGATAAGATCATCCATCCTGGGGCCCATCGCAGGATCTGATGATACCATAGATGAATCCAACTGGGAAACCTGGCCGGAAGATAAAGTCGTAGCCACCTCTGAGTTTGATACTTCCGAAGGAGCATCTCAGGTATCATTTACTCTTGAACCAGGTGCATATAGAGTTATAGCCACAGCTTATGACCGTTATGGTGAGAAGGTTGAGGCTATGCTTCCGATAATGGTGCTTGATCCCACGGATAGCACGTTTACGGTACCTATTCCCAACCTGGTCAAGGTGCGATCCGCCACATTGGAGGTTGGCGATACCCTGGAAGCCCTTTGGGGGACCGGGTACGAGGAAGGTCACGCCCTGGTCGAGATCGAACATAGGGGGAAGATTGTAAAAAGATATTGGACGGATAGTCAGAACACCCAGCAAAAAGTGGAATGGGCTGTTGGAGAAGAGCACCGGGGAGGCTTTTTTCTGCATATTACTCAGGTGCATGACAACCGTGTCTATATCTCAAACGAGAGTATATCTGTCCCCTGGTCAAATAAAAAACTCGAGGTAAGCTTCTCTTCCTTTAGATCAAAACTCGATCCTGGGGCTGAAGAAACCTGGACCATCCAGATCAAAGGGCCAAATGCGGAAAATGTGGCCGCGGAATTGGCGGCTACTTTATATGATGCCTCCCTAGATGCCTTTTTACCCAACAACTGGCCAGGGCTGGAGGGTATTTTCAGACAGGATTACAGCAGTCTCTCAACCAGCTTTGCCAATCAGGTAAGTTATCCTGCTAATCGAACATATAATTGGAATTATAGTTATTCAGATTACAGCAGCAGAACCTATACCCAATTTCCCGAAGATGTCAGTAACAATTATGGCGGGTATTACTACGGCTCTGATTACGGATATGGGGCAAGCTCAATATATGGTGGAGGTGGCCTGTATGGTGGGATGGGCCTGTATGGTGGAGGTGGCATCTATGGTGGAGGTGCCCTGTATGGTGGAATTGCTTATTCTGTCGCCCCATCTGACCCTTCCTCATCAGTGACACGGGGAGCTAGTGCATATAGCATGACCGAAATGGCTGACTCCATATATGGAGGAGATGAATTATCTACGCCAGCAGAGGACATCGATCTTTCTCAGGTATCGACAAGAACGAATTTCAATGAAACAGCCTTCTTTTTCCCTCAGTTGCTCACGGATGACCAGGGGCAGGTCTCGATCACCTTCACCATGCCGGAAACATTGACAACCTGGAAATTTATGAGCTTTGCTCACGCTAAAAACCTACTTTGGGGAATGTTTTCCGAAGAAATTGTAACTCAAAAGAATCTCATGGTTCAGGCCAATCCCCCCCGTTTCCTGAGAGAAGGGGATACCCTCTTATTCTCAGCTAAAGTGACGAACCTGTCCGATCAGGAACAAAGCGGAATTATTCGCTTATCCCTCTCGGATACCCTTTCTGAACAATCGCTGGATAAAGAGTTTCTCAATGGCCTGACGGATCAGTCCTTCTCTGTGCCAGCCAAAAGTTCCCGCTCCTTTTTCTGGGAAATTACGGTTCCTGACTATTCAGGTGCTGCGCTGACCTACAAGGTTGTGGCTTCAACAGGCGAGCTTTCAGATGGCGAGGAAGATGCTTTGCCGGTACTTTCCCGGCGTATTTTCGTGACTGAATCGCTTCCCTTGCCTATCCGTGGACCAGAGACCAAGACCTTCAGCTTTGACAAGCTGCTTGAATCCGGTCAATCACAAACTCTGGAACATCAGGCTCTGACTCTTCAGATGACCAGTAATCCAGCCTGGTATGCAGTACAGAGCCTGCCCTATTTGATGGAATCCCCGTATGAGTGTTCGGAGCGGGTCTTCAGCCAGCTTTACGCCAATGCCATAGCCAGGCATATTGCCAATTCAGATCCTGAGATCAAGCATATTTTTTCTCAATGGGAGGGAACCGATGCCCTGGACTCTAACCTGGAAAAAAATGAGGACCTCAAGTCCGTGCTCCTGGAAGAGACTCCCTGGGTCAGGGCGGCAGAACGTGAATCAGAAAGCAAAAAACGTATCGGGCTCCTCTTTGATGATGAAAATGTGGCGAATTCCCTTTCCAAAGCCTATGACAAGCTTGCCCAAATGCAACTTGCAGATGGTTCATGGCCCTGGTTCCCCGGAGGATGGTCTAATTTCTATATTACGTTATATATCATGACGGGTTTTGGCCGCTTACGACACATGGATATTGATATTAAACAGGACATGGCCATAAAATGCCTTAACTATGTGGATAATAAGATCTATGATGCCTATGAGGAAATCGGGCGACAGGATCGCCTTGCCCAAAACAATCTCTCCAGTACTATTGCCCTGTACCTTTATGGTCGCTCTTTTTATTTGGATACGCACCCGATTCCTGGTGAATATCAGGCAGCGGTCAATTATTTCCTCGCTCAGGCCTCTCAATACTGGCTTGATCTGTCAAGACTTTCCCAGGGACATCTGGCGCTGGCCTGTCAAAGGTTTAATGATCAAATAACTGCCCAGGAAATCATGGCTTCCCTGAAAGAACGCTCGGTCAGTGATGAAGAGATGGGGATGTTCTGGAGAGATCTGGAACTTTCCTGGTGGTGGTATAAGGCCCCTATCGAAACCCAGGTAGTGATGATCGAAGCCTTTGATGAGGTGTCTCATGACCAGACAGCCGTAGAGGATCTAAAGATCTGGCTGCTCAAGCAGAAACAAACCCAGAACTGGAAGACTTCCAAATCCACTGCCGATGCAGTCTATGCCCTCCTGTTAAGGGGTGAGAATTTGCTCGCTTCGGATGAACTGGTAAAGGTTACTTTGGGAAATCTGGAGATAGTCCCTGAAAATGTTGAAGCAGGTACCGGGTTTTATGAGAAAAAATTTATTAAGGAAGAAGTGAAAGCCGACTACGGGAAAATCACCGTAGAGAAGCTTGACCAGGGGGTTGCCTGGGGCAGCCTTCACTGGCAGTACCTGGAAGATATGAGCAAGGTGACATCCTATGAAACACCTCTTCAACTGGAGAAGACCCTTTATGTTCAACGGCAGAGTAAAGAAGGCCCTGTAATAGAGCCGGTTACCGGCGATCTGGCTGTAGGTGATCTCATTACCATAAGGATAATATTGCGTGTTGACCGGGATATGGAATATGTACACATGGAAGACTACCGGGGATCGGGAACCGAACCGGTTAATGTCTTCTCTCAATATAAATACCAGGATGGGCTGGCTTACTATGAATCCACCAGGGATACGGCCACGCATTTCTTTATCGATTATCTTCCCAAGGGGACATATGTATTTGAGTATCCTGTGAGGATTCAGCATAGAGGGGAATATCAGATGGGAATAGCCACGATTCAGTGTTTGTATGCACCTGAGTTCAATAGCCATTCAGCGAGCCAATTCATCACCGTACTATGAGGCAGGGACATCTGGTATTTTCCATTGAAATCTTAGTGGTTTTTTCGCTAACAAAATATACCATTCGGGCGGCCACAGGGGGCCGCCCCTACAAAAAGGCTGGGTAATTCCCGCGGCCTGTACTTAGTCAGGCAGCTTGCTGACCGCATTGCTGAGGTGTGCGAGTAAATCATCGTCAACTTGATCATCCAGGGGCAGATTATATTCAGATTGGAAACTGTTCAATGCGGAACGTGTAAACCGTCCCATAATTCCATCAACCGGGCCTGGGTGGTAGCCAAGAAAGGTAAGATAAATTTGCGCAGATCGGATAGTAAGATCTGGCAATGATCCAGAGGCGTATTTCTGATATACGTCTGATAACCGCTTGTCGTAAGAGTTCCTGGCATAAGCCGGGCCATTGTACCCTCTCGCAAACATAGGCCAATCGTGGTTGCGTAGGGCACGGTCCAGTTTGTTGTGGGAGATTTCACCCGCCATGCCAAGTAATTGCTGATTTTCGGAAACCTGCATGTCGGCGACCATAGTCTCTACATCACGATATCCGGCGATCTCTGCGTTGAATCCCATAAGCTGACCTATTCCCCAGGAAGTACTTCGTAGCGCGGCACGCCGGTCCATCGCCAAAGCGGCATCGAGACGTTCGTATTGGTGTGCGCCAGATGCGCCATAACCACCAGCATGAGGATTGCTAATGCCTGAATTAAGAGCATCAAATTTATGGTTGGTCTCACGACTAAATATATGTCGCTCAAAAAGAATAGCTGGACGCCGGTCTGACAAAAATCCGCAACCGCGCGTCTCAACAGTCAAAACCGCCCAAAGTTCAGGAGCCTTTACAGCAAGTATGTCAAGCACGTGTCTCAAGCCATCGGTATCTAACGGGAGTGCCGTACCGCGAAAAATAGAAGGCATAAAAACCTCCATTTTTAGTTGGTTTAGTTAGTTTTTGTGTAACTACTCAGTTTTTTAGACTTGTAGGCTGAAGGCTATTAGCCTAAAAGCCTTTCTTGCGATCATGGCGAAAATTCTTTAGCCAATTTATTGACTTGAATTTCCTCTTCCTTCGAGTACTGGCCCACTACCACAATATTAAGCCGTGAATTGACAAAATACTCCTGGCACCACTGGAGTATCTGCTCTCGCTTTACCCGTTCTATCTTTTCCCGCCCTGCTTCCAGGGGCTCACCATTGCGGAAAAGTTCGTTCCAACTGAATCGATCGGCCATCTTGGCCACGTTGTCCAGTGCAAAGTCAAATTCAAGAATAAACCGGCGCTTGGCCCGCTGAAACTCCTCCAGAGAAACGGGCGTAGCGATGAGTTTTTTAATCTCCCGGAATACCTCTCGTACAACTCGAGAAATTTTTTCAGGGGCTACGGAAAAATCAATATCAAAGGTACCGGTGTCATAGAATGAGGAAACACTGGCTGAGATATCGTAGACCAGCCCCAGATTTTCGCGGATATTCCACTGAAGCCGGGAGGATGTGCCGCAATCCATAATTCTCTGAAGGAGTAAAGTAGCGTAGTAATCAGGAGAATTGTACGACACGGATCGAAAGCAAATCTGCACATTGGCCTGACTGCCGGGATTTTTTTTAAATAGGACCTGGCTGGCCTTTTGAGAGGATTGTGGGCTCGTGATCAGGATTTCCTGTCCTGATGGAAGCTCGGAAAAATATTTACGGACATACGTAAGGCTCTGCTTGTGGCTGATCTTACCGGCAATACAGAGGACCATATTGGGGGCTGTATAATAGGTTTGAAAAAAGGATCGGATCTCCTCCTCGCTAAAGCTAAGGATATTCTCCTTTGTGCCCAACGTGGGAAATCCCAGGCTCTCATCCGGCCAGAGCATCCTGGAGGAGAGGTTGTCAATATCAATGTCCTCTCCTTTTTCGTTAGTTTCATTTAAAATCTCTTCCAGGATAATTTGCTTTTCCGTCTCAATATCACCAAATTTAGGATACAAGAACATTTCGGAAAAACAGGCCAACCCTCTGGTGAAGTAACGGGGATGAATGCTAAGCCAAAAGCAGGTATCCTCAACACCGGTTACGGCATTAATATCTCCGCCCAGGGATTCAAAGCGCCTGTGCAGTATATACGAACTTGGCATGTTCTTTGTGCCCCGGAACAGCATATGCTCCAGGAAATGAGAGATACCGTTGTTGGCAGCGGTCTCAAAGCGTGTGCCAGCCTTAACATACAGACTGATCTCCACGGAATGAAGGTGGGGCATTTCCACCGTAATCACTCTAAGACCATTGTCCAGTACTGTCTTGTTATGGATAAGCGAGAGGTTTTCTTTCAAGGAGCTTGACCTTCTTTAATCTATGTCGAGGGGTACGCGTTACATCTTTTGAGAAACAATCTCTGGTTCCTTGTCCTCTCCCTGATACAGCCGATAAAAGCAGGTTCGATACCCCGTGTGGCAGGCAGGCCCATTTTGCTTGACCTTTATCACCAAGGCATCCACATCGCAGTCATACAAAATTTCCTGAACCTCCTGCGTGTGTCCGGATGTCTCTCCCTTTTTCCAAAGACAATTTCTTGACCGGCTCCAAAAGTGGGTGATACCTGTTTCAATCGTTAATTTCAATGACTCGGTGTTCATGTAGGCAAGCATCAAAATATCTTTATTTTCTGCATCTTGAACAATTGCGGGAATCAAATTGCCTGGGCCTAATTTCAACTGCTCAAATAAACTCGTCATATCTTTTCCTCTGGTGGTTGTCTAATGATCCATTTTTATCGTGCTTATGGTCTTGGGGTTCATTCTTGGGTTCAAGACCGTATGTTTTTAATTTTTGATAAAGAAGGCTGCGATCAATTTTTAAGATTTTCGCGCTCTTTGAAATATTCCCCCGATTAGCCCGTAGGGTCTGAGTGATTAAATATTTTTCAAATTCCTGTTTGGCCTCTCGTAAAGAGGGCTGGCTTTTTTCCCGAAGAGTCAAGGGAATATCCATAGTGGTAACGGTATTTCCGGGAACCATGATTACCAATCGCTCTATAAGGTTCTTTAATTCCCGAACATTTCCGGGCCAATCGTAGCGACTCATAAGGTCCAGGGCTTCGGAGGTAATTTTCTTTAATTTTTTCCCATTTTCGGCACAAAATTCTCTCAAAAAGTGATCAACCAGAAAGGGGATGTCCTCTTTCCGCTCTTTTAAGCTTGGAACTTTAATGGGGATAACACTCAGCCGGTAATACAGATCCTCCCTGAAGTTGCCACGCTCGATTTCATCTTTTAAATTTTTATTTGAGGCGGCAATGACGCGCACATCAACCTTTATTGGTTCTCCGCTGCCGACGCGCTGTATAGATTCCTCTTCCAGGACCCGTAATAACTTCGCCTGAGTTTTGAGGCTCATGTCCCCCACTTCATCCAGGAACAATGTTCCTCCCTCGGCCAATTCGAATTTCCCCTGCCTGCGGTTGCTGGCACCGGTAAAAGACCCTTTTTCGTGTCCGAACAGTTCGCTCTCAATGAGATCTTCAGGGATAGCAGCGCAGTTCACGCCAACGAAAGGTTTGTCTTTTCTCTTGCTTTTTTCGTGGATTTCACGGGCAATGAGTTCTTTTCCTGTCCCATTTTCTCCATAGATTAAAACCCGTCCATTGGTCGGTGCAGCGATTTGGACCTGCTTTCTTAATTCATTCAGCATCATGCTTTGTCCGATGATTTCATACTTCCGGTTAATCCGCATTCTCAAAGTTTTATTCTCTGCCTCCAGCCTTCGCTGATCCAGGGCATGTTTTACAATCAATACGGTCTTTTCCAGAGAAAGCGGCTTTTCAAGGAAGTCGAAGGCGCCCATTTTTATGGCCTTAACTGCTGTCTCAATATTCCCGTGCCCCGAAATCATAATTACCGGAACATCCAAATCAGATTCCCGTATTTTTTTCAGGAGCTCCAATCCATCCAATTTAGGCATCCAGATATCGGATAAAACCAGGTCAGGCGGGGGATCGCTCTGAATTTTGTCCAGACCAGCCTCTCCATCTGCGGCCATAGAGATTTCATAGCCCTCATCCGCTAAAATTCCGGCCAGCGAAGAGCGGATACGGGCCTCATCATCTATAATCAAGATATGAGCATGAGGCATGACCATATCACCACCTTATCTCATTTCTGTCGATTATAATCAAGATATGAACATGAGACATGACCATATGTCACCACCTTATCTCATTTCTATCGATATACTTTCTTATTCCGAGTCTCTTGTTAGGCTTCTTGAATGAGGATATAAGCAACATTCCCATGATAAAACCGCCGATATGGGCAAACCAGGCAACTCCACCGGATAATGAGTGAGTGGACAGACTGAAGGCTCCACTCAGAAACTGAATAATGATCCAAAAAGAAAGTAAAAGGCTGGCAGGGATTCGCACGGTTTCTATAAAGAAACCCAAAAAAATCAAAGTCAGCACTTTGGCATGAGGATACAAGAGTAAATAGGCCCCCAGGACACCGGATATCGCACCGCTGGCTCCGATCATCGGTATGGTTGAAGAAGGCGAAATCATGATTTGGGTAATGGCAGCGGCCAGCCCGCATAAGAGATAAAAAACAGCAAATCGGATATGCCCCATCGAGTCTTCAACATTATCACCGAAAATCCAAAAATAGATCATATTTCCAAAAAGGTGGGTTAATCCACCGTGGAGAAACATGGATGTAAGTATGGTAAATGGCAAAGGGATAGGAGTATACGGGGGAATATCCTTGAAATGGGTCAGTTCATAAGGGATGATCCCAAAAGTTGAAACAATTCGCTCCCCTTGCGCCCCCAAAAGTATTTGATAAACAAAAACAGCACAATTCAGACCAATAATCGTCACCGTAACCACAGGGAAGCTTGCACTGGGAATATCATCTTTAATTGGAATCAACCAGCTTTCTCCTTATCTCACCACTCTATCGCAAAGCTGCTCGATATCGCCGGATATTCATCATCACCGGATATTCATCAGGCTACGCAATTATCGGATATTCATCAGACTACGCACGCCTCATGTCTTTACGCACGCTTCAGCTCTTTATTCAAAAAAGCCTTTAAGGAACTATAGATAAATTCTCCCTGCTTCAAGGCTTCTCCCGCCTCTTCCGGCCCATACACCTTGGATGGGACCCACAGAGGAAGATCTCCTCGTTGGTAAAGGGGAAATCTCGTTCTTGCACCATGTTTTTCCAAAATCAAAGCTGCTTTTTGAATTTCATCAATATTATCGATTTCGTTTCTAAATACGGCCAAAAACAAGGTTGAAGTTTTATGATCTCGAGTAAATATTTCACGAAGTGCCAAACAGGCTTTGGTGATTTTTTCCACGCATTCCTGTGAGAAATGGATAGTACGGCTGTACAATCCATTAATATTGGTCAGCCGTGCAGTCTCGATATCTACGGTACTTTCGATTAAATACGCTTCTGCTATATCCTTCGGATCGTGCACTTATTTCTCTCCTTTTTTCTTATACCCCACACAATGAATACCCCATAACATCAACATTTCTTTTGATGGACCAGGCCCATCAGGCCGAATTACCTATAACCCTGACTATACAAAACAAAACACAAAAAGTCAACGGGTTAGGTGATACACAGCTCTCTCTGATCTGAAAAGGCTGCTTTTCTTTGCTAACTTTCAGGGATCACTTTTCTCTTTTAACAGCTTCTGGGTGAATTGAGAATTGCCATATTGACTGATTAAAGTTTGGACGGCTTCCTTTTCCAATTCCCTATTTCCGCTTTTTTCAGAGGATTTGGCCAGATAGTAAAAAACCTCATCCTTTCTGCTGAACTGGGGATAATGAGTCAAAATTTCCTGCAATCGACCGATTGCCACCCCATAGGATTTGCTCTTGAAGTAAAATCTGGCTATAGAAAGCTCACTGCTGCCAAGGCGATCCCGGCAGATTTGATATTTCTCTCTGGCCTCGTTAATCAGGAGACTTTTAGGATATTGCGCCAGAAATGTTTCAAAGGCTGAGCAGGCTTTTCGCGTTTCTTCCTGATCCCTGTCCTCCTCCAACATTTGCCGAAAATGGCTCATCCCGATCCGATACTGCGACCAGTCCGAAAGTTTCCCCAAGGGATAAAATTCAAGGATTTTCTGATACTCAATGGCAGCCTCATCGAAAGATCCCTCCTCATAAAAAGTATTGCCAATTCCCACTCTGGCCAAAGAGAGATACCGGCTCTCAGGATAGAGGGATTCGATGTCCTGAAAGGACTTCCGTGCATCCGGATATTTGCCCTTTTCGAATGAATGTATTCCTCCTTTATACAGATCAAAGTCGGAAAGAACCTTTTCCCGTTTTGTACATCCCCAATATCCTATGAGACCAAAAATCAAGGTCATAAAAATAAGCCATCTCTTGATGACAGTCATAAATCGATCCATCTTCCTCTCAATTTTTTCCCAGAAGAAAAGATCCCTTATCCCCTGGTTTTGGACAAAAAAGAGGGGATGACCCCTTGATGAGTCAATCCCTCTTCGACCATTTACTTCTTTTCCCCTTTCTTAAAGGCACGGAATGCAGGGAATGTTTGGCTTTATGCCGCAGCCTGCAGCAGGTAGAAGTAAAAGCACCAATATGGCTGCTAACGCTATATAGTAATACCTTCGCCTCATATCTTCGCCCCCATCGGTTTTATCTTAACGCTAAAAGCATTTCTGTAACTCATCAGACTTATTTTTCGATTTCGGGCAACTGACTGAGCGCCTCTTTGATTTTTGCTTCAGGGTACTCATAATCCTGCAGTTGCTTAGCCAGATAGCTGTCATAAGAAGCTAAATCAAAATGACCGTGGCCGCTCAGAGAAAAGACAATTACCTTTTCTTCTCCCGCCTCTTTACACCTTTTCGCCTCATCTATCACGCACTGGATAGCATGGGCCGATTCAGGGGCAGGAATAATCCCTTCGGTTTGAGCAAAGGTCAGAGCGCTTTCGAAAATGGCGGTCTGTTTACATCCCACGGCCTCGATAATTCCATCGTGGAGGAGGTTACTGACAATAGGAGATGCCCCGTGATAGCGGAGTCCGCCTGCATGAATTCCCGGTGGAATAAAAGTATGTCCCAAGGTAAACATCTTGAGCAGGGGTGTAAGATGAGCGGTATCCCCGAAATCATAGCGAAATTCCCCGTGGGTAAGTGAGGGGCAGGCAGTCGGCTCAACTGCAATGATCCGCATATTCTTACCATTGATTTTATCCCTGATAAAAGGGAAAACCAGCCCTGCGAAGTTGCTTCCACCACCGCAGCAGCCTATCAGAATGTCCGGCTCCACACCGGCCTTCTTCAACTGCTTTTGGGTTTCCAGGCCGATAATGGTCTG
>Ga0307378_10004528_pt1 | contig 19791 bp, 16 predicted proteins | sample UN1MG_FD_202238 | JGI IMG/M metagenome (GOLD analysis project Ga0307378, IMG submission 202238) | Soil microbial communities from Risofladan, Vaasa, Finland - UN-1 | ecosystem: Environmental > Terrestrial > Soil > Coastal area > Acid sulfate soil | place: Finland: Risofladan, Vaasa | collected... | reverse complement strand
AAGAGCATAAAGCTAAACAGGTATTCAAAAACATATTTGATGAAGGAGCATTTATATGTCCAAAAAAGAAAAGGCAAAACATCTCGGCAGGGGTCTTCAATCACTTCTTGGTCCGATAACCGCATTGCGTGTGGAGCCAGCAGAAGGATCATTAGCTTCCACAAATGACTCTAACATGCCACTTGATAAAGAGTTACACGATTCTCTTCAGGAACTCAACATTGAATCTATATCGCCTAATCCCTATCAACCGCGAACAGTTTGGAATGATCAGGATTTAGCGGATTTAGCAGAGTCTATCAAAGCAAACGGAGTTATCCAACCTATAATTGTCCGCCCTTCCGGCTCTAAATATCAGCTAATAGCCGGTGAACGAAGATTTCGTGCTGCTAAATTAGCATTAATGACAACAATACCCGCCCTGGTTCGTTCTGCCAGTGACAAACAATTACTGGAATGGTCGTTGGTCGAGAACATACACCGAGTAGGCTTGAATCCCATTGAGCGGGCAAAGGCCTATCAGGATTATCTTAGCACATTCTCAATAACACAGGCACAAGCCGCTGAAAGACTTGGCGAAGATCGTTCCGTAATAGCTAACTATATACGTTTATTAGGTTTACCACAGGAAATAAAGCAAATGTTATCTGATGGGCAGTTAACTATGGGCCACGCCCGCGCAATACTTGCTCTGCCGACCGATGAGCTGCAGAGAAAACTTGCAAACCGAGCATTAGTAGGCCGGCTAAGTGTGCGCGAGGTTGAAAGACTTGTTAGAAAATATATTACAGGTACCAGCCAGGCAAAAACAACTGTTCGTACAAAACCACCACACATTCTGGACCTGGAAAGGAAGCTCAGCAGCCAGCTCGCAACAAAGGTAAATATTGATACCCGGAAAAATGGTCAAAGAGGCAGGATAATAATCGAATTTTACTCACTTGACGAATTCGACAGCATAACCGAAAGAATAGGCCTTGCCTGTAGGGAAGAGATTTAAAAATCACATAAAAGGTTGTTTTTTATACTAATAAACTAAAAGACAAAACATTTCGTTTATAAATAATGTAATAATATATAAAAGTATGATTACGCATCCTCGTTATGTATGTATATAACTAAACGCTAATTTCAAATTATTATTTTTAAATCTTTTGAAGGACATTCTATGAAGCAAATTATTATATTTTCATTGTTATTGTTCCTTGCCTCTTTCACCATAAACCCAACCTTTGCCTCCGAAAGTAATATTATAAGCAAACCGGCTCCTCCTTTCAAACTACTTGATTTGAACGGTAACAAGGTCAGTTTGTCAGACTTCAAGGATAAGGTGGTTATACTGGACTTCTGGGCGACCTGGTGTCCTCCCTGCGTTAAAGAGATTCCTCATTTTATTGAACTTTACAAGGAATATAAGAATCAGGGACTTGCCATATTAGGCATTTCTGTAGATCGTCAAGGCATCGGCATTGTAAAGGCATTTAATCAAAAGTATAAGATTAATTATCCAATACTGATGGCGGATAGTCAGGTCGTACAAGCATACGGTAATATTAGTAGCATACCTACAACCTTCGTCATAGACCCGGCCGGAAAGATTCGGCGCATGTATGTAGGTTACCGAGACAAAGCTGTTTTTGAAGCAGACATAAAAACACTTTTGCCGGATGTCAACTCAGGACAGAAGTCAACAGTAACAGTAAACAATGAAGCCGAAACTCTCACAAAAAAATTTGTCAACGAGTTAAATGAAATAGCAGTAGCAGGGCGCCCTGAAAGAGATAACGCAGCACCTTATTACCTCAAGGCAATAGAGCTTTACGTCAAAGAGCCGGATGCCATAAACGGAAAAACAAGGAGTTTGCCCGATGAGCTTACAGCACAAGAGCAAACATTGTTAAGAAAATGGGTACAGGATAACAGCCGGGCACTTGAGCAATTGCAGCTTGGCAGCATTAAACCATACTGCTGGTTTACAAAAACAGGCCCAACGCTTGACGTTAATCCACACTTACAAGAAATAATAGAATTAGCTTTTGTTTTGCAGGCACGTGCTTTTCTGCAACCTGAAAACCCCAATATCAATAGTATTATCAGCGATATAGTTACACTTTATAAATTTGGAGTACACGTTGCATCAGGACCAAACCTTGCAGAAGAAAAATTGGTGGGAATTGCATTAAAGGGCTTATCTGTCAGGGCGGGGTTTAATATCCTCGATAGAAAAATGCTTGATACCGCTTCGATGAATATTTTGGAGGATAGATTTAAACAGCTTGCAGCAGACTACAATGAAGCATTTGATATCCGAGGTGATAAAATTAATATGCGGGAAAAAATCGAAGCAGACCCCTCTTATGACTTTTACAAGACGTATTTGAAGAGCGCGCTCGAATATTCAGACAAGATTGCCGCAATGACTCCCTTGAAAATTCACACCGACAAAGCAAACCTTACATCTACGACAAATCCTTTGATTGAAATTCTTTACTCCGCAATTACACGGTCAATTGAAATCGAATATAGCAGCAGGGCGGAGATACAAGCCTTGATAACAACACTTGCAATCCTGAGATACAACAGCGACAAAAACGGGTATCCTGCAACCCTCTCGGAGCTTATCTCAGCCGGCTATCTTAATGAGCCTCCGAAAGACCCATTCAGTAATAAACCTCTTGTCTATAGGAAGGCACAGGAAGGTTTTATACTATACAGTTTCGGGGGGGATTTCGATGACGATGGCGGCCTGCACAGTAAATGGGGATTGGGCGAAGAAGGCGGCGACCAGGTCTTCTGGCCTGTCGAAAAAAGGCCTTAAAAAGAACTGTAAAAAAGCCGATTTTCTATAAATTTTACATTAGATTTTCACAAATTTTGTGTATAATTATATTAAAAGTGTTTTTATGTATCTGTGTTAAAGTAGTTAGTGAAAAACATTATTTGTTTCCGGTGTATGTACATCCTGTTTCGGAGGATATATTATGAAACGTATCTTTATTTCAATGTTGGTTTTATTTTTGTTCGCCTCTTTCAGCAGTATTTCCAGATCTGCCGGCTTAAACCAGATTACTGATGTTCTAACAGTGCAGAAAGAGCTTGTCAATCCGGACAGCGAGGATACTACCACTGCCAAAACCAATTATGTCGCTGAGCTTAATAAAATCGGAATGGCCGGACGACCCGAAAGTGATAACGCAGCTCCTTACTATCAAAAGGCAATAGAACTTTTCGTCAAACAGCCCGAGGGCTTAAAGGTATCAGCGAGTACATGGCCTAAAGACTATCCTGCACAAGAACAAGCAATGCTAAAAAAATGGGTACAGGATAACAGCAGGGCACTTGAGCAAATGCAGCTTGCCGGCCAGAAGCCATACTATTGGCTAAAACATAGCGGCCAAAAACTACAAGCAACTGAGATGCCAGACTTATCAACAATAAGGACATTAGCCTTTGCTCTCCAGAATAGAGCAATGTTATCGGCCGAAGATGGTAATATGACGAGCGCCCTCAACGACATAGAGACACTATATACAATTGGCGCACAAATGTCCGCAGGGCCAAAGACATTAGTAGAAAAATTAGAGGGAATAGCTGTAAAGAGCTTACCTATCAGGGTTGTGTTTAATATGCTCGATAGAAAAATGCTTGATGCTGCTTCGATGAAAAGTCTGGAAGACAGATTTAAACAGCTTGTGGCATCCTACAGAGAACCCTTTGATATTCGCGGCGAAAAAATGCATCTGCAGGAACAAATTGAAACAGATCCCAAATCCAGTGGTTTTAAGCCGTATCTGAAAAGCACACTTGAATATTACGATACAATCGCGGCAAAAACTCCAACACAGTTACACAATGAAACACAATCTATAACCGTACAAAATCCTTTGATAGAAACGGCTGGGGCTGCAATTCCTCGCATAGTAGAGCTTGAATATCGAAGCAGGACAGATGAAGACGCTTTAATAACAACGCTTGCAATACTGCGATATAATGCAGGCAGCGATTCATATCCAAGGGAGCTTCCGCAGCTTGTATCAGCAGGCTATATAAAAGAAGTGCCAAAGGATCCTTACAGTAATAATCCTCTGGTCTATAAGCAAACAAGTGATGGCTTCACACTGTATAGTTTCGGTGAGGACTACGATGATGACGGCGGCCAGCGTGTTAAACGAGGTGCCAGAGATGAAGGCGGCGACCAGGTATTCTGGCCGGTCGAACAAACGCAAACGGCACAAAGACAACCGCGCAGGGGCAGGGAAGGAGGGCCATATGGTCGTAGAGGCCCGGAGGAAGGACCGAGAAACTTTACCGCACAGCAGAGCGGAACGTCAAATAAAACAATTCACGAGGCGGCAGCCACCGGTGATATTGCCCAGGTCCAGTCACTGCTTTCACAGGGCACAAATATAAATTTACTGAACCGCAGTAGATTTACACCGTTGCATATGGCCGTACTGAACCGACAGAAGGAAATTGCTGAACTGCTTATTAATAAAGGCGCTAATCTGAATGCAACGAACAATCGTGGGCTGACACCCCTACACGTTGCAGCAACTACCAGCCAAAAAGAGATAGTGGAACTGTTAATTTCAAAGGGGGCCGATGTCAATATTATGGCCGGCAGAGAGAACGCTCTTACGATAGCAAAAAAGAAAAATAATACAGAAATCATTGATATCCTGGTTAAAAACGGTGCCAAAGAACCGACCTTTCAGAGCCTGGACATGATGGGAGACAGCTATTACCCGGGAGAGGCAAATCCATATTCGTCTAATCAGGAACAGGCAAATACAACATCCAGATACACAAGAGGCTCCAGAGCTGCCGTTCAGCCTGCTGCGGTGGATATACTTGCCGACCCGAACGAGATTAAAGCCAGGATCAAGACCTTTGCCGGACTTCAAAAGGCATTGGATGATGTGGCCGCTAAAAGCACAAATGAAATGCGTCAATGGCAGCAGGCAAGATACGATAACAGAACAATGCTGGTAAGTAATGTACAAAAGCAATTCGAAGATGAAATTAATTTAATACGAACAGTTTCTGTCAGTGAAAAAGCCACAAAAACAACGGAGGCAATTGACAGCGCATTGTCATTAAGACAGGTACGTTTCAAAGCAATCAGCAAAGAGCTTATGGCTCTGAGAAGAGAGCAGAGAGAAACAGAGCAAATGTCAACCCGTGGTCGAAGTCGAACTTCCGGCAGAAGCGCGAGAGGATCGGGTTCACAAAACGAACAACAATATGATAGCTCTGGTGGCTATGGAAGAAATTCTTCAGACCCTTACGCTCGCGGCAGCACATCGACCAGAATGGATAGGTCGGGCGCAACAAGGGGGCCATCTCAGCAGACAGCTCAGCCGGTTGACAGGGAAGCTGAAAATGAGTCACGCCAATGGCTGCAGGCAAGCTTTGATAACAAGTCAGACCTTGCCACCGCAGTAAACGAACAAATCCAGATAGAGGTTATTTCCATAAGAGATGTTGCAGTTGAAGAAGCAGCGAAAAAGACCACAGCCGCAATTGACGGCCTTTTGCTGGCCCGACAAATGAGGCTTGACGCATATCTGCTCAAAATGCAAGAACAGCAGCAAACGCAACAACGGACCCAGGACCCTCGCACACTGGGAGGATATCAACAAGGCACCCGCTCCGGCAGAGGACAAACAACAACAAGAGGAGGCACAACAGGTGGGGCCCAGCAGGGCAATCAATCCAGGACCCGCCGGCGGCGCTGACAAGGATGTCAAAGCAATTAGCTTCAAAAGTCGCGATAGTAACAGGGGCCAGCCGGGGGATTGGCAGAGCTATCAGCATTGCTTTGGCACAAGAGGCCGCAACAGTTGTCTTAGCTGCACGCTCAACCGAGAAATTACAGGAAACCGCTGAGAAGGTAACCAAAGCAGGCGGAAAACCGGAGATTGTAGTTACTGAGCTGACCGAAGAAGAATCCATCAAGAATCTCGTGAAAACAACAAATGAAAAGTTCAGCCGGCTCGATATTCTCATCAATAACGCAGGTGTCACTCACTCGGCAAAATTAGAGCAGACCGCAACCGAAGACTGGCAGCGCTGTATCAGCATAAACGCACGTGCACCTTTTATCCTTTGCAGAGAAGCCCTGCCGCTGTTAAAAAAATCACAAGCAGCATACATCATCAACATAGCATCAGTCGTAGGCGTGAAAGGTTATCCGCTTCAAAGTGCCTATACTTCCTCCAAACATGCCCTCCGCGGGATGACAATATCGTTAGCTGAGGAGCTTAAAAGCTCGAACATTCGTGTTCATTTGCTATGCCCCGGCGGTGTGGATACCGATATGGTAGGTTCGGTTCGCCCGGATATAAAAAAGGATGAGCTGATACAGCCGGAAGAAATTGCCGAATTGATTCTCTACCTTGTTACACATAAAGGCAACGCCGTCATAGATGAGCTGCATATCCGAAGAGCTACCTCAGCGCCGTGGTTTTAGCCGGAAATTACCATGAGAGCAGTAATACAACGAGTCTTGCAGGCCGAGGTTACAGTTGAAGGCCGACAAGTCGGCAAAATAGACAAAGGCCTGCTGGTTTATCTCGGCGTCGGCAAAGAAGACACCGTAAAGGACGCCCAGTTTATGGCTGACAAGCTGGTCAATCTGCGTATCTTCGCAGACCAGGCCGGCAAGATGAATCGAAGCATACAGGACGTTGACGGGGCGATTTTATTGGTCAGTAATTTTACCCTTCACGGCGATTGCCGAAAGGGTCGTCGCCCCGGCTTTGATGCCGCAGCCGGGCCGAAACCGGCTCAGCAGCTTTATGAAAAAGTTATCGAGCTGATTAACGAACAAGGCACAGCCGTCGAAAAAGGGGCATTCGGCGAGTATATGCACGTCAGCAGCATCAACGACGGCCCCGTAACCTTCCTGCTCGACAGCACCCGTCAATTTTAAATCTATCAACCATGTAGAGCCTATGAAAGCCCGCGCCATTCGACCGTCATAACTGTAATATTATCGTAACCACCAGCAGCATTGGCAGCATTAACAAGTGTTTTACAGACGACCTGAGAGTCAGATTCCTTTTGTAGAATCTCGGAGATATGTTCATCATCTACAAGGTCGGTAAGACCGTCGGTACACAGAAGCAGCCGATCATTTTTTTTAAGAAGAAAAGAACGTACGTACGGACGTGGTTCTTCTTCCATACCGATGTAAGACGTTATCTGTCCCTGGGCATCGTGGCTCTTGGCTTCTTCGGGTTCTATTCGTCCCTGCAGCACAAGTTCTGATACAACTGAATGGTCGCGGGTTAGCTGAGAGAGCCGGCCTTTGCGATAAAGATATGCTCTGCTGTCACCAAGATTGGCTACAAAACAGCGTTTGTTTCTCAGAAGGATTGTAACGAGTGTTGCGCCCATATCCTTGAATCCGGTTTCGCTCGTACCCTCCAGCCACAATTGCCTGCTCTGTTCGGCAATAGCCCTGCTCAGCAAAGACTTTATTGTCTTTGTGCTGCCGACCTTCAGCCTGTCAAGGCTGGTCTCAATCATGACCGGCAAATCTTCGATGACAATTTTAGATGCAAGCTCTCCTCCTCGATGCCCCCCCATTCCGTCCGATACCAGAAACAAAGCCAATTGTGGTTCGGTCAGAAATGTATCCTGGTTTTCCTCTCGTACCTTACCTACATGAGTAGCCGCCCCCCATGAAATCGGTAAAGAGGGCTTTATGGCATATTCGGGATTTTTTGTCACGTGGAACTCCTTTTCCAACTCATTTATCCTGTAAGATTTTGTTTGCACCATGGACAACAACGCCAAAAAGTCGAATCTACAGACCAGCCGCACCGACTGCATATCTCAGGAAAAGGCCGGGGCTGCCAAGGTTGTCGGATTTTGCGGCGACACCAGGGGCAATACCGCATGAAACGCATAAGCTTTCCTTTGCAGTATTTACATTTTGCGTGGTATCGGATGCCGGTCTTTCTGCGTGAAGGCTGTGTTTCAAATCCCGAACCATAACACCAGGGACAATAATGCCATTCGTTCGAAATCCCTTTATGACAGCGTGGACAAATCCGGTCGAACTGTGTGGTTGTATCGAAACGGTTTTGATCGGTACCGCACCATGGACACAGCAGCATACTTTCCGATATCGGCTCGTCGCAATTTACACATCTAAAGACAGGGTTTAAAACCTTACTGTACCGCTTCAAAAAAGCTCCGCGTCTAATTTTGAGCCAATCGAGTTTTTTTCTGTCTGCGTTTTTTATAACAAAAGCCGTTTGCATGTTTTTGGGCAGGGACTGGGACAACGCCGTGAGCATTTTTTCCGCATTCGCAAAACGTTTGGCAGGGTCAACCACAAGTGATTGCTTTATAAATTTGACTATTGATAAATTAGTTCTCACACGCAAGCGTTCATAACCTCTTGTCGGCCAGTGAAAAGGCCATCGGGGCAAAGTTCCCGTGAGATATTCATAAAGTATCAACCCAACTGCAAAACAGTCGCTTCGGTAAGTGGGGTAGCCGTAAGCCTGTTCCGGTGCGACATATCCTGGAGTCCCGAAATCTTCTATTGTTTTCATACGGCCTTTCAGCTTCATACAAATCCCGAAATCCCCAAGGACGGCCCGGCCGTTCGGAAACAAAAATATATTGCCGGGAGTGACATCACAATGTACCAGACGGTTGCGATGGGCATAAGCCAGTCCGTCAAGGACCTGCATAATAATTGATATTATTCGTCGCACAGACATGGGCCTGGAGCAATCATCCAGAGTACCTGCCGAAATTTCAGTTGCCAACACCGCATGATCATCAATAATATCGGCATTTTTGACAGGCATTATATGAGGATGACGCAGTTTTGCAACGAGACGAATTTCACGCAATAATTTCTGGTTGTCACGCAAACCGTTAAGACCCACCAGCGGTATCTTCAAAGCTACCCAGATACCTTCCACGCTGTCTCTTGCTTTCCAGACTTCGCAGGTTCCGCCCTCACCGAGGCTTTTAACAAGACGATATTTACCTAATCGCTGGCCCTTAATCAGTCGCAAACCTGTACTTCCGGAAGCCTTCTCTTTGTCTATAACCGTTGAATCAGCCATTTTTTTTTCTCTGCAAATGCTGAAATAATCGTTCGTATCGGTAATATCTTATCGGTAACTTACTGAACAGGGAAAAAGAAATTATAAGTAAATCGGCTAATTTCCACAAATAAATGAATAGTTCTTTTAAGTGGAAAAGGCACATTTGTCAAATATTTGCACGTCAGCAGTATCAACGACTGCCCCATAACATTCTTACTCAACAGCAGCAGGCTTTTTTAATCGAAACATCTTCGCCTGTTCAGTAATAACATACAAATATCACTTGACGAATCAGCCCTACATTCATACACTCACCTCTTTATTCAAAAGTTGTTTTTCAGGAATCAGACAGGTGGAAGAAGCTATTGCAAAAGCCGGTGCATTGATTGAGGCGATGGAGTATATCCGTCAGTTCCGGGGGCGAATTGTGGTCGTCAAGCTCGGCGGAAGCATCCTCGACGATACCGCCCTGCAAAAAAAGCTGCTGACCGACATCGCCTTTATGGCAACGGTCGGGATGCGCCCAATCATCGTTCACGGGGGTGGAAAGGCCATTACAAGAGCGATGAACAAGGCGGGCCTTGAGGCCGTATGGGTGCAGGGCCGGCGATATACAGACCAGCGGACCCTGACAATTGCAGAGCATACACTCGTGCATGATATTAATACTCCAATCTGCGAGATGCTTACAGAGTCAGGATGCGATCCGATGGGACTGCATTCGCTGAGCAGTTGTGTATTGTTTGCCGAGTTGCTGAGATTAACCGGCGAAGATGGCCGAAAGCTTGACCTCGGACTGGTCGGACAAGTTACGAATGTAAATGGACGATTGTTAAAAAAACTTTGCTATGACGGGACCATACCGGTCATCGCCTCGGTAGCCAAAGACAAGGCTGGGGGAAAGCTGAACGTAAACGCCGACAGCGCTGCCGGCAAAGTAGCCGCCGAAGTCCACGCCGAAAAGTTTGTCGTCGTAAGCGATACGCACGGGGTAAGAACTAAAATCGATGACCCGGACAGTTGGGTTTCGAGCCTGAATGAAGAACAGATTAAGGAAATGATTGATAAAGGCATTATCACCGATACAATGTTCCCGAAGGTCGAGGCCTGCCTGACAGCACTGGACGCAGGTGTGAAAAAGGCACATATTATCGATGGGCGAATCGCCCATTCGCTATTGCTGGAAATCTATACAGCTAAAGGAATCGGAACAGAAATAATTAAAAAGTAAAAAGAATGGATTCCTGCTTTCGCAGGAATAACAATAACAAGACACGAAATACGAGATACGAATTATGACCACACAGGAAACTATTGAATTGTTTAATAAATACGTTATTGCCAATTACAGTCGGCTGCCTCGCGTTATCGTCAAAGGCGAAGGTTGCTACATGTATGACGCCGATGGCAATAAGATACTGGATATGTTCCCGGGCTGGGCCGTCAGCGGGATAGGGCACTGTCATCCAAAGGTTGTTGATGCATTACGCAAACAGGCCGGCGAGCTTCTGCATATAGATAATACCTTCTATTCCGAGCAGCAGGGCCAATTAGCCAAACTATTAAGCGAACGGGCCTTCGGCGGCAAGTGTTTCTTTTGCAACAGCGGCGCCGAGGCCAACGAGGCCGCATTGAAACTGGCACGCCTGCACACCTCGCAGGAAAAATATAAATTCATCACCGCCGAGGGCAGCTTCCACGGACGAACTCTTGCAACCCTTACGGCAACTGCTCAGCCGAAACACCACGAAGGTTTGCTGCCGCTGCTGCCGGGCTTCACTTATGTCCCGTTCAACGATATTACCGCGCTCGAGTCGGCGTTCAGTAATGAAGTGGCTGCCGTCATGGTCGAACCAATTCAGGGCGAAGGTGGAATTAATCTTGCTTCGAAAGAGTATCTGCAAACAATCCGTCGGCTCTGTGATGAAAATGCAGCACTGCTTATCTTTGATGAAGTCACCACCGGAATAGGAAGGACCGGCAAGTGGTTTGCATATCAGCATTTCGATGTCGAGCCGGACATTATGACAATGGCAAAGGCCCTTGGCGGAGGCGTTGCTATAGGAGCTATGATGGCCAGAGAAGAAGTTGCTGCTTCACTGGTTCCGGGCAAACACGCTTCGACGTTTGGCGGCAATGCGCTGGTCTGCGCAGCAGCCGTGGCGGTTATAGAGGCAATAGAAGAAGAAAACCTTCTGGAAAACGCCGCTGAGCTGGGGCAATATATTAAAGACAAGCTCGAACAATTGAAGCAAAAGCATTCTACTATAGACAGTGTCCGCGGAGTCGGCTTGATGATTGGCGTTCAATTAACCGGCCCGGGCAAAGAAATAGTCGATAAATGCCTGGAGAAGGGCCTGCGTATAAACTGCACTCAGGGCACGGTTCTGCGGTTAATGCCCCCGATGATTGCCACTAAAAGCCAAATAGACCAGGCGATTGAAATTCTTGATATTGTTTTAAAAGAGGGTGAATAATGAAACATTTTCTTTCCATATTAGATTGTCCGAAGGACCTGCTAAAAGAACTGCTGCGCGTAAGTGCACGGCTTAAAAGTTTATACAGCGTCGGTGGCGAGGACCTATGCCTTAAGGGAAAAACTTTAGTGATGCTTTTCGAGAAGCCGAGTCTGCGAACCAGAATCAGCTTCCAGGTAGCTATGTCAAACCTTGGCGGCACTGCAATATACGTCAAACCCGAAGACATCGGCGGTATCGGCAAGCGCGAGCCGATCAAAGATATTGCAAGGGTCCTGAGCCGATACGTAGATGGCATAATGGCACGAACCTTCGAGCACAGTACCATTACCGAGCTGGCCGAATATGCAACTGTTCCGGTAATAAACGCCCTTACGGACTTCTCGCATCCCTGCCAGGCGATGGCCGACGTACTGACTATCAGGGAACATTGGGAGGACGTAGAAGGCAAAAAAATTGCATTTATCGGTGACGGCAACAACGTTGCCCGGTCGCTGGCCTTTGCCTGTGCAAAGCTGGGCATGAAAATGGTCGTTGCCTCTCCGGCCGGTTACGAACTCGATGCCGAAACAATAGAAAAGGCAAACCAGCTTTCAGCCGACTGTGTCCGTCAAACAAATGACCCGGGCACCGCTGTTCTTGACGCCGACATTATCTACACTGATACATGGGTCAGTATGGGCCAGGAGGATGAAAAGCAAAAACGCCAGGCCGATTTTGCAGGTTTTCAGGTAAACGCCGAATTAGTCAAGTCCGCACCGGCAAACGCCAAGATTATGCACTGTCTGCCGGCTTATCGCGGCCTTGAAATCACCGATGAAGTCGTCGAATCGCCCAATTCGATTATGTTCGACCAGGCCGAAAACCGCCTGCACTTCCAGAGGGCACTGCTGAAAAAACTCCTGAGCTAATAAAAAAATGACGCATCATAAAATAATTATTGGTGATTCCAGATGTATGACGGAAGTACCTGAGGAATCCGTACATTTGATTATTACCTCTCCCCCATACTGGCAGCTCAAAGATTATGGAAATGGCAGCCAAATAGGTTTTGATGATAGCTACGAAGATTATATCAATAATTTGAATATTGTCTGGAAAGAATGCCACAGAGTTTTAAATAAGGGTTGCCGTCTATGTGTGAATATCGGCGATCAGTTTGCCCGTTCCGTTTACTACGGAAGATACAAGGTCATTCCTATAAGAACCGAGATCATAAAATTTTGTGAAACTATAGGCTTTGACTACATGGGGGCAGTAATTTGGCAAAAAGTTACAACCTGCAATACCACTGGCGGTGCAACAATAATGGGTTCATTTCCTTTTCCGAGAAATGGTATTCTCAAGATTGATTATGAATTCATTTTGATTTTCAAAAAGCACGGTGTCGCACAAAGAGTAAGTAAAGAAATTAAAGAAAAATCAAAAATGACAACAGAGGAATGGAACCAGTTTTTTACAGGCCACTGGAATATTCCCGGTGAAAAACAAGATAAACATTTGGCGATGTTCCCTGAAGAGGTGCCTAGACGCCTAATCAAGATGTTCAGCTTTGTAAATGACACGGTTCTTGACCCATTTCTTGGTAGTGGCACAACTTCTTTAGCGGCTAAGAAACTTGAGAGAAATTCCATCGGATACGAGATAAACCCCGAATTCCTTCCCTTAATGAAAGAAAAGTTGGACTTAGAACAAAAGATGATATTTGAAGAGACTGATTTTGAAATCATAAAGCAGAAGAAAACTGATATAGATTATAAAGAAGTAACCAAACAACTACCTTATATTTTTAAAGATCCTGTTGAATTCGATAAGAAAATCGACCCGAGAAAATTACAGTTTGGCTCAAAAATTAATAATCACAACTCCAAAAGAGAAAAATATTACCCTGTGAAGGATGTAATTTCTCCAGAAAAACTGGTTATTGGAGATGGTTTGAAAATAAAACTCTTAGGCATAAGAAAAAAACCCAAAATGAGCAACCAAGCAATTCAATTCTTAAGAGATAGAACTCGCGGTCAAAAGGTTTTTATGAAATTTGACACAATAAAACATGATCGTGATAATAATTTACTTTGCTATTTATACCTGCAAAACAAAACCTTTCTAAACGCTCACCTGATAAAAAGGGGCCTAGTGGATGTTGATACATCCCTGGACTATAAGTTCAAGGAAAAGTTTCTAACTACAGTGGAAAAAAACTGATGGCAAAGGAATGGATAAAAGGCAGTGAAGGCAGAAATCTTAAGTTTAAAAGAGAAGCTCTTTTAAATTATGCTATGAACCGCTGGGCACTCAATAAAGCACACAGTGTAGGTCCTACTTCTGAATTGATAAGAAAATGCTCGCCTAAATCATTTGAGCAATGAGAGGCTTTTTACTTCGACAATGCTACACAAAAGAAGCGAAATGGCGTTAAGATAACGAGAGAATACGTCACAGATTTGGGACGAAGGCTTTATGTGAAGCTCTCCGAAGTAGTGCAAAACGAATTAGAATCCATCGAGGAGCAGGAATGCATCGATTATGCCTATAATCTTGTTCTCAACAGAACGTACGAAGGTTACAGATCGGAAATCGACACAATATATGGGCAATTAGAGGCATTGTTAGGAGTTAAAATTCATCCTGCTCCAGATGAATGGGACAGAACTTATAGTGTGGATTTTTTCATTAATGTAGGTGAAAACTATATTGGGCTTCAAATTAAACCTATATCTTCCGGTTTGGCATTAGACCAATATCAGTGGGATAAGATGCATGAAGTCAATCATAAAAATTTTGAAGAGAAATTTGGGGGCAAAGTTTTCTTCATTTATTCTGTAAAATCCGGCAAAAAGAAGAAAATATATAATACCGAAGTAATCGAAGAGATTAAAAATGAAATCAGAAGGTTACAAGGTTAAGAATTATTTTCTATCGGGAATATGAATACACACAAAGGACATGATTCTTGTAAAGGCAAAAAAATTCTCATTGCCACTACCAACATCGGCAAAATCGCCGAATTGAAAGCTATGCTCGATTTAGATGCTCAGTGGCTTGACCTCTCGTATTACCCTGAAATCGACGAAATAGAAGAGGACGGCCGGACTTTTATCGAAAACGCCTGTAAAAAAGCAATCGGTTACGCCCAAATCACAGGCCAGTGGACAATCGCCGATGACTCAGGCCTGGAAATCGATGCACTCGGCGGTGAGCCGGGTGTAAAATCATCACGTTACTCCGGAGAAAAAACTATAAACAATGACGGAACTTTAATTGACCACAGGAACATCGCTAAAGTGCTGGAACTTCTTGATGGCGTCCCGCAAGACAAAAGAACGGCCAGATTCTTTTGCTCTTTGGCTCTGGCAAGCCCCGAACAAATCTTAATAGAGACCGAGGGAACACTGGAAGGTCTGATAACTAAAAAAGAAATCGGAAATAATGGTTTTGGTTACGACCCGATTTTTTTCGTGCCGCACCTGAATAAAACCGTCGCTCAGCTAACCTCCGAAGAGAAAAACGCTATTTCGCATCGCGGCAACGCAATCAGAAAATTAAAGCCCATGCTTGAAAAACTCCTGAAAAACAGCTAAATTTCAAAACTTCGGGAAAGTAGCTTGATATAAGCATTTAATTAGGTGTATTATAGGACCCGCTAAATCCGAAGCAGACGCCGGTAAAGGCTAAGCATTAAATGTCTTTAAAAAGGATAAATTATGAGCAGTATAAATCGCAGAAGTTTCCTGAGAAATTCTGTTGCAGCGGCTACTTCACTGGCTTTTAGTCAGGGATGTGTGCAGGCTAACCAGGCAAATAATCGTAGAAGCCGGAGAACCAATCGACCCAACGTGGTGATCATAATGACAGATGACCAGCGATGGGATTGTATGAGCTGCGAAGGGCATCCATTTTTGAAAACGCCGAATATGGACCGTATTGCCAAAGAAGGCGCACGTTTTGCCAATATGTTCGTTACCACCTCGCTCTGCTCTCCAAGCCGGGCTTCGTTTCTTTCGGGGCTTTATGCCCATACCCACAAAGTAACAAACAACTTCACCGACTATCCCGCCGACCTGCCGAGCTATCCTCTCAACCTGCAACAAAGCGGTTACGAGACAGCTTACATAGGCAAATGGCACATGGGCGAACAAAGCGACGAACGCCGCCCGGGCTTCGACTACTGGATTACTCACAAAGGACAGGGTAATTACTATGACACAACTTTTAATGTTAACGGCAAAAGAATGGTCAAAAAAGGTTACTACACTCATCGGGTAACCGATATGGCTGTCGATTGGCTCAACCAGGACCACAACAAGCCCTACCTGTTGATAATAGGCCATAAAGCACCGCACACGCCATTTACACCGGAAAAGAAATACGAGAATATCTATGATGATGTGAAAATAGACTATCCCAAGACAGCTTTTAACCTCGAAAGCAAGCCCAGGTGGGTCAAGGAGCGACTGAACACATGGCACGGCATCTACGGCCCGATTTTCGGGTTTCGTAAAGACTTCCCTGATACCAGGCCTGAAAGTGTGCTGAAATTCGCCGAGTTTGTCCGGGCCTACATAGCAACCATTAAATCGGTAGATGACAGCGTCGGAAGGGTTTACCAGACACTTAAAGAGCTTAGCCAGTTGGATAACACCCTGTTCGTATTCACCAGTGACAACGGTTTCTTTTTGGGCGAACATGGAATGACCGATAAGCGCTCAATGCACGAACCGAGCATCCGGGTGCCGCTGTTAGTCAGATATCCCCGTCTTATAAAGCCCGGCACAATCATCAGCAAGATGGTGATGAACGTTGACCTTGCACCGAGCATTCTCGATATCTGCCGGGCCAAACCACTTAAAAATATCCACGGAAAGTCGTGGAAGAAGCTTCTTGCCGGCAAAACAAGCGGCTGGCGAAAGTCTTTGTATTATTCGTATAATTATGAAAAACAATTTCCATATACACCCAACGTTCGCGGTGTAAGAACGGATGAGTGGAAATATGTTCATTATCCGAACGGTAACAGCAAACCGGATCTGTACAAAGCAGAGCTGTATTATCTGAAGAACGACCCGCTCGAAACCAACAATCTGATAGACGAACCAAAATATGCCGATAAAGTCAGAGAGCTGAAAGCCGAACTTCACCGACTGATGGCCCAGACAGGAGCATTGCCGGATAAAATGCCGCTATATTTAGGGATAAAAACAGAACTACCGGATGAAAAGATTAGATAAAACCCAAAGAGATTAGCTGTATTTAACGCTCTGGCCTGTATTTTCAGTGACCTGATTCGTTTTCTCTTGACATTTCCGCAGTTCATCTATATTTGTCCTTTTTTAAATATTGTTGTGGAAATCACCGATAACTGATTCATGTTGACTGAATCGTAACTATTAGCAGTAATCGAATAAGTTTTATTATGACAAAATCTAATGTATCAAAAAAATCATTGGTAATTGTTGAATCGCCCGCGAAGGCAAAGACAATAAACAGGTATCTCGGCCCCGATTTTGATGTGCAAGCCTCGATGGGACACGTACGGGACTTGCCTTCAAAGGGTCTCAATGTTGATATAGAAAATGATTTCGAGCCGACTTATGATATATTACCCGGCAAAAAACGCACGGTAACATCATTAAAAGCGGCGGCGAAAAAATGCGATAAACTGTATCTGGCCACCGACCTTGACCGTGAGGGCGAAGCTATCGCCTGGCACCTTGCACAAATTCTTGGTGTACCCGAGGAAAAAACCTACCGCGTGATATTCAATGCAATAACCCAAACGACTATCAAGCGCGCCTTTGCCGACCCGGGCAAACTTAACATGGACAAGGTCATGGCCCAACAGGCCAGGCGAATCCTCGACAGAATCGTCGGTTATCAGATAAGCCCGCTGCTGTGGAAAAAAGTTACGCGTGGCTTGTCCGCCGGTCGCGTCCAGTCCGTGGCCGTTAAGATAGTCGTTGTAAAAGAAAGGGAAATTCAGCAGTTCAAGCCCGACGAATACTGGCTCATACCGGCTGTATTTACTACCGACCTGCAAAGCAACTATACTCAGAAATGGCTTGATTTTATTACGCCAAAAACCGAAGACGACAATCCCCCCACTATTGCCAAACAGAACAAATGGCTTACAAAACACAATGCCCTGAAGGCCGAGATGTACAAGGTTAATGGCCAGAAGTTCGAGGCCTCTAATCAGGAGCAGGCCGGACGGATATTCGAGGCCATGAAGGATGCGGAATTTAAGATTGCCGATATAGAAAAGAAGGAATCCCTTTCGCGACCTTCGGCTCCGTTTATAACTTCGACTTTACAACAGGCCGCTGCAAACCGGTTAGGCTTCACCGCGAAAAAGACCATGGCAATGGCCCAGCAGTTATACGAAGGTATCGATTTAGGCTCGATGGGTTCTCTGGGCCTTATTACATACATGAGAACGGACAGCACGCACCTGTCGGATGAAGCTATCAAAGAGGTGCGACATTACATCAACATGCATCTCGGCCAGGACTACCTTCCTGCCAAACCAAAAGTTTACGCCTCAAAAAAAGCCGCTCAGCAGGCTCATGAAGCTATCCGCCCGACCGACGTTGACCTTACACCCAACGATATAAAGCCGTTTCTTACCGACCAGCAGTTCAAACTCTATGATTTGGTTTGGCGCCGTTTTGTAGCCAGCCAGATGGAACCGGCCAAATGGAACATAACAAACCTGAATATAACAGCCCACACGTCCGTAGGTGAATGCCGCTATAAAAGCGCCGGACGAGTGCTCGTATTTGACGGCTTTACGAAAATATGGACGACCACGTCAAACGAACAGCAGTTACCCCCAGTCGAGGTTGGCCAACAATTACAGCCGGTCGATATCAAGGCCGAGCAGCATTTCACAAAACCACCGGCACGATATACCGAAGCGTCTTTAGTAAAAGCCCTCGAAAAAGAAGGTGTCGGCAGACCAAGTACATACGCCACAATAATATCCACGATACAGGACCGGGGCTACGTCGAGAAACAGGACAAAAGATTCTTCGCCACCGACATCGGTGAAGTCGTAACAGACAAACTTAGCGAGTACTTCCCGAAGATAATGGACATTGCTTTTACCCGCTATATGGAAGAGCAGCTTGATAAGATTGAAGAACATAACGCCGATTGGCTTGGTGTCCTGAAAGACTTCTATAGTCCGTTCAAGCAAAATCTTGAGACGGCGCAGGCGGAAATGAAACACGCCAAAGCTGAAATGACCCCCAGTGAATATAAATGCCCGGATTGCGACCAGCAGCTTTCGTACCGATTCGGCAAAAACGGTAAGTTCCTGAGCTGTTCGACGTACCCAGAGTGCAAATTCGCCTGCCCCTGCGATAAAGAAGGCAAGATGCTCGAAGAAAAAGTAAGCGACCATAAATGCCCTCAATGCAGTAAACCGATGGTGCATAAAAACGGCCGATTCGGCCCATTCCTCGGATGCAGCGGCTATCCGGAGTGCAAAACTACTCTCAAAATAGACAAGGAAGGCAACGTCCTTCCGCCAAAGCCCCCGCCGGAACCCACCGGAATAAAATGCTACAAATGCAAAGACGGCGAGCTGGTAATCAGGCAAAGCAAAAAAGGACCCTTCTTGGGCTGCGGCAGGTTCCCGAAGTGCAGAACAATAATCAGCATTAAACAACTGGACCATCTAAAAGAATTGCAGGCAGCCGGCCAATGGCCGCCCGAAACGTGGGAAGAAGCCGACGAAATCCTCGGAAGAAAAAAAGCCAGAGAGCGAATAAAAATCAAGAAATAGCGCCGTCAATAATGCAACGATGGCAATCACCACAAAAAGCTATATAAAGGTAAACCCCGTTGGAAACCTTCCCTTTTACCGATTGGGAATTCCTGTTTCTAACGGAGTAAAACCATTTCATTCACCCATGGCGCTACTAAATTCTACCATTCAGGTATTGGTGGTCCGCTCGGCCAGCTCAATATAAAAGTATTAGGCCTCGGATGTGCGGAGACCTCTTCGACATGGCCGTCCACAAACGAAGCATTGGCATAACCCTTTTCCAAGTCCCCGCCCGGAGCGCGATGGTAGGTAGCGAAGCAGTCGGTGTTTCCGGGAGGCGTAGAACGTAAATTGTTGTCATTGACTGCAGCGCCGCTGAGGCCCGGAATAGCGAAAGGATTCTCCTCAGAGAAGAAAAATACTCGTGCCGGATTCTTTACCTGGGATTCCTTCCGAACGTTCTCCATGT
>Ga0307378_10004527_pt1 | contig 19792 bp, 18 predicted proteins | sample UN1MG_FD_202238 | JGI IMG/M metagenome (GOLD analysis project Ga0307378, IMG submission 202238) | Soil microbial communities from Risofladan, Vaasa, Finland - UN-1 | ecosystem: Environmental > Terrestrial > Soil > Coastal area > Acid sulfate soil | place: Finland: Risofladan, Vaasa | collected... | reverse complement strand
GGATAGTCTACCCCACCAACTGGATATAACTTTTGCTCTTCCATACGGAGAAGTATAACTCAACTTGAGCGAAGTGGATACCCCCCTTCATATGATTATGACAATGATAGAGCAGACTTAGTTGGGTTGTTGAAATATTATTTCCCTTTAAAAGGAGAAACATCTTTATATATAGGTGGGGGAGTAGGTTTGACTTATACAAAGACGAAAACGAGTGAATATAGTGAAGCGTGTGTAAATCTCGTCGAGCAGGCCGCTGTAGGTATACAATTTCCCCTTATTAAAAACGTTAGTGTTTTTGTAGAGGATAGATTCCTCTATACAATTTCAGATGGTCATCTCAGAGTTGGTTTATATATGAGCCTATAGGAATCTGTAAGAAGACCAAGGACTGGCGACTCGTGGAAACAAGAAAATAGATGTCCCCCATATTCCCTTCAATGAGGAGAGGGTGAACATAACTACCCCCCCCCTACCCTGCCTTATGAGCTGGTAAGAGATAAACTCATTGTGGTAAGAGATGTGCCAGCTTTGATCTGCGCCCAATGTGGAGAACCCCTTTATTGCATCCCTTACTGTTAAAAGAGTTGAGGAGATTATCGATACCGTAGAAAAGAGTGGCATGGCTTTAGGTTTTCTGGAATATCGGGAGCTTGCCTGAATATTGTAACAACGGCATACTCTTCCCACTCCTCTCATCTGATTTCTCAGATGATTTCTTATTTTCCATAACGAACTTAACGATAAATGGCCATACCTGGGTAGCATCCGCACGAATTTCACTAAATTGGCCGTTCGTCTCCATCTTTCTCCAAGACATCCCCTCGGAATACGTACACCCTGAAAGGTGCCCGTAATACATAGGATCAGGACAAATCCGGCAGCCATACGAAAATCTCCTCTGAGGCAATTTATGTTCAAGCCGCGTATTCAAAATTTCTATAAGAGGCGCTATATTTTGAATATAATTTCTTGGGACTCCACCACCGATTGTGAAAATCCCTATTTTTTTTGAATTGGACACCATATTTACTAAAAACTCCGAATCTAACTCTTGATTCATCACAAGACGAGGCATTTTGAGCTTTTTTCTCTTCCAGTTGTAAAGATAAATATCGTTACCAATTTCTGAATCGTGGAAGGCAGGCACAAAAACAGGTACTTTTTTCTCGTAAGCAGATTTTAATATCCCCTTCTGATCCGGAAACTTTTCTGAAAGATATCTGCCTATAATTGCATGGAAAATTCGAGGGCTAATGATATTTTTTTCGCAATAGCAATTTAAAGCTTCATCTATTATACCTTCGATATGGTCGAGATTAGTTTCCAGCTCCAAGGTATCAGTTACCCGGTTGATTCTTTTTTTGCCTAAAGCTACATCGTCCACCCCAGGATCGTATTTAAAGTGCTTCAGTCCGACGCTTTCAACTAAACCATGAGCCATGAGAGCACCAGTGGAGCATATACCCTGAACCATCCCTGTTTCAATCATATCGCAAATAACCAATCCCATTTTGGCTATGGTCATTACTCCACTGATGGTAAGAAAAACATTACACTCTTGATCTTCCACCATTGCTAAAAGTGTATATGCCCCTTTTTTTACTTCTAAAGCCAGTCCTCCGTATTGATTCAGCTTTTCAATAAATTGCGTAACTGTCTCCGGTTTTTTATTCAACTTCTCTTCAAGGACTGAAAATATAATGGGAATGACAAATCTGGGATCGGCAAACACAACGTGAGGGAAATAACCATCTGATATCTGCCCCCTCTTGGTAATCCCGAATTGGTTTATGAAGATCACTACTTGGAGCTCGTTGAATAAACAATCTTCAATCCTTTCCGGATAAGTTCCTATAACAACCGCATTTTCTTTCCCCTCGGCTTTTTTTGACCTTTTGACATAGCCTTCAGGAGTATAAATCTGTAAAAACCAACCTCGATTTACCATTTCTTCAAGTAACCGACCAAGGGGATTATCCAAATTGCCATCATAAATCGCTACTGGTGGTTTTTTACTCTCAATCCATTCAACCATTGTGTGTGTTACTTCGCCGAGCATTCTGGCACCGATAGAGCATTTACTCATTCCTTCTACAATATCAGCTACCGTTTTACACTTTCCAAGTTCTAAATGTTTTAGTTCTTTCATATGCAAATCCGTTTGTAATAGTTCCTGTTATGGAATCCAGACTTAAGGAAATTTCTGTATCTCATTCATAGAATAGAAGATAAATAAAAGTTTTATAAAAAATTTTTATATAAATTCAATGAAGACAATTATCTTATTTCAATAAGTATAATACTTATTATTCCCAAGCCTATCCCTATTTTGTTGATCAATGAAACCTCATCCTTAAAAACAACTAAGCCAACTACTATAACAGCACAAAAATTAAGGATAGTAAAAATCGAAATAGCTCGTGATAAAAAATCATATTTTAAAGAAATGGCCCAAAAAACAGTTCCGATAAAATAAAGCAACAGCCCTATTAGTAAAAGGTATGTGTTTTTTCCAATAGTCCAATTTTTTAAAAAAATATCAGCAATGACTTCCAATACCGATGCTGCTAAAACTAATCCCATGAATACCCAATTATAATGCATGTTAATCGATGCCCCTGATTATTCCAGTTTTGATGGGTAAATATCCTTAAGCGGGTATTTCTTACCCCTCATTTAAAAATTCGTTTCCATCGCATAGGTCTACAAGGTATTTCCACCTCATGGACGCGAAGCCAGATAGAATCAGCAAGTAATATGTAGGGTGGGGGCTTTTTGCCCACCAGCACCATTGATTTTGGGCAAAAAGCCCCCACCATACATATCTGAATTCCAGCTTTCGCAGGAATGACGCGCAATACCTACACTTGTAGACTTATGCGGTTTCTATATCCTCAAAATGAAAAATCTCTTTGAAATAAGAGATTGTAAATTGAATATTCATTCCATTCTTACGGATAAGTCTACAAGTGTAGGTATTGCACAGTCCCAATCGTAGAGGTAGTTGTATGCCAAAAGGAGTAGCATAAAATATCTACTTATATTTATGCAAAATATATGCCTAGAAAAACTAAACTTAGACTACTATATTATTTTTTCACGTCAATTTTATATTTGACCATCAAGCTCAGTTTATGCACTCTGATTGTTAAACTGAGCATTATTGTCCATACACCTCTTGAGAGAATAGATATTTGCATTTAATTTGCATTTTATTATGAGGCTTTTCAGGCGGATGCAGGGGGGACAGCAGATACGGCAGTCATTCACTAATGATCCAATTGTCAGGGGCGGCCACCTGGCTACAGGGCTCTCTGTGCAGCCGCCCATGTATGGTGGCAAAGGCAGGGGAAAAAAAGCTGCCAGTAGTCAGTTATCAGCTATCAGTAAAAAAACTGAGCACTGGACACTGAACACTGAACACTGATAACTAAAAGCAGGCATAAGAGGTGAAGCCCCTATGTTCTGCTATTGCATTCCAAAATTTGTCCGAGGGGCGCTAACGTGAGCGTTTGAACCGGCTGAGGGATTTCCCCCATCTGGTACAAAAGGTGATAATATTTTTTCAATCCTTCCTGATACGGCGAAGAAAGCTCATAGCGAAGGTTCTGAATATAGCGAAGGCAGACTGTCTTTGACAGCTCTGCCGGGGTCCTGACCGAGTCAATGAATTCTTCAGGGTGAGTCAGGCTGTAGTCGCGGGATGCGCAAAGTGCCTGCCAGACCTGAAATACACGATCCCTATCCAGGTCAAATATTTCCTGCCTTACTATCCAGAGCGCAAACACAAAGGGAAGCCCGGTCATTTTCTTCCACTCCTCACCCAGGTCATAGATGAAGGGGAAAGAGCCTTTTTCTCTTAACAGCAAGGCGCTGTCGCCAATTATCAGAAAAGCGGCAAAGTCAGGGGGAAAACCGCAATTTCCGTTTTTCCCTTCAGGCACTTTCCCCCGAACATAGACAGGCTCAATTCCCAGCCGAGAGAGGAGAATTTTGATGAGAGCCACGGAGGTTTCAGAATCGCTGGTGAGTAAAAGAGGCTGCTTATCGAGCCTTTCCATCGGGACCCGGCTCACGAGCAATACGCTCTTCACCGGCCCGTCCGAGCTTATTGAAAGGTTGGGTAGAATCAGGTAATGCTCAAAATTTTGGGCATATACGACGGAAGAGGCAACGGTTAAGTCTATCTCTTTTTGCCGAATGCACTGATTAAGGTACGAAGGGGGGCCTTCCACGATTTCATAACTTCCTGCCAAGGGGGAAAGATTTTTGTCCAGGCCATAGTACATGGGAGCATTGTTAAGGTAAGAGAGTTTTCCTATGCGAAGTTTCATTCTGACTCCTTAGCAAAATTTTATTGACCAATCTCTCGACTGATCTGGCTCATTGACTGATCCATCTAACATCCTTTGCATGTCCTTCCAGAACCAGTGCCTCCTCAACCTGAGCGGCAGACGAGGCTGTGATCGGAAGGAAGATCAACGAGGCATATTTTCCTGCCTCAATACTTCCAAACCCCTTCTCTCCCAAAGCCAGGGCTCCGGAAAGGGTAGCCATTTGCAAGATTTGACTACAGGAGAGAGATGGAAGGGCATTCTTTAAAAAAAACATCTCCTGCCAAAGGCACAGGCTGGTATTGCTGGCTAAACTGTCTGTCCCAAGGCTCACCGAAACTCCTAGCTGAAGGAATTTTTCCACTGGAGCCAGCCCCACGCCCAAGGTATGATTACTCCGTGGGCAAATGCAAACCTTGCTGTAAGTCCGGGCAAGGATTTCAATATCTTCATCGCAAACCTGGACCGCATGCACGCAAATCGTGTTCGCACGCAAAATCCCCTGCTGAAAAAGATACTGAACCGGCGTTGTCCGTGGGGGGACCCAGTCAGGGTCCCAGCCTCCCCTGTCAATCAGGAATTGCTTGAGCTCACCCTCTCCGGTGGATAAGAAGATCGATTCTTCTTCGGATTCAGCCACGTGAATGGAGAAAAAGTGTTTTGGCCAAAGCGGATCTTTTTGCAAAAGCTGCAAATACCTGGATGATACACTGTAGGGAGCATGAGCAGCCAGACAGACCTGAAAGCCCCTCTCAGGGGAAGAGTAAGCGTTTGGGTAATCGATTGGTTGAGGTTTGGGTGGTTGAGGTTTGGGATAAGGGATAATAGATTGAATAAATTTCCAGTTTTCAATCTCTTTCTGTGGTCGAAAACCGATAGCCTCCAAAAAGACCCTGCCTGCCAGGCCACTTTCCCGAAGGGGCAGAATCGATATTCCGGTGTTGGAAGTATCGCCAACCAGGCCGATTCCCCTTTGCCGAAGATCCTTGATTGAGGAAAGGATTCCTGCATCAACGTCCCTGCTGCTGCATGCTTCTCTGGCCTTGATCAGATTTTTTATCCATTCGACGAAGCCTGCCCAGGCATAGGCTTTTCCAACTAGGCAGGAAAGCTCAAGATGGGTATGGGTATTCACCAGAGAGGGGAGAATGGTTCCGTCTCCATGATCAAGCAGGACCGGTCGGGACCCTCCACACGATAACGATAGGGCATATTCCTTGAGCATGGCTTTTGACGGCCCTGCTTCCAGAATCCTGCCATCTTGAACAGCCACGATCCCATCCATGATAGGAGGGGAGGAAATCGGTAGAATCCAGGCTGCCCGATGAAGGGTCAAACCGGAAGAGGGATGAGCCCCATTTGCATCAGAGGAGGGCATAGTCCATGGTTCTCCGGTTTGGCAAAAAGCCTGCTCCCTCAATTATCCTGATCAGTTCGGATTCGGGTAACCGAAATGAGACTCCGGCAGCAGCCACCACATTTTCTTCGATCATGGTAGAGCCGAGGTCGTTGGCTCCGAAGTTCAGGGCAATCTGGGCAACCTTGGCCCCTTGAGTGACCCACGAAGCTTGGATATTAGGGACATTATCCAGAAAAATCCGTGAAATGGCCAGGGTTTTCAGATACTCGAACCCTGAAGATACGGGTCTTGCAATCGAGGTATTGCCCGGCTGAAACGGCCAGGGTATAAAAGCGGTAAACCCTCCGGTTTTATCCTGCAAATGCCGGACTACGGAGAGATGTTCAATGCGTTCCTCAAGTGTTTCAAGGTGCCCGAACATCATGGTAGCCGTGGTTTTCATTCCGATCCGGTGGGCCGTTTCCATAACTCCAAGCCATTCACGGGAGTTGCATTTGCAGGGGGAAACCTGCTCCCGCACCCGGTCCACCAGGATTTCCGCTCCCCCGCCCGGAATGGAGTCAAGGCCGGATGCACGCAGCCTCTCAAGCACTGTCTGCACCGGCAAATTACTTTGCCGGGAAATGTGAATGATTTCCGGAGGAGAAAAGCCGTGAATATGTATGGTGTAGCGGGATTTGATAAAGCGAAGCAAATCCTCGTAATAGCCCAATTCCAACCGGGGGTGGAGCCCACCTTGAAGCAGGATCTGAATGCCGCCTAATTCCAATGTCTCTTCGATCTTTTGGGCCAACTCTTTTTGGGAAAGAACATAGCCGCCCTCAGCGCCATCCTCACGAAAGAAGGCACAAAACCGGCACTTTGAAAGGCAGATGTTCGTATAGTTGATATTGCGGTCTACAATATAGGTAATCATCTTACCCGGGTGTAATCTCTGCCGTTTGAGATTCGCCAATGCGCCGAGAGTCAATAGATCTGCCTCCTGAAAGAGGATAACGGCATCTTCTTCGGTTATCCGGATATCATCGATGACCTTTTTGGTAATTGCTTCCAGAGTGGTACTTGCTTCCAGTTTGGTACTTGCTTCCAGAGTGGTACCTGCTTCCAGTTTGGTACTTGTTTCCAGAGTATTCATATCCTTAATTCCCCATAACGTTGTATAAGGTATCACGCTGCCGGGGACACCTGCCCGCCTCTTTGATCAGGCGAATCAAATCCGACTGAGGTAAAACCTGGGCAGTTTCTCCGCCAGCCATATGCGTGATGCGCTCCTCGATGACTGTGCCATCCATATCATCTGCGCCAAAGGAAAGTGCGATCTGTGCGATTTTGGGAGTCACCATGATCCAAAAGGGCTTGATGTGATCGAAATTATCCAGAAGCAGGCGAGATACGGCAATATTTTTCAAATCATCGAAACCGGAAGTCTTTTTGAGAGAGTCCATCCGGGTATTCTGCGGATGAAAGGCCAGGGGGATGAAGGTCAGGAACCCTCCCCACTCATCCTGTGCTTCGCGCAAAGCCAGCAGATGATCCACCCGCTCTTTAAGTGTCTCTATATGGCCGTAGAGCATGGTTGCATTGGTCCTGATGCCCAGGCTATGGGCGGTTTTCATGGTTTCCAGCCACTCTTTGGCAGGTATTTTTTTCGGGCACACTGCCTGGCGGACCCGTGGGCTGAAAACTTCCGCTCCCCCGCCAGGCAAAGAGCCCAGGCCAGCATCTTTAAGTTCCAGCAGGGTTTCTTCTACGCTTTGGCCGGAAATCTCAGCCAGATAAAAAATCTCTACGGCAGTAAAAGCCTGAATATGAATGGAAGGCCGGACTTCCTTTATGGTAGAAAGCATGTCCAGGTAATAGGTATAGGGGAGATTATCATTCAATCCACCCACAATATGGACCTCGGTTATCGGCTCATTTAACCGTGCCCGGACTTTTTTCGCCACCTCATCAAGAGACATGACATAAGCACCCTGCTCCCCCTCTTTCCTGCTGAAGGCACAGAATCTGCATCCGTTCTTGCAGATGTTGGTATAGTTAATATGCTGATTATAGATATAATAAGCATCATTGCCATTGATTCTCTCTCTGACCAGGTTGGCCAGAAAGCCAAGGCCAAGGAGATTGTTCGATCTGAACAGGGTTAATCCATCCTCAAAGGAAAGCCGCTCCTCGCGGACAACTTTTTCGTAAATGGGCTCAAGATCCGAATCGAGAAACAGTCCCAGCATCTCTTGCACCATCGCAGGAAACCGATTGACCGCAACACTCCTTCCCATAATAGACTTCATAGACTCCGTAGATTCCTTAGACTCTGTAGATTCCTTAAACTCCGTAGATTCCTTAGACTCCTTAGACTCAAGTGACTCCGTAGATTCCTTAGACTCCGTAGACTCAAGTGACTCCGTAGATTCCTTAGACTCCGTAGACTCCATAATAAGCTCCTTCACAGCCTTCAAACTAGTCATCCCCTTGTCTTTCATCCTTTCGCCCGCCGGGATGGGTTTTCAGACCTCGTTTTAAGATCTCAACCAATTCCGCCAGGTCCTGCTTCAAGTTCTCCGGCCCGAGCCAGGGAGATAGTGAAGCAGAGTCAAGATGAGTCCAAAGATATGATTGCAGGAACCGGTCGATCATGGCCATAATCATAAAAGCAACCAGTTGGGGCTTACAATCCTCTCGAATCTCTCCGCGCACCTTTCCCTCCTCGATAAGGGGAATCAAGTAGGCCATAGAGAAGAGATAAATCTTTTTGACCAATTCCTGCTTGAATGGAAGATCACTTTCAAAAGCCGTCCTTAGGTAAAGGCGGAATATGAGGGGATAAGACTTTACAAATTCAATAGATGAAGAAAAAAAGACCTGAATTTTTGTGAAAGTATCCTGGCCTGCCGAAACATTGTTTTCCGCTTGGCGAATAGTATCCTTTACCATGCGGACTCCATGTTCGAAGATATAGCGAAAAAGGCTTTCCTTATTGTCAAAGTACTGGTACATCGAGCCCTTGGCAATACCCAGATTGCTGATCATGGCATTGATGCTGGCCTTCTGGTATCCTCTGGTAGCAAACTCCTGGATGGCAACATCTATGATCCTTTTTTGCTTTTCTTCCGGAAGATTGAGAAATGTCTTTTTAGCCGGCATTGCCCTTCCCTCAATGGATAAATGATGAATAGCGATAAACAAGGTGGCCATATGACCAGGTGGTCACATTGAAGTAATTTTACTTCTCTTAAACGAGAATGTCAACGGTAAAATCAGAATTTCAGATCTTACCCTGTGTATGCTACAGATAATCAGGAGAAGCTTTGTGGGTGTGGCTGTCAGATGAGCAAAATTGGCGACGAATGGATCGTGCCGGTCGATTTATCTGGGTTGTGGAAAAAAGGAACAGAGACTTTTTAAAAAGGTTATCAAAACCTTGGTCAAGATGGTCAATAAGACCAAAGATATCAGTGTCCTTACCGATGCCTTCAACGTCGCTTCAACATTAATCCTTTCATATTCCTAACCAATGGCCAGACAATTCACCAATTACATTAGCTTCCCTATGGGAAAATTCCCCTCTTTTTCCCTAGCAGTCTGTCGGAGTGATGAAACTTAAATACAAATGACACCACAGAGACACTGAGACACAGAGACACTGAAGAAACCACCGGAACACAGAGGTTATCGTGCCGTATTATTCTCCGTGTCTCTGTGCCTCTGTGGTGTCTTTTTTTCTTCTCCGACAGGCTGCTAGAGAGTTCATCAATGGCCCTGGCAGTACTTGTGCATGGACTCTTCCTCAAGGCTTTTAAATGTCCCCTGACGTTTTCTCAATGCATCAAAATCAACCAGATGGCCGTCAAATTCGGGGCCGTCTACACAGGCAAACTGTGTTTTGTGATCAACTGTCACCCTGCATCCACCACACATTCCTGTGCCGTCAATCATAATGGGATTCAAGCTCACCATGGTTTTTATATTATAGGATTTTGTTAAGTTGCACACAGCTCTCATCATGGGAACAGGGCCGATGGCCATCACAAGATCTATCTTTAAACCGTCATCAATCAACTTTTGTAAAGGTTCTGTTACCAGCCCATGGTGGCCGTATGAACCATCATCCGTGGTAATATAGAGCTTATCACTGATTTCCTGCATCTCTTTTTCGAGAATCAAAAGCTCTTTATTCCGGGAGCCGATGATGGAAATGAGATTGTTTCCGATTCTTTTGAATGCTCTGGCAATTGGATACGTTGGAGCAACACCGATTCCTCCTCCGATACAGACTACCGTACCTATTTTTTCTATATGTGTTGCTTTACCCAACGGGCCAACAAAATCAAGAAGTTCGTCACCCAGATTAAGTCTGCCTAATTGTTTGGTAGTTTTGCCGACCTCCTGGAAAATGATAGTAACTAATCCCTTGTTACTATCCATATCCATCATGGTCAGAGGAATCCGTTCACCTTCTTCATCTAGCCTCAGAATTATGAATTGCCCAGGTTGAGCCTTTTTAGCTACCAAAGGCGCATCAATCTTCATTAATTTTACATCCGCAGAGAGCACTTCTTTTTCTATAATCTTATAACCCATAGTATCCCCTTCTTGAGAGTGAAAGTGGCCGAAACGACGATCATGGCCGGCTGTCGGCTATTTAGCTGTCGGCTATTTATATGAGTGACAGACATCAGCAAATAGTGATTGCCTCAAATCTGCAGTTTTCAACACAAATTCCGCATTTCTCACATCTAGTCTGATCAATCACATGTGGTTGCTTCTTCTCTCCCGAAATCGCCTCTTGAGGGCAAAACTTAGCACACCGACCGCATCCAATGCACTTTTGTTCATTTATAGAAAAAGTGATGAGATCCTTACATACTTTCGCAGGGCATTTCTTCTCCCGAATATGGGCATCATATTCATTTTTAAAGTATCTAATAGTTGAGAGGACTGGATTTGGAGCTGAGCTTCCCAAAGCGCAAAGGGCTGTATCTTTAATGACAGCACATAGTTCCTCCAGAAGCTCAATATCTCCTTCTTTCCCTTTCCCTTCGGTTATATGAGTGAGTATAGCCAGCATTCTGCCTAACCCCTCCCTGCATGGAACACATTTTCCGCAGGACTCTTCGGTAAGGAACTTTATAAAATATTTTGCCACATCGACCATGCAGGTATTTTCGTTCATAACGATCATACCACCAGATCCCATCATGGAGCCAACTTCATAGAGTTTATCGAAATCAACGGGCAGGTCGAGGAGATCCTCGGGGATACAACCTCCGGATGGTCCTCCTGTTTGAACCGCTTTAAACTTCTTACCATCGGGGATCCCACCACCAATATCAAAAATGATCTCTTTCAGGGTCATACCCATTGGGACCTCAACGAGTCCTGTATTGTTAATTTTCCCAACTAAAGAAAATATCTTGGTACCTTTACTTCCTTCAGTACCAATTTGCGTATACCAGTCAGAACCTCGCTTTATTATTAAGGGAACATTAGCCCAGGTTTCAACATTATTGATAACCGTGGGTTTATTATAAAGACCACTCACCACCATATGAATATATTTAGGGCGAGGCTCACCAGGTTTCCCCTCCAAGGAGGCGACAAGAGCTGTAGATTCACCACAAACAAAAGCCCCTCCTCCTTTTGAAATTTTAATATCAAAGTCAAATCCTGACCCTAAAATGTTCTCACCAAGAAGTCCATAGTTCCTTGCTTGATTCAAAGCGATAGTCAAATTCTCTACCGCCAATGGATATTCATGTCGAACATATACATATCCGTAAGGTGAACCTATAGCATAGGCTCCAATTATCATCCCTTCTATAATACAATGAGGATTTCCTTCCAGAAGGCTTCTATCCATATACGCACCAGGATCACCCTCATCAGCATTACAGATTATATAACGAATACCTTCGGGAGCGGGAGCTTGACGGGCAGACTCCCATTTCTTTCCCGTGAGAAAGCCTCCGCCTCCACGCCCACGAAGACCTGACTTCTTTATCTCTTCAAGCACTTCCGCTGGTTGCATTTCAGAAATAGCTTTTGAAAGAGCAGAATACCCCCCTACGGTGAGGTAATCATCTATTTTACTCGGATCAATCACACCATTATTCCCAAAAATTATCCTCTTCTGTCCCCTATAAAAGGGAACATCCTCCTCGTAATAGGATTTTTGTCCGGTGACAGGATCAACATAAAGGAGCTTTTCGATGATATTGCCCTTCAAGATGGTTTCTGAAATTATCTCAGCGACATCTTCCGGGGTTACTCGCTGATAAAATATTTTTTTAGGATGTATTACTATCAAAGAACCACGTTCACAAAAGCCATGACAGCCCGTTAATAATAAATCGATTTTATTATTTAATCCTTGCTTCTCTATTTCAGTCTTAAACCTATTGACTACGTCCATACATTTATATGCTCTGCAACCAGTACCACCACAGATTGAGATACGAATTTTTTCTAGATCACGCTGGCTTAAAAGAGAATTCCGCAATTTTTCTAAATCTGCAGCGGACCTTAATTTATTCATGTTTATTGTACCTCCTTCATCTTTCTTCTCTTCGAGTATCTTCCATTTCTACTCAACCTTAAATGAATCCTGATTATGACATCCAGCACAATCCCGGCCATTCTCTCCATGGTGAATATCATTATTCTGATGGCAGTGAACACATTCGGCGCTGACCATCAAGTAGTTCTTTTTACCGTGGCATGCCTGACACTGCAATTTCTTGTGTATGCCTTCCAGTCCCCATCCAGTTAGTGAATGATCAAAATACTTCTCATCAAAATAGGTAATGTCAGTAGATCGGCCATAATGTTCTGTATGACAGTTTATACATTCTTTTGTGGTTTTACCATGGAAACCTAAGTGGGTTTCTCTCTTCTCTTTAATTTCTTTGTGGCAGGCAAGACATTTCTCCGTGTCAATCTGTTTGCCTCTGGTATGACAGGCATTACAGTTACCTGACTTATCGATTTCTGCATGAGATAAGGAAAGCTCACCCGGAGAAACAAGATTTGCCCATTTGGTCTGTAATCCCTTGTAGAATAATGAGCCCAGTATAATAATTGATAATAATGAAAACAGAACCTTTTTCATAATCTCTCATACCCTCCCCTGGTTTTAAGGCTCTGGATTGTGAATTCCGATTTTCATTTAAAATATCCACCTATAACCCCAGTAGACGGTTATAAAAACGTGAACAACGAGAAGAATAAAGAGGAGATAACTACACAGCTCATGAATGAGGATCCATTTGTTCAGTATTGACAAATTCAGATTAAGAACCGGGATTGTGCGTACCTCTTCTAACCTGCCAATCACGTCAGTAGACCATTTTTTCAGTGCATGATAATCCTCCGAACCCTTATCTTGATATCTCTCATCAATCAGATTCATCAATTGAGCTTGCTCTTTCTTTATATGCATCCATTCGCGAACTGAGGATATGAGGCCGGTACTGGATGGAAAATTTGAAGCCTTTATTTCCATGGCCTTCCTGATAATCGGTGATTTTTCACTGACCGATCTCAAATCTCGCTCAAGGAAAATATCCATTTTCTGCAGGAGTTCATATTTTTTTACGATAACTCCGAAAATCTGTCCAAAAAATACCCTGCCAAAAATACCTGAAATAATCACAAAAACCATCAACCAAAACCCAAAACCTATGAGTCCGTTAAATTTCAGAGCTGAATGAAACAGGATAAGGAGAGAGCCCAAAATCCCAAGGAAAATATGGACCTCCAGCCAGAAAGACAAAGATCCCAAGCGTTCAAGTCCTTCTACCCTTTTTCTGAAGGAATAGGGAATAACACAGAGAATCATGAGAATAGCGCCAGCGATCCCCAAACCCTGGCCGAGCGTGCCGGAGGGTTTTAATTTTGCATGAATCGTCACATCGAAATGTCTCAAGGATGGAGGGGTCGATAGGTAGGGCTTATAGAGAGAATACAAGAGGAAGAAGATCGATATGACAAATAAAATCCAAACAATACGGAATATTCTGATTTTTTTATTTGTTGTCATGTCTTTCCTCTTCTTCTTCAAGTGATTGCCTTAAAAGCTCTCTTAATTCTATATTGAACAGTACCTTATGCTTGGCCATGTACTCTTCTATAGGTAAAACCTCAAGGGCTCCGGTCGGGCAATTAATAACACAGGCCCGGTTGTTATAACCGGCGCACCCATCACATTTCACGGCCACTACTTTCCGTTTTTTTCGTATCTTCTCATCTATATACTCGAAGGTAATAGCATTGGTCGGGCATATCTTGGCACACTCCCCACATCCTGTACATGCCTCGGTAACCGTAGAAAAGGGAGTGCCTATTTCACGGTATAGACCCCTCATGGTAAAACTAATGGCACTGACGCCCACCACCTCCTGGCAAGCCCGGACACATAATCCGCATAAGATACATTTATCAGGGTTTACTGCCAGGGGAAAACGTGTGCCTTGTAAACCAAGCTCTTCAGACATTTCCTTCAGAATCTCAGCATCGGGACATCGAGCGAGCAAAAGCTCAAGCAGCACTCGCCGGGCCTTGAGAACCCGCTCGGTTGCGGTTTTGACTTCAAGCCCATCGCTGATGGGAAAAACACAAGAGGGACGAAGGCTTGACCTTCCCCTCTGAGTTACCTCTACCATACAAATCCGGCATGCACCAAAAGTACTCACTGAAGGGTGATAACACAGGGTCGGTATTTTAATGCCATACCGGGTAGCCACCTCTAAGATCGTTTCTCCTTCGGTACCCTCTACCTGTTGTCCATTAATAACAAAGCGGATTACTCGCCCCTGGGGGTGATACTCAGCAACAGCTTGTTGTTTTACTTCGGGACCTTTTTTCAAGCAATCCTTGACCAGGCCAGGAAGGTGAGTATGATAATTCTCGGTTTTTATGAGGCTGTGGTTTGCTCCAGCCTCTAAAGCTTTTTCTACATAATCCTCATACCGTAAGCCTAAAAGCATGATGATCGGCTGCTTCATCCGGTATTCAACACGTGTTTTCCGAGTTACCTCTATCCCATTTGTCTGGGGAAGATCGTAATTTACGATGAAAAGAGTATACTTTTGGCCTTTCTTTAAAATGTCAAAGAATTCATTTGGATTGGCCACTTGTTCGATAACGATAGATCCATCAAAGTCATGAAGTTCCCTTTTGATCGCCTTAACATGTGTCGGATCATCTTCTAATAGCAGGATAATGACCGGCTCTTTCATTGATTACCCCTTTATATCAGTAGAATAAATCCCGATTAGACAAAAAATTCCCCCCTTAATCAAATTTTTCCAATATTGATCCAACTTTATCCGGAGTTACCTTTCCGAAATATTCTCCATCTATTACCATCACAGGGCCAAGGGCGCATGCTCCCAAACAATTTACACAATTGAGAGTAAATTTTTTATCCTGAGTGGTCTCCCCGGCTTTGATCGCCAATTTCCTCTCCAGTTCCTTAATAACTTTTTCTGCACCGCGGACATGGCAAGCTGTTCCCACGCATACGCTTATTCCGTGACGGCCGCGAGGTAAGAGGCTAAAAGCTTTGTAAAAAGTAGCCACGGCGAATACCTGGCTTATGGGGATCTCCATTAATCTGGCTACGTTACGCAAAGCTTGTTGAGGGAGATAGTTAAATTCATCTTGAATATCCTGCAAAATAGGCAAAAGATTACTCAGTCCACCACCATACCCCATAATGATATCTTCGACCTTATGTTCATCTATCGATTCATCATCCTGCTTGGATACGTGCTCAACCTCTTTTTCTTTGACCTTGAAAAATGAAAGAGCCTTATCGATAAGGGTTGTTCCCCCTTCCTCCCCTGAAAAGAGAAGAATAGCATTATAAGGACATGCCCTTATACACATTCCACAACCCACGCAATTATCTGTCACCACGATATGGCCTTCAACATCTTTTTCAATGCCATTGCGGTTACAAGCCTGAATGCATTTAGGGTCTTTACAAATCCTGCAAAGATTGGGGAACAGGCTTATCCCGATAAAACTCGAACCGGCCCTGCGATGCCGGGATACATCTTTGTGCCTGCGTTGGCAGGCGGCAACACAGTTACCGCAATTAAGGCAGTTCCTTATATTGCACACAACAATATCTTTATCAATGGATTTTGTATCTACCATAATATAGCCCTATTTATTTTATTAGTGAAGTGTAGCTCAGGCTGTCAGTTCTCCAAGATCAGATCCTTGATCTCCAAGATAAGTTCCCTGAATGGCCCCTTTCTTATCAAATTTTCATGGTTAAAGGCTTTTCAGATACCTATCAATGCTGGTAGCAGCTTTTCTTCCTGCCCCCATGGCTGATATCACTGTCGCTGCACCGGTTACGATATCCCCTCCCGCAAAAATTTCTCTTCTGCTTGTCTGTCCTGTATCTTCATCAGCTATAATATAACCTTTATTCGAGAGTTTTAAGTCTTTGGTAGTAGATCCAACGAGGGGATTAGCTCCTTGGCCGATAGCTACTACTACCGTATCTATTTCCATATGATACTCAGAACCCTTTATAGGAATTGGCCTCCTTCTGCCTGATTGATCCGGCTCACCCAGCTCCATAGAGATACATTTGAGGCCAGTAACCTTACCATCATTATTGCCAATGATCTCTATCGGATTGGTTAACAGTTTAAAAATAATGCTTTCCTCTTCAGCATTTTCAACCTCTTCCATTCTTGCCGGTAACTCTTTTTTTGATCTCCGGTAAATGATGTAAACTTCTTCCGATCCCAATCGCTTAGCTGTACGTGCCGAATCCATGGCCACGTTTCCGCCCCCAAAAACAGCCACCCTCCTCCCAACCTGGACAGGGGTATCATATTTCGGGAAAAGGTAAGCCTTCATAAGATTTACTCTGGTTAAAAATTCATTGGCTGAATAGACACCGATTAAGTTTTCACCAGGGATTTGCATAAAAGAAGGCAAACCAGCGCCATTGGCTAAAAATATGGCCTTATAACCATCCGTCAGAAGCTCATCCACGGTCAAGGTTTTACCGACCACGAAATTAGTTTGGATATCAACACCGAGGCTTTTCACATAATCAATCTCACGCTGAACAATACTTTTCGGCAATCGAAACTCAGGTATTCCATACCCTAAAACACCGCCTGCTTTATGAAAAGCCTCAAAAATAGTGACTTGATAGCCTGACATGGCTAAGTCACTGGCCGCAGTTAAACCGGCTGGGCCGGAACCTACAACAGCAACCTTTTTATCGATTTTATGGGTTAATTGGGGAATCTCTACATTTCCAAGCTGAGCCTCATAGTCGGCAACATACCTTTCCAGCCTGCCTATGGCAATCGGCTCACTTTTTTTCCCCAGTACACAGAATTGTTCACATTGAGTTTCCTGAGGGCACACTCTTCCGCAGATTGCAGGCAGGCTATTCTTTTCCTTAATTTTCTTCACAGCCCCCAGGAAATCCCCTCCGGCAACTTTCCCAATAAAGCCGGGAATGTCAATACCTATAGGGCATCCCTTAATAGTGCACATTGGTTTTTTGCATTGCAGACATCTTTTCGCTTCAGCCAGAGCTTGCTCTTTCGTGTAACCAAGAGCTACCTCACCAAAATTTTTTATTCTCTCTGTAGCTGATTGCCTTGGCATCTCTTGTCGCATTATGCTCATCCTCTTACTTGGTTGTTACTTATAAAATAGTTGCCTTCATCAGGAATAATCCATTTTCACAAAAAGGGGGGGTGATTCGGGGGTTTAATCCTGGTAGTTGTTCAAACCACCGGATAAATAATAATCCGTAATTTCAAGTAATTCTCGGTATTGGTGACAGCCTTTACCTTGCGGCTTCTCATTCCAGACATGAGCGTAGATTATGAGCAGAAGATATTGATTAATGTACTGAACACGATATGCACGGATCGTATGATCGGACAAGCATTTCACACAGTTTGGTAACCTCATTACTAGATTTGCCATGGGCAATTTCCTGCTCTACTAAGGCCGCCATATCATAAAGAATATTGGCATTGTTCTGAGTGGTTGGTATTACACAGTTAGCCTTTTCTATAAGGCCCTTTTCATCTATCCGATAATGATGATAGAGAATCCCTCTCGGAACCTCTACTGCTCCTATTCCTTCTCCTCCCTTCACCTCGTACTCAGCACGGATGTCACGAAGACTGTCATCTAAGAGTTCATCTATAAGGTCACACGATTCAAGCATAACATGCATACATTCTACCAGTTGGGCGATGTTATTCATAAAAGGATTATGATTTACCGGTCTTAAGACAAATTCTTCTGCAAGCTCCTTTGCCTTCAACCAACGATAATTGTTATTTATTCTTGCCAGAGCGCCAACCGCAAAGGAATTCCTGCTCAATTTGGTAAATTTGCTCGTTGTGAAATTCTCTTTATATTCATTTGTCATGGCAAGATAATCATTTTCACTTTTCACCACACCATCCGTGGAAATGAGATCTCCTCCAATCCAGGGGTAATTTTCCTCTCCTTTTAGAGAAACAAACTCTGTTTCCCGAACAAAATCAGGTAATTCCAGTCTCTTAAAGAATTTTACGGCTTGCTCCAGATCAGAAAACCTGTCAGCGATATCCTTCCTGAGTTTCTGGAGCTCTTTTTTATGGGGAATTTTACTGACGCCACCGACGCAAAAACCTACGGGGTGAGTGGTTCTTCCAGCTATAGTCTCGCACATGCTATTGGCCAACCCCCTCAATCGCAGTACTTCTTCCATGAGTATACGGTTTGATCGAACAAACGGAATCAAGCTGCTCTCATAGAAAAAATCCGGCACGACTAAAAAAAAGAGGTGAAGAAGATGACTCTGTAGTGTTTCCCCGTGTTTGGCTAGAAGCCTTATTTTCCTGGCAGTGTCTGGAATTTCTATTCCCAGGGCTCTTTCTGTTGCTCTAAGAGAGGCAAGAGTGTGACCTATTGAACAAATGCCACATATTCTTGCGGTTAAAAGTGGTGCCATTTCATGGGACATTCCCCTGAGCATGGCCTCAAAAAACCTCGGCGTTTCAACAACTGCCCATTTTGCGTCAACAAGTTTACCATTTTCAATCACAACATGGATATTTCCGTGGCCTTCTACTCTTGTAATATGATTAATATCAATACTTATATTACTATCAATACCTATATTACCTTTCAAAGTTTTGCTACCTCATGTAGTGAATTAAAAAACGATATTTTTTCCCTAATTTGTTCCAGGGAAAAACCCTTCTCGATCAATGTTTGCTTTAATGAAGGCCAGTTGTTTTCAACCGCAGGGCCTCTGCACCCATAGCAAGGCAGCTTGCCGCCAATGCAGATTGCCGAGCAGCCCGCGCGGGTAATCGGCCCAAGGCATATCTTCCCTTCATCGAGCAGGCAGTGGTTAAAATTCTGCTTACATTCAACACAGACAGGATATTTCTTAAAGTTGAAGTCCGCACCTAAAATTAAATTTAAGGCAATATCTTCAAATTCAGCTTTTGATATGGGGCAGCCAGGGATTTCAAAATCAACATCTACAATTTCTTTCACACTTTGTACAGCCATCGTGTCTACTAAATTATTCCCATAAACCTCTTCCCTGACATCTTTGATGGAAAATTTATTTTTTATGGCATTTACACCACCATAACATGCACATGTTCCCAAAGCAACCAGAATTTTTGCGTTTTTTCTGATATGTTTCAGGCGGCCAATTTCATCCTGCCTTGTAATTGCTCCCTCGACAAAAGCGATTTCGTAGTCGTCTCTTTTCTCAGAAGAAATTTCCCGGAAGTTTACCACTTCAACTTTAGAAATAAAATCTATAAAGGTCTCTTCTTTGTTAGCGATTTGAAGTTGGCAACCTTCACAACCAGTGAAATCAAAAAAAGCAACTTTCGGTTTCTTTAACTCTATTCCCAGATAATTCAACTGAGTCCTCCTTTATATGGACTATATGGACTCTTTCAAATTCATCACTGTCCAGTAATCCATAACCGGACCATCCACACAGGTAAAAGTAGATCCCACCATACACCTGCAACACTTTCCCATACCACAATGCATCCTTCTTTCAAGAGAGACAAACATGCGG
>Ga0307378_10004526_pt1 | contig 19796 bp, 18 predicted proteins | sample UN1MG_FD_202238 | JGI IMG/M metagenome (GOLD analysis project Ga0307378, IMG submission 202238) | Soil microbial communities from Risofladan, Vaasa, Finland - UN-1 | ecosystem: Environmental > Terrestrial > Soil > Coastal area > Acid sulfate soil | place: Finland: Risofladan, Vaasa | collected... | reverse complement strand
TTCCTTTCTTGCCCAACGCAGCGAGAGGGCAATGAAGATCAGGGCTATAATCCAGTAGATAATCGCCTGATTTATGGGAATGAACGCGTCTGGTATATGCATGACTTCACCTTAGTAATACCAATACTATCATTCGTATTAACTAATGCTTAAAAAATGTTATTATTTGTAAATTTGGCGTACTCCTGTTTTTATTAGTATATCAATAAGATGATACATTTTAGGATTAGTAAGAAGCCTTCGCACCAGACGACCGGGTCTGTCCATGTCCCCGATAGATATGATATCGTTTATTATCCGGGGATCATTCATTACGCGTATAAACCTGTCCATTTCCACCCGTGTTATCTTCTGTCTCATTTGGAAAAGACGGAATCCCAGCTGGAGTTCTTTTCCAAAGTCTTCCTTCCATCCAGCTTCAAACCGCTTAAGGCATGCATCTGAAAAATCACCGGATTCACAGGCAATTGCAGCTGTGGCTGCCGCGTGCCGGGCAGACCTGACACCGGTATATACCCCTCCGCCGGAAGTGGGCTTGGCAAATCCTGCCGCATCACCGATAAAGAGCGTGCGATTCCCGTATGTCCTTGGCATAACCCCGAGAGGGATAGTACCGGTCACCATGTGGAGATTCCCGCAGCCGGCATTATCGAGAAAGGAGAGAAAACGAGATTTGACATCCCGGACTCCACATAACCCTATTCTTGCCTTTTCTTTCCCGGAGGGAATTATCCAGCCGAAGAATTCGGGCGACGCGTCAGGATACAGTTCCACATGCCTTGAGTCCATCCGCCTGCATATCTCGGCCTGTATACCCGCCAGGAAGACTCTGGCACGTTCCATACCCATGTCCCTTGCAATGCTGCTCCGGGGACCGTCGGCAGCTATCAGCACCCTGAATGGTATCTCCCAGCGGCCCGATGACCCCCGGGTGATAATTGACGTCCCCGTTCTCTTCGCATATGCGGTCCTGACCATTACGTTCGCACCTGCATCCGCCGCCCTTATGGCCATCTCCTGATCCAGCGCACCACGATCCACGATATAAGCCCTGGTTTCCCCAGCGTCAAAGCAAAGTTCCGATCCGCTGCCCGAGATAATTTTCGCTCCGGAAACACAATTCAGAATTGAACGGTCCGATACATTGCATTCCGAAAATGCCCTGACCGAGAGAAGACCGGCGCATTGCACCGGATAGCCTATGGTTCCGTGCTCCTCAATCATGCAGGTGGAAAGGCCCTGCTCTGCACAGGCACGGGCACATGCACTTCCTGCCGGACCGGCACCGACTACTAAAACGTCGTATCTTCTCATTCTTCCCTGTACAGATAGAGACGGACAGAGGTATCAAATCTCGGGCCTCTTTACAGCGGATGCTTGGCTATTCTGTCCCGGGTTGACTCACTATTCTCAGGATTCCCTCTTCCTTATTGATATGCGCGGGAATCCGTGGTGACTGATGCGATTCGTGTAATATTATGGGTTCAACGGTTTCTCCTATGAGATCTGTCCAACGATTGGTCCGGCTCGTTGGACAGGGGCCGATGGGTTTCCTGTTCATCCACACTTCCATGAGTTTATATGCATACCAGCCCTTCTTTGAGTATCTTTATTCGTAGCCAGGTCTTTCATGGCAGAACGGCAGGATTACCCGGAAAACCAGAAAAAGCGGCTCAAAATGAATATGGCCGCAAAATTAATGATAATTTTCCTTCTTATCACCATCGTCTCGTTCGGGGTGATCGGGTATCTTGCACTGGTCAATATGGACGCAATCTGCGAGATAGCAAAAGAACAGAGTTCTGAACTCGGTGCCACCGCCTCGGGCGACAGCATTGCCGCTCTTGAAAACCTCGGGGAGGTCGCCATCCAGCAGAAAGCGGAGGACGTTGCAGGCCAGATACAGATCTATCTCGAGGCACACCCTTCGCTGACGGCCGATGAATTCAAATCAGACCCGCAACTGACGGGGATTGCAATACAGGAAATCGGGGAAACCGGCTACACCTGCCTTTATGAACAAAATACCGGGATCATGAGGCTGCATCCCAATCCTTCGATGACCGACTACAATATGTGCGAGTTGCAGCAGAAACTGCCGTCATGGTGGAAGATCTTCTCACCCAGCCTTGACGGGAGCATCGTCGGAGGATATTATGACTGGGAAGACGAGGACGGAAACATCAGGCCGAAATTCATGTACATGGTCCCGGTGGAAAGCACAGGGTATATGCTTGCTGCAACGACCTATATCGACGAGTTTTCCCGGCCGGCAACTCTCATGAGTGCACGGATTGACACTGCGACCAACGAGACCGTGGATACGATAAACGGGCTCATCGGAAAGACCCGATATGTATTCCTGGGATTTTTCGTCTTCATTCTCATCATTGTCGGAGGCGTCGTACTGATCGTCTCCCGGGCCATCGTTTCGCCGATCAAAGACCTGGTCAGCGGTGCCGAACAGATCGGGAAAGGCGACCTAAAACACCGTGTGGAGGTTCATTCAGGCGATGAACTGGAGACCCTTGCAGGGGCGTTTAACAAAATGGCCTCTGACCTCTCCCTGTATATGAAACAGCTGCAGCAGACCACCGCCGAAAAAGAACGTATGGCAAAAGAACTCGAGATTGCGAAAGGGATACAGCAAAGTTTCCTACCCGAATGTGCCCCTGAGATCAATGGCATCGAGATCGCCGCCTGCAGCATCCCGGCAATGGAAGTCGGGGGCGATTTTTACGACTTCATCCCGATCGACCCGAATCACTGGGGCCTTGTGATAGCAGACGTATCAGGCAAGGGGATTCCTGCCGCCCTCTTCATGGCCCTCTCCCGGACGCTGATCAGGGCCAGCACGAAGCGGATCCACGCACCTGCCGAGGCGATCAGGGAGGCAAACTCCCTCATTGTCGACGATTCAAAATCCAGCATGTTTGTCACGCTCTTTTATGCCATCCTGGATACCGAGGAGAAGACCATCACCTACGTCAATGCAGGGCATAACCCCCCGCTGCTTATGAATGTAGGGGCCGAAGGTGATATTACACTCCTGAAAGCGGAAGGGATAGCACTCGGGGTGGTGGATGATATCGCTCTCCAGTCGGTCGATATACCACTCAAGCCCGGCGACATCATGGTGTTGTTCACCGACGGGGTGACCGAAGCGATCAATGAACACTTCGAGGAATTCGGACAGGAACGCCTCGTGAACGTGATCAGGGAGAGCCGCATGCTTCCGGCCCGGGAGATCAGGAAGCGTATTTTTGATGAGATCAACAGATTCGCCGGGGACCAGCCACAGGCTGACGATATCACCCTGATCATCATCAAGGCACTGTAAGAGTGCAGGATTATAGCCCCGGATACGGTGAGGGAGTCCGACTCTCGGGGAAAAACTCGAATTCCTTTACAAACAGGTCGGGGTGTATTTGAGAAACCAGAATCTTAGCTATCCAGACTTTGAGGAGGTTTATGCTCAACGTACTGACTGAGAGCGCACCCATAATCATGTCAAGTCTGTGGTGAAGTTCGATGTCCGCAAGGTCAGTAATTCCAGTAAAAGGCTCTACATTCTGGCTAATTTCGTGGTGTGCCAGATTCTTCTCCTCGGTCATCTGCAAAATAAAATTCTCCCGGTTCAGCAGTTCTCCCACTGTTTCTGATTCCCTGATCGTTTGCCCGCTGAGTTTCCGGGGCTCTTTACAGCGGATGCTTTGCTATTCTGTCCCGGGTCGACTCACTATTCTCAGAATTCCCTCTTCTTTATTGATATGCGCGGGAATCAGGGGTGACTGATGCGATTCGTGTAATATTATGGGTTCAACGGTTTCTTCTATGAGATCTGTTCAATGATTGGTCCGGCTCGTTGGACAGGCTCCATTGGATTTCCTGTCGCATCGGACAGCTATTTGATGCCATGGGCCAAATATCCTGATAATGGCTGCGGAACCACGTTTTGAGTGGAAACAGTGTCTTGTGGTGAGGGGCGATATCCGGATGAGTTGCGGGAAGATTTGTGCCCAGGCCGCCCATGCAGCAATCATGGCCTATGAAAGGACCGATCAGGTTACCCGGAAAAAATGGTTTTCGGAAGGACAGAAAAAAGTGGTACTCAAAGCAAAAGGAGAACGGGATCTCTTTGAGCTGAAGGTCCTGGCAGAAAGAGCGGGAATATCGACCGGCCTGGTCCAGGATGCAGGGCTTACAGAAATTCCCCCGGGCACATTGACCGCACTTGGGCTGGGACCGGCCAGAAGCGAGGACCTTGACAAGATCACCAGCGACCTTCCCCTTCTATGAAAAAAAGTTCACACCCTCTGGAAATCTCTCTTGGCATGGAGTATTATGTCACCGATACCCAGGGAACCGGCGGTAATCTCCGCTCTTCACCTGAAGATTTTGTGGTGGAGGAAATACCCTGTGAAGTCGGAGAAGAGGGCAGGTTCCTCATATGCCAGCTTACCAAGAAAGACTGGGAGCAGCAGAGGGCAGTGCGTGAAGTGGCGAAAAAACTGGGGATCTCTCACCGGAGGATAGGATGGGGAGGCACGAAAGACAAACATGCCCTTACGCGCCAGCTGATATCTATATATGACGTAACTCCAGAGGATATCGAGCGGCTGAATATAAAAGACATCAACCTGGAGGTGATGGGGCGATCAAAGAGTGCACTCTCCCTCGGATCCCACCTGGGAAACCGGTTCCGGATAACCATACGCAATACCTCTGCAGATGACCTCCCAAACCAGGTGGAGCTGGTGACTGCTGCCTGCCGGGAGGGAGTGCCAAATTATTACGGCATCCAGAGGTTCGGCGTGATCCGCCCGATTACTCATCTTGTCGGCGAATATATACTCCTTGGTGATTATGAGGGCGCAGTCTGCTGTTATGTTGGACGTGCCTGCCCGGGCGAACCATCCGAAGTGCAGGAAGCCCGTACCCTGTTTATGGAGAGAAGAGATCCGGTTGAAGCCCTGCATCACCTTCCGGTGCCGCTCTCCTATGAGCGAACGCTTCTCCATCACCTCTCCTCCCGTCCGGGAGACTATAAGGGTGCCCTTCTTGTTCTGCCTCCCAAGCTCCTTTCCATGTTTGTCAGCGCATTTCAGTCTTTTTTATTCAACAAGGCCCTCTCTGCCCGCATAGAAGAAGGGAGAGAACTGAACATTCCTTCTCCCGGAGACAGGCTCATCTTTGAAGGAGGCCGCGAAGACCGCGTGACAACAGGGAACATGAGGGGGGCAATGGAACAATGCAAACGGGGGCGTTGCCGTATTGCTATATTCATGCAGGGGAGCCGCCCGTTTTCACCCATCGGGCCGGATGATACTACAATGGCCTCACTTATGGAAATGCACGGAATTACTCCGGAACATTTCCGCCAGGCCTCGGAATACGTAAAAACCCGCTTTGAGGGAGCTTTCCGCCCTGTCTCGCTCAGCACGGACATATCAACAGAAATAAATGGAAAAGATCTTTCCCTTGCATTCTCTCTTCCGCCCGGCCAATACGCTACAACGATCTGCAGGGAATTTATGAAAGCCGATCCTATTGCAATGATCTGACTGGTTACCGGGCAAGGTGAATGAAATGCCAGGTTCTTCGAACTTTTTTATCAGGTGCCGGAATGCCGTTCACCGGCTTTCGGCGCCATGGTTGTAGCACACATCGTACTCGGTCACGAGATTTGTCCCGCACATGAAGTGGCTCTTCAGGGCAAGCCGGATCATATCCTCTTCGGTTTCGATATGCATTCCTCCCACCAGGGACGGGGTATCCGCCCCTCCCACGATGAATGGAAGATGAATAAGCCTTATTTCGTCCACAAGACGGTGATGGAGCATATGCCAGTTGAGGGTCGGCCCGCCCTCGACCATCAGTTTTTCAACTCCGAACCGGGACCGAAGTATATGCATAAGCAGCGGGAGGTCCACCCGATCCTGGCCACACATTACAACGCTGACACCTTTCTCTTTGAGTGCCTCCACCTTTTCATCCGGGGCGCTGGCGGAAACCGCTATCACTGTCGGGGCATCGGGACCCAGTACATTTGCATCAATCGAAATATCCGCCCGGCTGCAGGGGATGACCCTGATAGGGCTCTTCCCCTCCACATACCTGACCGTCAGGTAAGAATTGTCAATCCGGATGGTTCGTGAACCCACCATGATCGCATCATATTCAGCCCTGGTGTGGTGCAAAAGAAGCTCGGTTTGATGATCCATGTACTTCATCAGGATCTTGCTCGATGTCCCTTTCTTGAGGGTGAGTTTCCCGTCCACGGTGATCTCTGACATTATTAATACATGTGGCCTGGTGAGTGATTCCTGCAATTTCTTCCCTTCTTAGGGTTTAGTTTCGCTATGATGTCATATAGAATTTCGCTCGTTTTGATTGTCCGCAGACTGATCGATTAAGCATAATAGCGGATATATATGACTGGAATTCCAGCAAATCACTCTTGACAACAGAAAAACCAATATGATTTTCCCCGGATGGGAAGAGAGCAACTATTATTCTCCCTGATATCAATCTTATTAGCCATGAATATCACTGCGCTGCGGCCAAAATTCATGCGATATATCGAGCCTGTAGCAGAGATATTTTCAAGACTGGGTATAACGCCCAACCAGATCTCCCTGCTCTCACTTTTTTTTGGTATTCTTTGCGCCTACCTGTATTACAGGCAGGACTTTGTAGCCGGGAGCATCATGCTGTTCGTTTCAGCGGTGCTGGATCTTGTAGATGGCAGCGTGGCCCGTAAAACTTTCAAAGAAACCCGTTTTGGCGCGGTTTTCGATTGGATCGTTGATAAATATGTGGATGCGATTGTTCTTCTGGGAATCGGCCTTTCGGGGATAGCCATTCTCAGCAGGATCATTCCGGTTGCGCCGGCGGCGGATTTCGGCATAGTGGCGGTGGCCATCATCGGATCATTGATGAACACTTTCATCAAACCGGTAGTGTACGCAGAAACAGGGTACGAAGAGCGTATTCATGGAAAAATCGAGGATCCGCTGGAAGGTGTCGGGTTCTTCGGCAGACCGGAAACATACCTCGTTCTCCTTGTGGGAGGCCTATCAGGATACATATGGGTATCCGTCATAATCATTGCGGTCTGCACAAACCTCTCTGCTATCCAGCGTATTATTTATCTTTACGGAAGGCTTTCCTGACTTCTCCAAGGTAGAGTTTTATCAGATCAGCGGCAAAATCCGCCAGGCCCGGAATTATACGAAAGAGGCCGTATGCGATTCCGACAAGCAGCAGAAGAGCGAGAAGCTCAGCGAATACGTTATGTGCCCAGAAGAAACTCTCAAATCCGATTTCGCCGTTTCCGGCAATTTCAGGAAGCCATGGAAACCACTGTTCCGTATAGGCGATGATAACGGTGGTATTCCGCAGGATATTGAGCACATAGATGGTGGGCACGACGATCAGGAAAGCCAGCACTTTCTGACGGGTGCTGGTGGGAACTGCTGCAGCCACCCCGAGCATTATGGCAATAGCCTGGATTCCGGTGCAGGCCAGGATAATTTCCACCCGAAATCCGTTTCTGATAACCATGTTCCAGGCAGTAAGCACGGTTGGATAATCCAGGGCATTGAGCACCCAGAGTGTCTGGCCTACCACTACGGAGATGAGGATATCGCCAAGCGGGGTGAATGCAAAAGGCGCATAGATCAGGAATGCAACAGCCGCCGCAGTGGACAACTGCATCATCAGCCTTTCCCGCGCAAGAAGATATTTTATGGTGATTACCAGGAAAGGGATGGAGAGAGCAGCGATCAGGGGATACAGAAAGTTATTTATCGAGAGGTAATAGGGGATCTCTGCCAGTAAGAAGAGAACCATCCCGGTCCAGCCAAGTGCCGCAAAATATTGTTTACAGCGCCCCGGAATGAGAAATGCAAGGAAAAATATGCAGGAGAATAGGACCAGGAATTCCTTCATTCAATATGATTCGGTGTTTTTGCTAAAAAAAGCATCGTGATGTGGCACAAATTCTTCCCGTTCTTGCTCAATCGCAAGGGTTAATCTTGTATGCTTCCCCATAGATAACCGATGTTTTGTCCGGAATGCAAAAGCCTCATGATCTCCTCGGCAGGTCAGTTGAAGTGCAGGAAATGCGGGTATATCCGAAAAATCTCGGACAATGACCAGATGCAGATAAAAAAGAAACGCAGCGAGAGGGAGATTGTCATTGTGGAAGATGAAGCCCAGCTGAGAACTCTTCCCACTACACCGACAAAATGTCCCAAATGCGAGCATAACCTGGCATTCTGGTGGATGCGGCAACTAAGATCTGCAGATGAGAGCGAAGTTCGGTTCTTCCGCTGCTGCAAATGCGGACACACGTGGAGGGAATACGACTAAAAACTGGAATCATTTACCAGAAAGAAAAAATTATCCCATTTCTATCTTTTTTCTCACTTTACTCGCCTGTATACAAGAATAAAGCACAACAATTAATTGCAATTCCGGATTATTATAATGGATTTGCCAATGTCCGGATCTCGCGAATCCGGGGATGTCTGAAAAATTGCGTTATTTTGGGGATAATATGGACGATAAAAAGTATATGAAAGCCGAAACCAGGAGTTATTTCCCTGACCGGTCTTATAAGGAAAATTCGTGGGCCGGTGATTATCATTCCATGTACCAGGAATTTTTGGAGAATCCGCTCGCATTCTGGGATTCCATCGCCAGGGAACTGGAATGGCATACCCCGTACACGGGCATCAGGGAATGGAATTACCCCCATGCCAGGTGGTTTCTCAATGGAAAGACCAATATCACCTATAATTGCCTTGATCGCCATGTCCAGAATGGTCGCCGGAATAAAGTAGCCCTCATCTGGAAAGGAGAGGATGGTAAGGAACACATATGTACATACAGCCAGCTGTCCCGCGAAGTAAATCGTCTGGCCAACGGGTTGAAGAGCATTGGTGTGAAGAAGGGTGACCGGGTGTGCATATACATGCCCATGGTCCCGGAACAGGTGGTTGCAATGCTGGCCTGCTCCCGGATAGGTGCAATACATACCGTGGTATTCGGAGGGTTTGGCGTAAATGCACTGAATAACCGGATTGTGAGTTCCGGAGCCAGTGTTGTAATCACGGCCGATATGACCATCCGGAGAGGGAAGAGAATCCCCCTCAAAGTTGTGGTGGAGGAGGCTATCATCAATGCCCCCAGCGTGGAGCATGTGATAGTCCTTTCAAGGGATAAGGAGCAGCCTGTTGAAATCCACCCTGAGATTGAGCTCGATTACCAGGAACTGGTATCCGGAATGTCGGCGGAATGCGAACCCGAAATGATGGATGCAGAAGATACCCACTTTATCCTCTTCTCCAGCGGCACCACGGGAGCCCCGAAGGGAATTGTACATTCCTGCGGCGGATATATGGTCGGGGCATATTATACCTGCAAGTACGTTCTGGATATCAAGGAAACAGATGTGTACTGGTGTTCTGCTGATCCGGGATGGATCACCGGGCACAGTTACTTAGTATATGGCCCCCTTCTCATGGGAGCCACCGTGCTGATAACGGAAGGAACTCCCGATTATCCCGATCCCGGAATCTGGTGGGAGATAATCCAGGACTACGGGGTGTCCATCTTTTACACCGCTCCTACCGCTATCCGGATGTTCATGCGGTACGGTGAAGAATGGCCGGAAAAATATGATTTACGCTCGCTGCGAATTCTGGCATCTGTCGGTGAACCATTAAATCCCGAGGCATTTGCGTGGTTCTACAGGGTAATCGGAAAAAGCAGACTCCCCCTTCTGGACACCTGGTGGCAGACCGAAACCGGCATGCACATGATTACCACAATGATTGGCGAGCCGATGAAACCAGGGTTTGCAGGAAAGCCAATCCCGGGGATAGTGGCCGATGTGGTGGATAAGTATGGCAATTCCCTTCCTCCGGGTAAAGGAGGTCAGCTGGTGATAAAAGAGCCTTGGCCTTCAATGATGAGGATGGTGCTCAATAACGAGGAACGCTACCGCAAATACTGGAACACTATCGGCAAATTCTATTTAGCCGGAGATATGGCGGTCAAAGATGAGGACGGGTATATTATGATCATCGGCCGTGCTGATGACCTCATTATCGTGGCCGGGCATAATATTGGGACCGCTGAGGTGGAATCCGCCCTGATTTCACACCAGGCGGTCGCAGAGGCGGCGGTGATAGACAAACCCGATCCTATCAAGGCCAATATCATAAAAGCATTCGTTATCCTGAAACATGGCGTGGAACCCAATCCGAAACTCCAGAACGAGTTAAAATATCATGTCAGGATGACACTTGGTGCCATTGCCATGCCTTCCGAGATCGAGATCGTGGACATCCTGCCAAAAACCCGTAGCGGAAAAATCATGCGGCGTGTCCTGAAAGCCAGGGAGATGGGCATCGACCCCGGTGATGTTTCCACGCTTGAGGGTTAACTACCCAACTTTTTATATACTGTCTTGTGGCACTTATAAACATGAAGGTCAAGCCAGAGGATTCTCTCAAGATTGAAAATATTGTTGCCTCCGCAAAGGTGACTGATTATCTTGATCTTCCCATGCTTGCGTCACAGATCAAGGATGCTGAATACAATAAGAAGAGGTTCCCGGGCGTCGTCATACGGATGCAGAATCCAAAAATAGCGGCATTGGTCTTCGGTTCGGGAAAAGTTGTCCTGACTGGTGCAAAGAGCGTCGAGAGTCTGTCAGAAGGTCTTGAGATACTGGGGAATCTGCTCCGCGATTTAGATATCGATATCCCCCACGAACTTACGTATAAGATACAAAATATTGTGACTTCTGCTGATCTCGGTTCAGGGATCAACCTGAACAAGATTGCGGTGGGGTTTAATCTTGACAGAATTGAATACGAACCCGAACAGTTCCCCGGACTGGTATACCGCCTGGAAACTCCAAAGGTGGTCGTTCTCCTCTTCGGTTCCGGGAAGCTGATAATTACCGGCGGTAAAGAGCCCGAAGACGCCAAGAAAGCCGTCCAGAAGATTTTGAGCGACTTGAAGAATCTCGGGCTCCTATAATTATTCCACTTTGTTTGTATTTTTTTATTTCGGAAGGTTTATAAATAAATGTAAAATAGTTAATAATAATATTTTTATATATTAATCTCTAATAATAGAGATAGTACGGGTGTATATTTTCATGAGATCCAAGAATGTATTGTATTTTACCCCAAAAGAAGAAGAATTTGCTAATCTTCTCATTAAGATTGGGATGAAAAGGAATGTCGCGAAAGTTCTCGTATACCTTGCCCATACACCGGAAGCCACTTCCAGGGATATTGAGCGGGGAACGGATCTGCGGCAACCCGAGGTAAGCATAGCCATGGCTGCCATGATTGAGCAAAAGTGGGTAGAGAACAGGGAGAGTAAAGCCGAGAACAAAGGCAGGCCTGTAAAAATTTATCGTCTGGCTATGCCCATCAGTGAAATCATGGATGTCATTGAGAAGGAGAAGCAGGAACAAGCCAACAACCAGTTGAGTATGATCAAAAAGCTTCGCAATTATATCTCCTGAATTTTTTTTGATCCCTTTTACGTTTCACCGTTTTAATCATTTTATCTGACTGTTCAGGACAGATGCAGCATCCAGAAACTCCCTGATCATGTAAAACCCGGAAAAATTAAGTATTCAGGCAGAGTTTTTGGCCAATTTTCATGTCGAAAAAGTGATAGGCGAATTATTGCATCATTGAATCAGAGCCCTGATGGGTTTATGGCGCGGCAATCAGAGCCCTGATGGGTTTATGGCGCGGCAATCAGAGCCCTGATGGGTTTATGACGCGGCAGGCACCGGGTTCACCGACCAAAACTGTCGTCTTTTCTTTAAATTCGGTAAAGAGTCCGCATCCCAAAACACCGGCCATTACAGTGAGGAGCGCTTCTAACCTCTCGGGATCCTCTATTGGCCCAAATGCGCAGTCAAGGATAAAATTCCCGTTGTCCGTGATAACCGGACCGTCCTTTTTTACTCCTTCCCGCAGTATCGGCTGACCTCCCAGATCTTCAATTGCAAGCTGGACCGGCTTTACCATAAAAGGGATTACCTCTACCGGGACGGGACCATTAAGTGTGGGGGTCATTTTCCCAGGATCCACCACAATCATCAGTTCCTCCGCCGTAGCTGCCACGCATTTCTCCCTTACAAGGGCTGCCCCCCTCCCCTTAATCAGGCATAACCTGTCATCAACCTGGTCTGCTCCATCTATAGCCCTGTCGAGTATTGGATACTCGTCCAGGGTAGTAAGGGGTATATGCAGGTCACGGGCGAGTATTGCCGTCTGGTACGACGTGGGGACACCCATGATGTCCAGCCCTTCAGAGATACGCAGTGAGAGCCTTTCCATGGCATAGAACACCGTGGACCCTGTTCCAAGCCCGAGCACCATGCCATCTTCAACAAGTTCTGCGGCATAATATCCTGCATCGCGTTTTGCGCGATTTACCGCCCCGTCATTCATGGGAGATCCATTCCCCTCATCATCGTATTATACATACTATTCATTAGTCCCCTGTCAATCCCCGCAAAAGAGTCTGTGCAACTCTTTATTGGCCGCAAACGCGGTGCAGTCGAGAGTGATAGGGGTAATGGAGATGTTCCCTTTTCTGACCGCATGCACATCAGTCCCTTCCTCGGCATCTTCGATGAGCGGGCCGTTTATCCAGAAATATGGCCTCCCCCTTGGATCCAGACGCTTTTCAACCCCGGTTTCAAATAATTTATGCGCAAGCCGGGTCACCTCGTACCCTCCACGAACAGAAGAGGGTATATTCACATTGATTACATCTGCATGTTCGGGAAATGCTCTCTGGAAAAACCTGCTGCAGACCTCCCTCACCACACTTTTCGAAGCCTCAAAGCTCTGCCCATGGAAACGTGGATCATCAAATTTATCTCCCTGATCCTCTACCTGGAGAGAGAAGGCAATAGCGGGTGTGCCCTGGTTTGAGGCCTCAAGAGCGGCCCCGACGGTGCCCGAGGTCATTATGGACTCAAACGAGAGGTTCTCGCCGATGTTAATCCCGCTCACCACAAGATCCGGATTGATGTTGAGGGCGTAAAGACCGATGATTACCGAATCCGTAGGCTTACCACCTACCGCATATGCCCGGACATTATTTATCTCAATTTCATTCGCCCGTATTGGTTCAAATATGGATATTGATCTTCCCACCGCACTTTGCTGGGTTGCAGGCGCCACTACGGTCACATTTGCCACAGGGGCCAGGGCGTCGTATGCCGCCCACAACCCTGCCGAGTTGATGCCGTCATCATTGGTGAGCAGGATGGTTGGTTTCATTCTATATGCACTTGGTGGAGAAGGCAAAAATATGACCGATCGTCAGAGTAATGTCGGGAGCCTTCCAACAGATCAGGGATGAAAGCCCTTCTGGCTGAATATACCATCTTCCATGACCCTGAACTGGCGCCCGAGGGTGAAGCGATGCTCGGAGTCCTGAGAGAAAGTTTTGAGCGGTGCGGCTACCAGGTGGTTTCGCCTGAAGGTATTGATTTTCTTGGTGAAATCACTCGCCTTGCATCTTTTTGCGATTTTGGACTCGTGATTGCTCCTGATCACCTCCTTTCACGCTTTACTGCAGCCATTGAAAAGCTGACCCACAATCTCGGTTGTGGAAGCATGAATGTGGCAGTATGCGCCAACAAAAGGCAGACATCCAGGATCCTTGGCCAGCACGGAATACCTGTCCCCGAAGAAGTACAGGAAGGTCGTAGAGTAATAAAGCCGGACACAGGTTGCGGATCGATCGGTGTCAGGCTTGGATCAGGGCCCCTGGGAGAGGGTGAATTCGGACAGCGGTATATCGAGGGGGAGCACTTCAGTGTAAGCCTGGTGGGAAGCAGGCTGGTGGGCGATGCATGCCTCTATTACTCCGGGAATCCACCCCTTGTCCTGGCCCTGAACCGACAGCATATCACTATTGACGACAGGGGACACTTCTGCTACCAGGGAGGAGAGACACCAGTGAATGATCATAAACAGTACGATGAAATCGTGGCTGTTGCCCAAAAAGCCGTCAGCATTCTTGGGTGCCAGGGGTATACCGGAGTAGATATCGTGCTCGCAGACCGCCCCTATGTCGTCGATGTCAATCCACGCATCACAACCAGCATTGTGGGGATTGTTGCGTGCATGGAAGAAGAGATTGCGGACATCCTTATCCGGGCTTCGCGGGGAGAAGCCCCCGAAACAGTCCATTTCAAAGGTAAGATCGGGTACGACCGCCATGGGAGGGTAATTTCCCCATGATTGGAATCGATATCGGAGGCGCCAATTTAAAAATCGTTGATGAGCGGGGAGTCCACATACATTATTGCCCTCTATGGGAGGAAGCCCCACTGGGATCGATATTGGCGGGATACCGGGAATCGGGCGATGAAAATGCTGCGGTTGTGATGTCAGGGGAACTGGCAGACTGTTTTGCATCAAAAATGGACGGCATACGGTTTATTGCCGATTCGGTCAGGGAGATCTTCCCGCATGCAGTATTCTATGGGACGGATGCCCATTTTCACAATGATGCGGTGCCTGAACTGGCTGCTGCAAACTGGCTGGCATCAGCAGATTTTCTCCGCAATCTTTACCCTGATTCCCTCCTTGTGGACATGGGGAGTACCACGACCGATATCATCCCTCTCACAGACTTCCCTTCGCTCCTTGGACTAACCGACATCGACCGGCTCCGCAGAGGCTACCTGGTTTATTGCGGCCTGCTACGGACCACCATCCCTGCGCTCATTCATGAGGCCCCTGTGGGGGGCATCGCCACTCCTGTGAGCACCGAATATTTCGCATCCAGTGCAGACGCCCACCTGGTCCTTGGCCATATTACCCAGGGAGAATATGCCTGCGATCCGCCGGATAGAGGGGGGAAGGATTTGGACGATGCCTACAGACGGCTTGCAAGGGTTGTGTGTGCCGATCTTTCGGAGATAGGCATCGAGGGAGCCATAACAATAGCCCGCACTTTCTGGGAGGCCCAGAAATCGCTCATACAGGATACGGTAAGAAGGGTGAAGGAAGGAGGCGGCACCAGAGACGTGATTAGTGCAGGTATCGGATCGCAAATAATGGCAAAAACCCTGGGAGGGACAGATATTGGCGGGCGTTTCGGAGAAATCTCGGACGCACTGCCTGCATTCGCGGTTCGGGAGGTGGCGAAACGGGACGCTGGGCACTTGCAGTAATTCTGCTGGCAGGTTCGCTGCTTATTACTGTCCTCCTTTTCTGCCTCGGAATTCCGTTCTTCTTCCTGTTTCTCTTTATACCGCTCATCCCGTTTCTCCAGCGGGAAAGAGAAGCGAAGCGGTGTCCGGTCTGTGGCTGGGAAACGGACTCCGGCCGAATCAGGTTCTGCCCCTACGATGGGACGCTGATCATTCCCTGCGAGGAGGGGAGACCGAAAGAGTGATCACCGACAGGGGTATCCGGAAGCCATATATCTCCGTGCAGGGAATTGGCCCGAAATCACGGTTTGCGTAATTCCTGACTGTTCCCCGATCAATAACTATTCCCATCTGTTCAAGCACCCGTGCCGTCCGGTTGTAGGGCATATTGGCCGAAAGGGTGATGCAGAGATCAATAATCGGTTTGCCAAGTCTTGTATCAGGATAGAATGGTTCGTGTGCTGAGGACACCTTTCCGCATTGACGACACTGAAAACGTTTTACATGCACATAGATGTCTTTCGGTGTGCCTGCGTCAAGTATACAGGCAAAATGTTTGCTTTTTGAATCATATCCCCTGACTTCACCACCACAATGCGGACATGCCAAAAGATCTTCAAACTTCGCCCCGTCCATCTTCACTATCGCCGAGTAGATGATGTCCACCAGCATACTCGGAACCAGATATTTTCGACTCATTCTGCGCGACCCTTATGGATTGATATAAATTCTTTTCCCGACTACTTTACTTTCCGATATAATAAATTCCTTTTTAACTTCATTCCACTATTATTCATCAAAAAATAATAACTAGATCAAAATATTTTAACATATCGCTACCGACGGATCATTGTCAGAGGTTATAGAATGGATATCAACTATGTACAGACCACCTGTCCATACTGTGGAACAGGATGCACATTTAACCTCGTGGTTAAAGACGGGAAAGTTGCCGGTGTTTCACCGTATCAACGTTCACCCGTCAATGAAGGCAAGGTGTGCCCCAAGGGTACCTATGCCCACGAGTTCGTGAACAGCGAAGATCGTCTCACGAAGCCGTTGATCAAGAAGGACGGCAAGTTCGTAGAGGCGACCTGGGATGAGGCATACGCCCTCATCGCGAAGAAATTCAAAGGGTATAAGCCCGATGAAATTGCCGTGCTTTCATCAGCCCGTACTTCAAACGAAGAGAACTACCTGCTGATGAAACTGGCTCGCGGTGTATTCAAGACCAGGCATATCGACCACTGCGCCCGTCTCTGCCACTCTTCGACGGTTGCAGGGCTGGCAGCGTCGTTCGGCTCCGGTGCAATGACAAACTCTATCCTTGACATTCCGGAGTCGAAGTGCGTCTTCATCATTGGCAGCAACACATTCGAGCAGCACCCGCTTATCGGGCGGAAAGTGATGCAGGCTAAGGCCAACGGTGCCAAACTCATTGTCTTTGACCCGCGGTTCACCCCCACTGCAAAGCAGGCTGACCTCTACGGTGCCTTCTACTCCGGTGCGGATGTGGCAATCTTCAACTGCCTGATGGGTGAGATCATCAGGAACGGCTGGGAAGACAAGGAATGGATTTCCAAAAGGGCCAAGGGTTACGAAGAACTCAAGGCAATGGTTACAAAGGACGCGTATCTTCCTGAGAATGTCGAGAAGATCTCCGGTATTCCTGCAGCTGACCTCAAGACGGCTGCCGAGTGGATTGGAAAAGCAGAGTCCAGCACTCTCCTCTACTCGATGGGTATCACCCAGCACACCGTCGGTGTCGACAACGTCAAGTCGACTGCAAACATCCAGATGCTTACCGGCAACATCGGTAAGCGTGGCGGCGGTGTGAACGCTCTGCGTGGCCAGAACAATGTCCAGGGAGCCTGTGACATGGGTGCGCTGCCGGTCGTGTTCACCGGCTACCAGAAGGTCATCGACCCCGTAGCACACAAGAAGTTCGAAGATGCATGGGGATTCCCGGACGGTATCTGCGCTCCGGCGAACGGCTATGAAGTCACCACCATGATCAACGTCCTTTCGGACAACCCCGGTGAACTCAAAGGCATGTACATCATGGGTGAGAACCCGATGCTTTCGGATCCGGACCTTACGCATGCCGAACACGCTCTCAAGAACCTGGAGTTCCTCGTTGTGCAGGATATTTTCCTGACTGAAACCGCTGCACTCGCCGATGTTGTCCTGCCGGCTTCCTGTTACGCAGAGAAATCCGGTACGCAGACCAGCACCGAACGTCGTGTCCAGCTGTGGAGACCCGCTCAGGACCCGCCGGGCGAAGCCAGGCTCGACTGGAAGATCCTCTGTGAAGTCGCTGCTGCAATGGGCTACGCCGACCAGTTCAAGTTCAATAGCGCCGAGGAGATCTTCAATGAAATCGCCGAAGTTACTCCTTCCTACCATGGGATGAACTACGAGCGGCTCAGCCGGCCCGAAGCTCTTCACTGGCCGTGCCCCGCACTTGACCACCCCGGAACCCCGATCCTCCATATCGGAAAATGCGCTCACCCCGATGGTATGGGTGTCATGCATGCCCTCGAGTGGAAACCGCCTGCCGAGGTGCCTGACGCTGAGTACCCGTACATCTTTACAACCGGTCGGTGCATCTGGCACTGGCACACTGGTTCCATGACACGCCGGTCCGAACACCTCGACCAGGAGGTCCCGACCGGGTGGATCGAGATCAACCCCGAGGACGCAAAAGACCTGGGCGTCGTAAACGGCGAACTTGTCAAGGCTATCACACGCCGTGGCGAGGTGGAAGTCCCTGCGAAAGTCACTCCCGATATCAAGAAGGGCGAGATGTTCATGCCGTTCCACTTTGCCGAGTGCGCTGCGAATAAACTCACCAACAACGCGCTTGACCCGGCCTGTAAGATCCCGGAGTACAAGGCATGTGCTATCAAGGTTGAGAAGATTCAGGAGGCCTGAAGATGGTAAAGAAAGGTGACATGGTCTATGCATGGACCAGCGATGCAGATCTGGCCGCAAAAGCTGAATGCGGTGGCGCAGTTTCAGGTATCCTGAAATTCGCTCTCGAGAACAAGATTGTCGATGCAGTCTTTGCCATCAAGAAGGGCCAGGATCTCTACGATGCTGTGCCTACCCTGATCACGGACCCTGCGGAAATTAAGAATACTGCCGGATCGCTCCATTGCGGAACCCTGCTGCTCTCCAAACTTGTCAAGAAATATCTTGACGGTGCCAACAACATGAAGATCGCAATGACCGTCAAGGGTTGCGATATGATGGGGCTTTACGAGCTTGCCAAGCGTAAGCAGGTCAACCTGGACAATATCGTCATGATCGGGGTCAACTGCGGTGGAACGGTCAGTCCCGTTACTGCACGCAAGATGATCAGGGAGAAATTCGAGGTCGATCCTGACAAAGTGACCAAGGAAGAGATCGACAAGGGCCAGTTCATCATCGAGTATGAGGGCGGCCACAAGGGTATCTCCATTGACGAACTGGAAGATGAGGGCTTCGGACGCAGGACCAACTGCCGCCGGTGCAAACTCAAGGTCCCACGCCAGGCTGACCTGGCCTGCGGGAACTGGGGAGTCATCGGCGACAAGGCCGGCAAGGCCACGTTCGTCGAAGTCTGCAGCGAGAAGGGAGCCGATCTCCTGGACAAGGCCGAAAAGGCAGGGGCCATCAAGACCGAGGCTGCCAACCCCAAGGGGATCGCGATTCGGGGGAAGGTCGAAGGCGCCATGTTCAAACTCGGTGACAAGTGGCGGCGCAAGGACTTCGGTGCTCTCGCTCCGGGTCTCTGGGACACTATCAACAAGGAGACGTCGCGGTGCATCAAGTGCTACTCCTGTATAGAAAACTGTCCGGTATGTTCTACTTTGGCAGAAGATCTCATCGGAAAATCCCTGATGGTGACAGGTGGCGAAATACCCCCCAACCCCATGTTCCACCTCAGGAGGTTCGCCCACATCTCTGACTCCTGTATCAACTGTGGTCAGTGCGAAGAACTCTGTCCGATGGATATACCGCTTGCTCTTTTCTCCCATGCTATCAGGACAGAGGGGGACAACGTATTCGAGGCAAAACTTGGAGAGGTGGGATATAAAAACTAGGAGATTTAAAATTTCCCCCATTTTATATTCTGGGCACGAAGATTCGGAGTTTCATTTCATTTCCTTCACCCGGAATACTCATGTTGGGGACTGGAAACAGATGTAAATCGCGCAGATGATTGCAATATGGCCCATTAGGGCTTAAAAATACTCAATCATCTTTTAAAATGGATTAATTCAATTATACTGCATTATTCTAATACCGGGCATAGCATTGGATAACCGGGTTTAATTAACTCTAAAACGGAATTCCGGCACAGACCGGAAAAAAAGAGGATCTTTACTCTCAGCTATTGTTTTTCCCTTTCTATCCACCAATATTCACCATTTTTTCCAGATAAATGACTATCAATATATACTAAAAAAAAGTGAGATCTCTATGTTCGAGGTAACACAATGGACGTAAAATACGTACAGACCACCTGTCCATACTGTGGAACAGGATGCACATTTAACCTCGTGGTTAAAGACGGGAAAGTTGCCGG
>Ga0307378_10004525_pt1 | contig 19797 bp, 17 predicted proteins | sample UN1MG_FD_202238 | JGI IMG/M metagenome (GOLD analysis project Ga0307378, IMG submission 202238) | Soil microbial communities from Risofladan, Vaasa, Finland - UN-1 | ecosystem: Environmental > Terrestrial > Soil > Coastal area > Acid sulfate soil | place: Finland: Risofladan, Vaasa | collected... | reverse complement strand
CTCGGCGGCCGCGCATTTTTTTACCTGGCGTTCCACTTTGTTGGCCGCGTCTTCCTGCTGGGTGCAATGCCGGGCCAGGGACTGCAATTTTGGCAAAGAACAAACGCTTTTGGCCGATCCGGCCAGCGCGGCTTTCAGCAGGCGCTGGGTCAGCAGATCGGGATAGCGCCGGTTGGGGGCGGTGGCGTGGACATAATTTGCCAAGGCCAGGCCAAAATGGCCTTCGGGGATTTTTCCGGCCGGTAAAACATGGTATTCGCCGCGGCCGATCAATTTGATCACGGCCAGGGACAGATCGCCAAAAGCGTCCGGCTTGGCCTGGCGTGCTTTTCGTAAAAATCCCGCCAAAGCCCTGGCGTCAGGCTCCTCCGGCAAACGCGAATGATGCCTGGCAGCCAACTCAACGATGCTTGGCCAACGCTCGGGTTCACGGACAACCCGCGCGAAAACCGGCAAGCCCTTGGCGGCCAAAAAAACAGCCACGGACTGGTTGCAGGCCACCATCAATTCCTCAATAATTCTTTCGGCCCGGTTCTGCCGGCGGCTGACGATCCGTTTCACCCGGCCGTTGGCCGCCATTTCTACCCGGGTATCCAAAGTCGAAAACTCCAAAGCCCCGGCCGCCATGCGCACCCGGCGCAGGAGCCGGGCCAGGCGATCCTGCATTGCCAATTGCCGGCGCAACTCTTTTTCCAGGGCCAGCGCTGCGGGAGCCTTGGACTTTTCCTCCAACCAGTTGGCAACGGCGTCATAGCAAAGCTTGGCCTTGTTTTTGACCAAGGCCGGGAAAATCCGGCCGGCGGAAATCTGACCGCCCGGGGAAATGCGTACTTCCACCACCATGGCGCGGCGGCTTTTTCCCTCCAGCAGCGAAGTCAGATCAAAGGACAGCCGATCGGGAAGCATGGGGAAATTTTTCACGCCGGTATACACGGATGTGGTATTGACCCTGGCGGCCTGATCAATGGGCGAATGGTCGACGACGAAAATATCGACATCGGCCACGGCCACCAGCAGCCGGTATTCATTGTTCTCTAAAAATACGACTTCCAGCTGGTCCAGATCCAAGGAATCGTCATTGTCGATGGAAGTCCAGGGCAAATCGCGCAAATCGGCCAGGCGGCCGGAAGGTTGCGAATCCGCACCCAGGTCCGAGCAGCGCTCGGCCTGGCGCAGGGCCGGCGCCGGGAAATCAACGAGCAGGCCTTTCTCCTGCATTACGCGCCTGGCAATGGTTTCAAGATCATGGGACATATATGACTGGGAAGTTTTTTTTTCTTTTGCCATGTTCAGGTTCACCCTTGCCGGCGGCCGCCGCCGGGCCAGGGAGAAAGGCGGAACCAGCCGTTCAGCAGGGAAACAAGCCAGAAGAAAACCATGCCGCCGCCGGCCAGGGCCAGGGACCACCAGGGACCCAGCTCGATAATGATGAAAGGCGCAGTCGCCGTCAGCAGGCCGCCGCCCAGGAAGGGCTCGTAAACCATCTGCTTGAAGCCGAAGGCCTCGGCGGTGCCGGTATCGTACTGGGGATCGACCAGGCGCAGCAGCAGCAGCCCGATGGCGGTGACGCCACTCTGCATGCCGAATTCGGTGACGCCGCGCTCCAGCCAGAACTGCGGGAACATGCGCGGGGCCAGGACGATCAGGGTGAACATAAGCCAGGCGATTCCCGTGCACATCAGGATCAAAAACGGCCAGAGGTTGGCCACGAAGAGGTCGAGGCGGATGGTGGCGATGGCCGCGACCACGAGCAGGTCGAGGGAAAAGCCGAGAATCCTTTCGAACGTGTTGCGGTCGAAGTAGCGGTCCAGGCGCGTGGGCCTGGCCAGAGCCTGGATGAGCAGGCCGCCGATCATGGCCAGGGGAAAGAGCGGAAAGCCGCGCAGCAGCGGGTGCAGACCGCGGACCAGGCCCAGCATGGCCCAGCCCAGCAGTACGGCCAGGGCGACCAGGGCGAAGTGAAAGGCAAACGGTTCCAGGGATTCAGGGGCTACCGTGGCCCTGGCGATCGAAAACCCGTCGGCTTTTTCCAGCAGGCCCGATCCGGGTCGGGCGCGCTTGCCGTCGGCCTTGGCGGCCAAGGTCCGGTAGCCCTTGCGCACGGTGATGTTGATGACCACGATGCCGCCGATCACGGCGGTAAGGATTCCGAAGGTGGCTGACATCTGGGCCAGGGCCGAACCGGCCGGGTAGCCTATCTCCTGAAAGACTTCCATCATGCCCGCCGCCGTGCCGTGGCCGCCGGAAAAGCCGATTTCCAGGATACAGGCAAAGACGGCCGGAACATCAAAGAAGGGCGTCAGAAAAAGACCGGTGATCAGGAGCGCACAGGCATATTGGCCCAGGCCGGTAACCATGCCGAAACAGAGCTGCGCTCCGCCCTGGTTCCAGATGGCCCGGGCTCCAGGCAGGGCCACGCCGAGAAAAAGGCAAGCAAAAACGAGGTTGATCAGCAGCCCCGGTAATTGCGCCCAATTCTGCACCACCCAGGATGGCAGGAGATCGAGGAGGTAGGGGCCGCAGATAAGGGCAATGAAACCGCCAAGGATCGAAGCCGGCAGGAAGAGGACTTGGAAGAGGCGAACCGCTACCCGAAGTGCTTTCCCGAGCAGCAGGAAGACACCCAACAGGCAGAAACTGAAAAACAGGGCGCTTATGGGTTCCATGGTGGCAAAACTCCTGGCGGTCTTCAGGACTGACCCCGGTAAACCTATAGGATTGCAACAGGGAAGTCAAGCAGCGGCTAAGATTTCCAGAATCCCGCGAAGCGAATCCCCGTGTCCTCAAGCCCCTGGCGATTGTTGACATTGCCAATAATGATCCTTACAATGCCGGCATGGCGAAACCCGTAATTCTTTTTAATGGGTTGGTGAAAAGGAGGTTTAAAAAATGAAAAATTTATCCCTTGGCGCACTGTTTATTCTCATTTTGACCATAGCGCTGACAGCCGGTCCCGGAGACGTGATCAAACAAATGGCTTCTCCCTCATCCTGGACAACCGGAATGGCTTTTGACGGCAAGACCTTGTGGACAGTGGACCGCAATACCGACAAACTGTACCAGATCGATCCGGCCAGCGGCAAGGTATTGGCTTCGTTGGCCGCACCCGGATATTTCTGCACCGGTTTGGCCTGGGACGGCCGGCATCTCTGGGTCGCGGACATGGACTTTACCAACACAGCCACGGAATCCTACAGCGGAAAAATTTACCAACTGGATGTGCAAACCGGCCATACCCTGAAAGTCATCATGGCCCCGGCCTCTGATCCGCAAGGGCTGGCCTGGGACGGCACCTATTTGTGGGTTGCAGACAATGGGACCGACGAGCTGTACCAGATCAGCGCCGATGACGGAACCACCATCAACACATTCAAGGCGCCGGCGTCAGATCCCCGGGGGCTGACCTGGGATGGCAGTACCCTGTGGGCGTGCGACCGCTCCCGGGACGAAGTGTACCGCATCGATCCGCAAAGCGGCCGGGTCATCATGATCCTGCCGTCTCCCGGCCCCTATCCCTGGGGCCTGGCCTGGGCGGAAAACACATTGTGGGTCGCGGACTACCAGAAAGATGAAATCGCCCAAATCACCATCTTCGACGACTCGCCCTATACCCGCTCCAAAGAGCGGTTCGCCGATATCACCTTTACCCATGATGTCATCAATTTCGGTCCGGGTACCGTAACCGCTCTCAATGTCTACCTGGCCCTGCCCAAAGACCGCCCCACCCAGGAGATTCTCTCTATCGATTATCCGCAAGATCCTGACGGCAAGCACACGGACCAATGGGGGCAGGAGGCGGTCCGTTTCAGCAAAACCGGCATGAAACCGCAGGAGCGCTTCATCTCGCAAATGCATGTGCGGGCCAAAATTTTCGACGTGATGTACCACCTGTTTCCGGAAAAAACAGGATCCTTGAAAAAAATTCCCGGCGAAATTCGCAACCGCTTTCTGGCCGATGACGACAAATACCGGCTCAAGGATCCCGTCATTCAGCTGGCCGTGAAAGAAGCGGTCGGCGCCACGGACAATCCCTACTGGATCGCCCGGAATATCTACGATTATCTCAGGGAGAAGTTGTTCTATAAACGCATCGGCGGCTGGGACATCGCGCCCACGGTTCTCCAGCGCGGATCCGGATCCTGTTCCGAGTACGCATTCGTCTACATCGCCATGTGCCGTGCCGCCGGAGTGCCGGCCCGCTATGCCGGCTCGGTGGTGGTGCGCGGCGAGGATGCGAGTTTCGACTTCGTCTACCACCGCTGGGTGGAAGTCTATCTGCCCGGATACGGCTGGGTGCCGGTGGACCCCAGCGGCGGCGATCAGGACTCGCCCCGGGACCAAGCCCTTTTCTTCGGGCACCTGGAGAACCGTTTTCTCATCACCACGGACGGCGGCGGCGGATCGGAATACTTGAAGTGGGATTACAATTCCTCTGAAGACTGGCAGGCCGACGGTCCCGTGCAGCTGCGGCTGGAGATGATCGCGGATTGGGATCCGGCGAAGTAGCTCAGGGAAGCGGCAGCCTAAGGGTAGAGGTCAGGGTCATAGAATGGATTTGATTGTCGTGAAAGCCGCTCCGGCTGGAGCGTACATTGCATTCGCCATTGCGCTTTATATCTGGCACGTGGCCGCAGCGCTGCTCGGTGTATTCATCGCCGACTATTTTGCTGTCAGCGATTCCAGTCCCGAACTAAAAAAAGATTTAAAAAAAATGAGCGTATGCTCGCTGATCGCATTGTCCTCATTCCTTGCAATATTCTATTTTGCCCAAAAACCGATCGTATTTGTGATTTATATTTTGTTCCTCATTTTTTCCCTGAAAGTCGCCTACCTGGGTTCAAACCACGGTTTTTTGTTGATCATACTTGGGACCGCTATGGCGGCAATGATTGCTTTTGCCGTTTTGGTCAAATGGATGCGTTTGCCCGGCATATTTTTTCTATACCTGGTTTTTCTCATTGTTTTCTTGATCCGCCAGCAAATAAAAAAGAAGAAAGTGAAGGAAATTAAGGAAATCGAGAAGCGCAAGGAACACACTATCCGCAACCAGGTCAGGCGCAACCGGAATTTTACCACCTTCTGCTATCAATGCTTGTTCTACCGTCAGGCCAGCGGGCGCTGCCAGTTGAAAATCGACGGCGAAGACGTCCAGGAAATCGCAATTGCCCAAAGAACCTATTGCACTTCATTTCAACAAAATCCAGCGGGCCCTCTCCGCGCCGACGAGCACAATCCATCTTGACCGGCAATTTCAGAATCCCAGGGGATTGATTGCTGACGGACTCCATGCAATAATCTTCAGCAGGTGATCCATGACCAGGTCCAATCCATTGCCGCTGCCCTTCGCCGTGCTGTCCAGGTTCCAGGCCACAGGGCTGCTGCAGGCCAGAGAGAGCGGGCGGAAATCGGCGGAGACCTCCCTTGACCTCGGGCTCAGCCGCCAGGAAGTCTGGCTCGACCCGGTGGGCTTCGGCACGGGCAAGCAGCCGCTGCTCGATTGGCCGCAGCTGCAGGCCATCGCCGGGTCGGAAAACGGCTGTTTCCGCGTGCAAAACGGCGCCAGCGAAGAGATCCGCGGTTATTCCGAGTCCAGCCGCCGCACCTTTCGTCTTTTCCCGACCACGGAGGCTCCGGCGTTGCTGATCTCCGGTTTTACCATGCATCGTTTCAAGGATATTTCACCACAGCGGGCTTCTTGGGAGATGGTCAAAGCTGCCGCACCGGTCCGCGGCCGGGTGCTCGATACCGCTACCGGGCTTGGCTATACTGCCATTGCCGCGGCAAAAAGCGCAGCGGCGGTGGTTACCATCGAGTTCGATCCGGGCTCTCTGGAAATGGCCCGGGCCAACCCCTGGTCGCAGGAGTTGTTCAATCATCCCGCCATCCGTTGCATCGAGGGCGACAGCAGCGAAGAGATCGCCAAATTCCCGGATGGACATTTCAGCATCATCATCCACGACCCGCCCAGCATGAGCCTGGCGGGCGATCTCTATGGCGAAGCATTTTACAAGCAGGCCTGGCGGGTATTGGCCGGCAACGGCCGCATGTTTCATTACCTCGGCGACCCCAAGAGTGCTTCAGGGGGTCGCATGACCAAGGGGGCTGTCAATCGCTTGCGCTCAGCCGGTTTTCGCCGTATTATCCCGAAGCCCTTCGCCCATGGTGTTTTGGCTTGCAAATAAACGAGTGAGGAATTGATTTATGGAATGCAAAAAAGATCACAACCTTGAAAACTGCACCTGCTCTTATGATCCGTGTTCACGCAAGGGAAATTGCTGCGATTGCCTGGCCTACCATCTCAAGAGCCGCGAACTGCCGGGCTGCTGCTTCAGCCGTGAAGCGGAACGTACTTATGACCGGTCATTCGAACATTTCGCCCGGCTTGTCTCGCAACATAAAATATAGAACAAAAACTCTCCGCGAACCACCGCTTTCTTTCCGAAACCGGAAGATTCGACCCGGAGACCCCAAATGTAATTAGGGTTTTTCCCGGGATTTCTCCGGCGTCGGGGCCTGGCGCACGGCCTTTTCCAAGCCCGCGTTTATTTTGACCATCTGCTGGCCGGCCTTTTCCAGCCAGCTGCGGGCTAACTCGATCCGGCCGGATATGAAATAGATATTGATCAGGTTGTTGAGGCAGCGCTCGTGGCCGGGGACGATGGCCAGCGCCTCCAGGTACTTGGCCTCGGCCTCCGGGAACCGCTTCAGCTTGAAGAGCAGGTTGCCGTGCAGGGACAGGAACTCGGCCGGGACAACGAAGGGGGAGTTGTCGGTGTTTCCCTTGAGGGGCACGGTGTTGGTGTTCACCCCGGTTCTTTTCATGTCATAAGACGTATTGTTGAGCCAGCAGCTCATGAGGTCGACGCTGCCGCTGATCGTCTGGGCGGCGATCTCGCGCAGGCGCCCCTCATCCTCCTTCGACAGCTTGAAAGGATTGGTTTTTTGTTTCTCCCAGGCCTGCTGGAGCAGGAGGCACCCCTTTTCCGCCTGCTCGATCCAGGTCAATGCCTGGGCGATCTCCCGCTTGTGGTTGCCGATGTAGGCCAGGCCGTAGCAGGCGTTGGGATTTTCGGGCAGGGTTTCCAGGGCGCGGTTGAACTCGCGGGCGGCGCCTTCCCAGTCCTTGACCGTCAGAAGGTCAAGCCCCTTGTTGACGATCGCCTGGGTCGAGTGGAGCTTGCGCAGTATTTCCAGGTCATTGCCGACGCCGACGTCTTTCTGCCCTGTCAGCATGACAGGAATCAACAGGAATCCCAGACAAAAAATGTGGCTTGCCACGTTTTTTTTCATGGTCATCTCACTTGCGACAATTATAGCATATGAATGCCGGCAGCAAAAATCCGCCGGCGCTTTGACAAATAAAGGCCGCCGTGCTACAACGCACCCATGCGGCGCATCCTCGGACTGGGAGTTCTGTTGGGGCTGGGCTTGGACTTATTCTGCCAGGCCGTGCCCGAGATGGGATTTTTCGAGGAAGATGGCGCCGGCCTGGAAATGAAGTCCTTGCCCCTGCCCCTTGACGACCGCGGCTGGACGGTCAACTGCTACGTGGCCTGGCATCCCGACTCAAGGCAGGCGGTGGTAATCGATCCCGGCGCGCCGGCGCCCGCGGTCCTGGAGTTCATCAGGGAACAGCGCCTGGAGGTGCTGGCCGTGCTCAACACCCACGGCCACCACGATCACGTCGGCGGCAACGCCTTCCTAGCTGAAAAGCTCACGGTGCCGTTCTACCTGCACCGCGCCGACCGCTCCCTGGCCGTGCAAACCACCGGCTCGGCAATCCCCTACCGCTTCTACCCCGAGAAGGGCAAGCTGGTCCTGGGCGAGTTGGAGATCGAGGTGATCCACACTCCCGGCCATTCGCCGGGGAGCGTCTGCCTCAAGATCGGCGACGCCCTCTTCTCCGGCGACACCCTTTTCGCCGGCGCCGTCGGCAAGCCCCATGGCAGCAACCGCGCCGAGCAGCAGGCCAACCTGCGCCTCGAGGTGGAGAACATCCGCCGGCTGCTGCTGCCGCGGTCGCCTATCACACGGGTATTCCCCGGCCACGGCCCGGCCACGACCATCGGCGCCGAGAAGGCCTTCAATACCTTCCTTCAATAGAGGGCTGTTTTGAGTGACAATGGGGCGCGGCGTAAGCGACGCTTTTCCTTATTGGCTTTTGGCAAGCCGCTGCTGCGCGCCGCCGGCCATGATGCCCAGCAGGGCGGTCACGACGCCGCTGTCGTCCTTCTCGAATTGGCCGCGGATGTTGCTGTTGCCGTCGATGACGAACAGACTGTCGGAAAGCGGACACAGCATTTTCGGCTGGCTCTGCCCCGGTTCGAAAAGCAAAAGCCTGCCGTCCTCAAAAGCGACTCGCAGCGGCCCGTACTGGCCGGCATAACGCTTCAGGATCTCGGCGTCGACGGCGAGCGGATTGATACGGGCTTCCTGGTACTGCCAGTCCCACTGGCGTTTTTCTTTCCGCTGCGCCGGCGCTTTCAGGTAAAGGTTTTTCAGGGCCAGGGTGTGGGCGACGTCCAAAGCCTTCTCCCTTGATACTTTTACGTCGGGCTCGATCCCCGTGCCTTCCCAATCGAGGCTGGTTTTTGGATTGAACGAGCGCCCGTGCGGGATCTTCAGTTCGACATGCCATTCCCGTTGGTAGAGAAACTCCACCGGGTGGGCGCCGCCGCCGGTGCTGGCGCCGACGATCGTGGCCCGGTTCAGGTTCTTCAGGTCGTAGGTGAATTCCTCAGCGGCCGAAAACGTATAACCGCTGGTCAGGACATAAAGGTCCAGCCCGGTCATTTTGGGACCCTGGACGTGGGCCGAGGTCCAGTTTTGTTCAGTGACGTTGCGGTTGCGGATATACATGCTGTTGTAGTGAACAGGCTCATCGAAAAAGTAACTCAACAGCAGCTGGATCAGGGTGCCGCTGCCGCCGCCGTTGAAGCGCAGGTCGAAGATCAGGGCGTCGCAATTGGCCAGAAAATTCATGGCCGCCACCGCGGTCGGGCCACCATAGCGGGCATCGGCGAATTTGTCGAAACGGATATAGCCGACGTTGCCCGCCAGCCGCTCGCATTGCCGGAAATAGAAGTTTTCGCTGCGGTCTTTCTCCAGCTGTTCCAGCCGGGCCTTTTCCTTTTCCTGGGCGGAGGCGGAGTCGGGCGGCGGCGGGTTGGGATTGAAACTGACACGGAGATGCGCGTCCTTGCAGACGGAAAGCAGGTCCCGGGTCAGGGCGCGCAGGAAATCCGGGGTGGCTTTATTTTGCTTATAGGCACCGGCTTTCAATTGTTTGCGGACCTGCTTCTCCATTTTTGCCGCCAGGTCCGGGAAAACATAGTTGGCATTCAACTTTTCGCACACCCAGTCGATGATTTTTCCCTTGACGGCAGGAGCGAGTGCAGCCTGAGCAACAACTGTTGTCGGCGGCTCCTGGCCCGGCAGCGCTGCGGAGCCGGCCGGCAGCAAAACATACATTACAAAAATCAGGACAGCGATGCATTTTACATTCATTTCATTCCTCCAGGAAACATAAACGCAGAAAAAACCTTGAAAGTTCACAACCCGGCCGACGGCGCATATATCCTTAACAGACGTAATATGCCTTGTAACCGCCTATAATATTTTCCCATTATTCCTTTCATGCATTTTTCCGGTCCGCCTGCCGATGGCGAAAATTCTTTCGTTGCTTATTTCAAAATCATAGGGGTTCCGCTTCTCGAGAAATTCCAGGGCAAACCCGGCCTGGTCGAAGAATCCACTGATCTCCGCGACGCTGAAAAGAGAAAAGTAGATCACGGTCTCGATCCCCAGAAGTTCGCTGAGATAGCCGTCGCCGCTTCCGGCCTTGACCGCGACCAGCAGCGATCCGCCCGGTTTCAGCACCCGCCTGAATTCGCCGAAGACACGGCCGAGGTGGCGCTTGGGCGTATGGATGATCGAATAATAAGCGATGACCCCGTCAAAGGTCTCGTCGGGAAATTCCAGGCGGGCGATGTCTCCGCGCTCGAACCTCAAGCCGGGATTGACGCGTCGGGCCAGTTCGATGCAGTCGTCGGATATATCGACACCGACCACCGGGATGCCCTTGTCGGCTACGTAGCGGCCGATATGCGCCGAAGGCCCGCAGCCCGCATCGAGAACCAGCGAATCCGCTGCGAAGCCACTGGCAAAAAGGTCCAGCAGCCGGCGGTCATACTCCTTCTCGTTCATTTCGTTGTGAAAAAGGTCATGGTATTTTTGCGCCGCCAGATTGTACGCCTGGCGCGTTTTTTCATGAATGCCTTGCAGTTCGTCGGTGCCGCTCATTGGAAATCCATCACGTTCATTCCGGATCAGTTCTGGCGGCCTTCGATCGCCCCCAACAGAATCGCTCCGGCAATGCCGAGGCGGCGGTCGAAGAGCGAGCGCGTGTCGATGGAAAAATCCACGTTGAGTTTGAGCACAAATGGATTGAAATTCTGCTTGTATATGCAGACCGTTGTCCCCTGAATCTCGGCATGATAGGTTTGCGGGATCAGGTTGGTGAGGAAACGGCGCAGCAGGGATTTGAACAGTGAATCCTCACGGATGACGCCGATCTCGCGATCGCCGGCATCCATGATGAACCATTCGTCGCGCAGGATCGACTTCAGCCCTTTGCGTTTGAACACACCGACTTTTTCCCGGGTTGTGGCATCGAACACATCGTAGGCCGCTGAAAAATCGATGATCTGCCGGGCTTTGATCAAAAGCAACTCTTGGCTCATGCTTTCGTCGCGATAGAGGCGGATGTCCTCGCGCAGCTTGAACGCTTTCATTTTGGAGAAAAAAACCAGGTTGCCGGCGGGATCGAAAACATGGAACTTGGCTCCGGCAATTGTGAATACCTTGCGACGCACCAGGTACTGGTTGTGCTGAAAAATGGACTCTTGCATCTTGACCCTCCTGGCGGCAATTATAGCATTTTTTGCTTGCTTCATTGGAATTTGGAACTTGGAATTTGCTGCTTGAGATTTTGAATTTTATCCGGGCGGGTCCTGTTCGCCCAGACGGTAGGCTTTGCTGCGTCGCCGGTAAGTATGAGGGCTTTCAGATCAATTACGCCAAGCCGAATTGTCCGACTCCGGTAAAGGAGGCGTTCACGATGGTCATCAAGCAGGTGGCCCCGTGCACGGCGGCTGTGGGGGGAACGATCACCGACTCTTCCGGATTGGTGAACAACTGGACCGGGACTCTCAGCCGGGGGCTGCTGCGTGCTGGAAGGGAGCTTTATCACGCCCAGCGGCAATACGGTCAAATTCAGAGGCAATATATGCCTGAAACTCGGCAAATGGCAGGCCAAGGGGACCTGGGTTGAGATCAAATCCCCAGACCCCTGCCGGGGCAGCGGCACCTGGCAGATGTCCCAGATCTGACTCCCTTTCCAGAATCCGCTCCACCAGGACAATGGACATTGAGGGGCGGCACTTGCATTTTTGCCTAACTCATTTGCAACCCGAAACAGCGGCCAGGAAACCTGCCGAAGCCACTCAGACGGGCACCGCTTCCAGTTCCACAAACCAATTCACTTTTTTTTGGTCCGTCCCTTGGGTCTGCTTCTTGCTTCGATGCCCCGGATCAGGTCGCGGAAAATAAAAACATGAAAAGGGAGAAAAAAGTACCAATTGATTTTTCCCAGTAATGAGCGGGTGAAGTAATAGGCCTTGAGCGAAAGCAGACGGGTTGCGCCCCGGTCTTGGATGGCGAATTCAAGCCAGGCTTTGCCGGGAAGCTTCATTTCAGCCCGCAGCAATAGTTTTCGGTCGGGGACCAGGTCTTCCACACGCCAGAAGTCGATGACATCGTTTATATGCAAGCTGGCAATGCTTCTTCTGCCCCTTGTCGTCCCGATCCCCATCAGCAACCGGTCGAGCAGGCCGCGCATGCGCCACAAGAAATTGCTGTGAAACCATCCCTTTTCCCCGCCGATCTGGCAGACGGATTTGAATAAGGCTTCCGCATCCTTCCTGCTTTCCAGGGCATAATATTTGGAAAATTGCGGCGGCCCGGATAATTGATGCAGTTTGATCGCCAGTTCAAAGGCGGGCGGATAGGCATCGGACCAGCGGGTGTGGATCTTGTCCTGTTCTTCCCGGGAAAGCGCCCTGACCAGGGCCTCCTTGTAGGGGATGGTGGGAAACGGCAGATGGTTTTTGATGTCCGAGTTCTGGCAGATCACTTCATGATGGATGCTTTTGATCAGATTGCGGATGATGGGCGCCGGAACGGAAACGACCAGGGAGGCGATGTAGGCATAAAATTTGGTGTTCGAAAAGAAAGCCGGGAAAAAGAGGATCTTTTTGCCTATGAGGCTTTTTTGTATTTTCAGCATCTCTTTGTATGTCAGTATATCCGGACCGCCGATATCAAACGACCGGCCCGCCGTTTCCGGGATTTCCAAAACACCCACCAGGTACTTGATCACATCACGGATGGCAATCGGCTGACAACGCGTCCTGGTCCATCTGGGCAGGGGAATGATGCGCAATTTTTTAACCAGCCCGGCGATGATTTCATAGGAAGCGCTCCCGGATCCGATAATAATGGCGGCGCGCAGGATCGTGAGCTTGGCCGGTCCCTTGGCCAGTTCATGCGCGACCAGGGTGCGGCAGTGCAAGTGGGGTGACAGGGGAGTGCGCACGTCGCCCAGACCGCCCAGGTAAATGATGCGCTTGACTTTTTGCTTTTCGGCCGCTTCGCGGAAATAGATCGCCGCCTGCAGATCGGCTGCTTCAAAGCGGCGGGCGCTGAGCATCAGCGAATGGATAAGATAATAGGCCGTATCCACATCGGCCATGGCCCGGTCCAGGGTTTCCGGCTTCAAGGCGTCCGCTTCCACCCATTCGGCGCCCGGCCATTTTGCCTGGTAACTCCGGGCATCGGCCCTGGTGATGGCCCGGACCCGGTAGCCCCGTTCCACCAATTCCGGCACCAGCCGTCCGCCGACATAGCCTGTCGCCCCGGAGACCAGAATGATCCCTTGGCATTTCAGCGGGAAGGTCGATAGTTCCGTGCAAAAAAAATCGCTTTTATCCATGGGCGCTTCTTGATACCCATTGTAAATAAAAATTTTTTTTTTATCAAAAGACCAATCTGGGTCATGCCAAAGTCAATCACTCCTTGCATAATCGTACTGGAGATGAATCGCCCTGAGGATCGGGTCGATGCTTCCTCCCAATGCCCGCTGCGCTATTCTGGCGGCCACATCAGGATTCATTAAGTCATTGTTTGTACAGACCACAACGCCGAAATCGTGTTCGGGATAGACGATCATGATGCTTTGAAAATCGATATGCTGCCCCCATTGCCAAAGCGCGTAGCCTTCAGCGGAATAAAAAATGCCCGGGCCCATCCCCCATGACAAGTCATCACTCAGCTTGATCCGGGGAGTTCGCAAGTATTCCGCCGTTTCTTTTTTCAGCATCCTGGGTTTTGAAATCTCGTTCATAAACAACGCCAATTCCTTGGCGGAGGTTCGCAGCGTTCCGGCGGGGCTGGCCTTGTAAGCCGGCCATTTCGGGACGGGGAGGTTTCTGATCCCTGTGGCGAGAAGGAAGATCGCGGCAATGATCAGCGCAGCCATTGCGCTGCCAAGTACTCTTTGCCTGCCCTTCTTCTGTGGATATTTTTTTACGATGAATCCCCTTGCCGCGTAAAAGAGCGACAGGAACAAGGCCAATGAAACAAACCCGCACATGGAACTCAGCCAGGCAAATTCGCTGAAAGAGACTTTTCCCAGGATGATAAACAACGCGGCTGCGACCAGAACGAATGCGATGCCAACAAACATGACAATATCCGATCTTTTCAGCCGCCAAGACTTGCGTAACAGCCTCATGATGATCAGGCCCAGCAAAACGATCACCAGGAATGCCGCCGCAAATAAAATGCCGAATAAAACAACGGGTATCACGGCGCGGACATGGCCGCTGGCGGTCAACGGCGTCAAACCGTCCTTCTTGATGAAACTGCTGTTTACCATGCCCAGGGGCGCGAAGACGAGGCGCCGGGCAAGTTCTTCGAACGGCTCCCCGGTTACTTCTTCAAGAACTTCTTTGGCAAAGATAAATCCGTTCGCGGCATAGTAGTATGCCGTCCCCGGCCGGAACATGAGGTCCCTGCTCAGTTTGCCGAGACCGGAACTGTGCGAAAGCACATGCTGCAATGTGACCGAATCCCTGTACGCCGACCGGGGCAGCCATTCTTTGCGCAAATAGCTCTGCAATGGCCTGTCGATCGCCAGTTTGCCCTCATCGACCAGCCTCAGGGCCATGTAGGCAGTGACAACTTTACTGATCGACGCGACTTCGAAATTGGTATTTGCGGTAACCGGCTCCCGGCTCCACGCATTCGCCACCCCGAATCCCTCCGCCCAGGCTATCTTTCCCTGATAAAGGAGGGCGATGCCGACACCGGGAATGTTCTCCTCGATCCTGTACTTTGCAATAAAATTTTTAAGATCGGCAACGATCGAATCCAGCGGTTCCGCTATTCTAAGCATTGATTCCTGTTGGCTGCTGCCGATACTTGCTTCATCCTGACCGCATAATGGCATGACCAAGATCAAAAAAAAACAGATCAAAGTAAAACGCCTGTTGCTTTTCCTCTCTTGGCCCCAGTCCTTCATGTGACACACCAACCCGGGCAATTCGAACCGCATCGGCCTTACCATGATTTTATCCCAGCAGATCAAATATAATAATGAAAGACCTGGCATCCATGCCTTTCGAGCGATCCGGCTTGACCCATGATGCTCTTGCTTTTTGTACCCCTGGTCACTTGCCCCGGGCCAGACGCGCCAGGAGAAAAAGGGCCAGCCCGCCGAGGATGAGCCCCCCTTGCAGGAGTTTGCCCCTGTCGGCGATCTCGACGAACCGGGCCCTGCCCTGACGGACTTCGATGTATCCCAGGGGGGTTGTTTTTACCCCAACTCCCATGCACGGACCCTTCTTTTTTTTCCCCACTCCTTCGCCCTTGCCGCCCGCCTGCGCATCGCTGTCGCAGCCGCAAGCGTGAATGGACACCTTGGCCACGGGGATGAAGGTGACCCGGTCCTTCACGTAGGCCTCGCCAAACACGGCTTTGACACCGCTTTTATCGGTAATCTCCTGGATGACTTCCTTTAGATTCATGAGCACCTCCCTGACTTTTTCTTGAATTCATTCTATGCCATGGCCGTTTTTCTGTCAAAAGCGGGGGCGGTCCCTATAGGTCTTCCTAAAATCGCAAAATCAGGCACTGTCCCCGGGACTCTATATCCCAAAACGGGTCGCGTGCTCCTCCAGCTGGGAAAAATTCGCCATGGCCACGGCAGCGCAGGCGATGTAGGGTTTGTCGGTTACCCATTGCACGGCCCCGGCCATGGAAGGGGTATCTCCTTGGCCGCCGCCATAGGGTCCCCCCGAGCAGGTTTTCATGGCCACGATGCCGATACCGGCGTCATGGGCCCGCTGCATGGCCTTTATCAGGCTGTCCTGGTCCCAACTGGCACTCCAGCCGCTGATGGAATGCTTGAATCTTGCAAACGGATTAAAGGGCAGCATCACGACATCAAAAAAACCCGCCGCCAGCGCTTTTTCAAGCAGGGCCAGATGGTTTTTGTGGGTTGAAAAGCCGCAGGCCCGGATTTTTCCCGTTGTTTTGGCGCGGCTGAAAAATTCCCGCACAACCTGATCTTCAAGTATCCACTCCTCCTGGATACCGTGCAGGAGCAGGACATCCACATGATCGGTCTGCAGGGCCTGCAGGCTTTCATGCAATTTCATTTCCAGGTGGGCTAAGGCTTCCTTAGTCCCGGTCTTGCTTGCAAAGCCCTCGGGAAGCTTTACTTTTGACTGGATGACGATCTGTTGGCGTTTCCCTTTCAGCACATTCCCGATCATCATCTCATTTTTGCCGTTGGCATATGCCCTGCCGGTATCGATAAAGCGAATGCCGCGCCCAAGCGCCGCCTGGACCAGCGCCGGTTCCATGGTTCGGGAAGCTCCCATGGCCAGGGGCGTGACCTGCAAGCCCGTCTTGCCCAGGTTTCTCAAGGCATTTTTTTCGAGGTTACGCCCCGCTGCCGGAGCATGCCGCAAGCCAATCCCGGCTCCGGCCATGCCCAGAAGCGAGCGCAGGAATTTTTTCCTGGAGATCTTCATTGCTCGGCGCTTGCCAGCCCCTGCATGTACGGGCGGATTGGGTTGTCGAAGGGGAAGCCGAAAAGACGCGGGTCCTCGCCGATGACGGCCGCAGCGAAGATTTTCAGCACGTAGTCTTTGGTCTGGTCCGGCATGCGGTCGGCGTACTCGGTGTAGAAGCGCCAGTAGTTGCGGGCCTCGGGGTTCTGCGCCAGCTCATCATTGGAGATATTTTCCAGGCCGGGCAACTCACGCAGCTTGGCAATGACGCGGTGCTCGCCCCAGTTGTACGAGGCCATTGCCAGCAGCCCCGACGCCTGGGCCAGCTCGCCGTATATGTCGCGAAGGTAGCGGGCCGCCGCCGCCGTCGCTTTCACAAAATCCTGTCGTTGGTCAGAGGGGTCAACAAACGGTTTGGCATGGTAGACGCCCGGATCGAGGCCGTAGCGCCGGGCCGTGGACGGGATGAACTGCCACATCCCCTTGGCGCGGCCGTAGCGCGTGGGCGGCCCGACGGCATGCGTGTTGAAGCGGCTCTCCTGCAGCGCCAGGTAAAAGAAGTGCGGCGGCAGGCCATGCTTCTGCATCGTCCGGACGATGAACGGCGTGTAGCCATTGGCGTCGGCCTCCTGAAAGATCCGCTTCAGGCTGTGGCGTGAGGGATACCAGTACGTCTTGATTTGCCGCTGCACCTCGGTGACGAAGTCCGCCGGCAGCCGGATCTCGCTTTCATTGAAAATGCGCGTGACCCGGAAGATCACCCTCTCCTCCTCGTTGAGCCTGTGATAGAGGCCGAGGTCTTCGATGAAGCCTTCATAGCGCCGGGCCTGCTCCAGCCTGCCTTCTTCGAGCCCGGTAAGCTGCGCCTCCAGTCCGGTACCGCCTTGTTCTTCAATGAGGATGCGCAACTGCGCGATGCGCACATCCTGCTCCTTCATGCTGTAGAAGATCTGCTGCGCTGCGTCGCGTATCTTTTCCAAATGAACCTGGCGCCAAATGGCCAAGCCCATCATTGCCAGGGCCACGGCGACAGCCGCCGCGATGAGTCCGCCGTAGAACCGCTTCTGCTTCCGCCGCACCATCCCATAGGCGCGGCGAATCATCATCGTGTGCTTGCCGGACGGGCTGGTGTCTTCCTCTGTCTCCAGGTAATGGCGGATGTATTCGTTCAGTTCGCCGAAGGTAGCCGCACCGCCGGCGCTTCCTTCCACGGTAACCTGGAACCTCGGCCCGGCCCGGCCCAGCCTCAGCGCATGCGTGCCGTGCAGCTGCGCCAAATCGATGCGCTTGCCGTCAAGATAGGTGCCGTTGGTGCTGCCGAGGTCGCGCAGCCACCAGGCCTCTTGCTTAAAAAAGACCTCCGCATGCCGGCGGCTCACGCAACCCGTCTGCTCAACCTGCACCTGGCAGCTTTCGTCCCGGCCGATGCAGAAATCCTCGCTGAAGTGGCGGTCGAACGGCGGCTGACCGTTGCCGCCGCCCCTTATATGGATGGATGGACGCGCTGCCTGCTGCTGCATTGGCCGGGTTTTGGAGTCCATAGGGCGATGGATTCCTTACCGGGACACGCGTTTCGTCGGCAGGGCCTTTTTGCTTCGCTTTCCCTTCAAGGCCGGGTGAACCACTGCAATCCCTCAGGAACGCGCGGGCGCGGCAGGCGAAGACGAAGCCCTGCGCCCGGCTTGTTTTTCCAGAGATCCTCGTTGACCATGTCTCAGCTGTGCCCCTGTGCTGCCGATTGGAAAATCAATTTGTCTCATAGGCGCATTTTGGGGATAATTTTCCGAAATGTCAACGGGCAGGGGGATGCGCGACGATGCCGGTATTTTTGCATAGATCATTTGGAACCCGAAGCAGCGGCCAGAAAGTACACTGAAATCACATAGTCGGGCACCATCCTTATTGGCCTCTCTATCAGGCTTTCTCTTGAAAGTTCAAAGTTCATTGTTGAGACACGGCCCCGGAGACACCTTCCTCAAAGTCATAAAGTCAGGCACCCTCACCATTCTTTCCAAAAAATTCTTTTTGTAAAACAGGAGCGGTAATTTTAGCGCTGGGACCATCGCCTCTGGAAACACAAACAGCTACTTTGTTTCCGAGAGCCACGAAGATTTCGGCTACATCTTTATGGGTGAAGCCGGGGCAAAGCAATACCGAATCTATTTTTTCTTTTTCATAAAGATCTTGGCAGACTTTTAGCGCTTCAGCCTGCGATCTTACAACATGAGTATAAAGTTTGTATTTCCCGGTATCGATAAGATTGTGGTGTTTTTCCACATCGGCATCGGGCGCGTGGGCAATAAATACTGCTTTAAAGGCCATGGTTGCCTCCTTATGCCGACATTCTAGGAATTATTGCCGGAAATGTCAATGAAGGACGAATGGCCATATCAGCCAATGAGAATCTACTGAGGAGGCGATGTGCTACATTCTTTCGGCGGTGCGATCGGGGCAAATGAAAGCATGATGCATGCTTGCCGGCGCCGTCCCCGATTCCCCCATTCCCTTATTTGCCGTCCGGTCACCCCTTATTCGTATTTCAAGGTTTGGGTCGGATTCGCCCGCGCCGCACGCCCGAGCTGGGAACTCACCGTCACCAGGGCGAGAAGCAGGGCGAGAACGGCTGCGAAGAGGAACGGGGCGGGGCCCATCGTGATCCTGTACGCGTAACCCTGCAGCCATTTTTGGACGAAATAATAAGCCGCCGGCCAGGCGATCGCGTTCGCCGTCATGACCCAAAAGACGAATTCCCTGGAAAAAAGGAGAACCACGCTCGCCGTCGACGCGCCCAGGACCTTGCGGATGCCGATCTCCCTGGTCCTCTGTTCGGCCATGAACGAAGCCAGCCCGAACAACCCCAGGCAGGACACGAGAACGGCCAGGATCGAGAATAAGCGCAGGATGACGCCGATCTGTTCTTCGGACCGGTACAGGGCATCCACGTCCTCGTCGAGAAAACGGTAGTGGAATTCGTCCTGCGGCGCGAACTTCTTCCAGACCGCCTCGAGGCGGCGCAGCGCTGCCGCCGTCTTCCCCGGGGCGACCTTGGCGAACAGGATCGAACTCAACGGCGGGTAATAGCCGATGACGAGCGGGTCGATCTTTTCACGAAGGACCGTGAAATTGTAATTCTTGACTAGGCCGACGATCGTCCCCGTGACGTCTCCCTGGGACAAAGGCTGGCCGACGGGATCTTTGAATCCCATGACCCGGGCCGCTTCCTCGTTGACGATCCACTGCGTGTCCTCCAGGTTCCCGGAAGCGATGAAATCCCGCCCCCGGAGAATCTCGATGCCGAGCAGGCCGAAAAAGCCCGTGTCGGCGCACGTTCCCCGCAGCAGGATCTCCTCCCGGGGATTCTGCCCGCTCCATCTCCACAGGGTGTTGGAATACATGTATCCGCGCGTGGGAACGTTCGCAGCGGCCGAAACGCCAAGGATGTCCGGGCTGCGGAGAAGCTCCTCGCGGACCGCCTCATACTTGGACCTCGTCTCCTCGCTCATTCTCAGGGTGAGCGTCTGCTCCTTGTCGTACCCGGTTTTGAAGTTTCGCATGAAGTCGAGCTGGGCGCGGATGAACAGCGTGCAGATGAGCAGGAGGATGGTCACGGCAAATTGGAAAACCACCAGTACCTGGCGGAGCCTGCGGCCGCGGGAGCCCG
>Ga0307378_10004524_pt1 | contig 19800 bp, 12 predicted proteins | sample UN1MG_FD_202238 | JGI IMG/M metagenome (GOLD analysis project Ga0307378, IMG submission 202238) | Soil microbial communities from Risofladan, Vaasa, Finland - UN-1 | ecosystem: Environmental > Terrestrial > Soil > Coastal area > Acid sulfate soil | place: Finland: Risofladan, Vaasa | collected... | reverse complement strand
CGTCGGAACCGGGGACCCAGGGTAGCTGCGCAACCCTGGGCTGTGTTGTTGAACGCCTTCGGCGTACGGGGATGGAACACAAACGGGACACAATGTGGCGAGTGATTGACGGCCGTTTTGAGCAGCCCACACGCCGTGTGCCGTCCGCCGGTTACGGCACACGGCGTGTGCCTACTACTCCGCGGATGCGGAGGTTATTCTTCGGCCGATCCCAAGCGGGAGCTCTCGCACAGGGAGAGGAGGCAGCCACCCTCGTGTGTGCGATGGGTGAGGTTCACCTTCGGAACGGGAGGAGCGCGTGATGGAACCGTCTTTCACAGCCTTGCGCGGAATAGCTCTCCTGCCGGTGATCGCCGGCTTGATGCTGACGGCAACGTCGGCCACGGAGCCGGACCGGCCCCGGACGGCCGGCGAGATGGTCGAAGTAGCCCTACGCCTGGGGATCGAAGGCGACCACGCCGATCGCCGCGAGCTGCTCGAGTCGGCCTTGAAGCAAATGCCCGACTACGGCCCGGCGCGGTGGCACAGCGGGTACGTGCAGTACGGCGACGCCTGGTTGAAGTTCGACGAGCTGCCCGATCTCATGGCGGGCGATCAGCGATTGTCCGACTACCGGCGCCTTCGCGCAGATACCCGCGAGACCGCGGCGGGGCACCTCGCGCTTGCCCAATGGTGCTTGGAGCACGAGCTTCTCGCCCGGTCGCGGGGCCACCTGGGGCGAGCCCTGGACCTGGATCCCGAGAACCGGGAGGCCCGCCGCCTGGTCCGGGACGAGTTCCCCGACGATGTCCTGGCGCCGCGGCAGGAGCCCGGCGCCCGCCAAGCGGCCCTGCGCAAGTGGGAGCCGAGAATCGAGAGCATCCTCCGCGGGCTCAGCCACGCGAGCAAGCGGCAGCGACAAACCGCCCGGGAGCGCTTGCTGGCGATCGACGACCCCGAGGCCATCCCGGCCCTGGAGGCCGTCTTTGCGTCCCACGGCGGCTTCGTCGCATCCCTCACCCTGGACGTGCTGGCCGGCATGCCTACGCCGGAGGTTTCGCTGGCGCTGGCCCGGCAGGCCGTCTTCTCTGGCTCGAAAGAGACCCGCAAGGCCGCCGCCGGGAGGCTCGACTCTCGCGACCTTTTCAGCTACATCCCCGCGCTGTTGGAGGCGCTGAGAACGCCCATCGAGTCGCCCATCGAGCTGGCCTGGGGGCCCGACCACGAGGAGGACTTCCCACGCCTGACCGCGCGGGCTCCGGTCTCCGAGGCGACCGTCGCCGAGCACAACGCACGGATCGAGGATCGCAACGGGCGTATCTGCCGGGTCCTCTCCCTGGTCACCGGCCGGGAGCTGGGAACCTCGCCGGAGGCCTGGTGGAAATGGTGGGACGAGTACAACGAGGTTTTCGTGCCCGACGACCGCCCGTTTTCCGGCGGGACGCTCAAGTTCTCCCGCGCCGACGGGTACCAGCTCTGGAATCACCAGGGCGTCCCGTACGCCCGACGCCCCGGCGGCACCTGGTATCGGCACGAGGAAGGGCGCACCTGGGTCATGCCCCCCGGCGAAAGCTGGTCGGAGTGGAAGCCTCGGGCCTCCTGCCTCGTGGCGGGCACGCTCGTCTGGAGCGACGCGGGCCCGCGCCCGATCGAGCAGATTCAGGTGGGAGACCTCGTCCTCTCGCAGAGCCCCGAGACGGGTGAGCTGGCCTACAAGCCGGTGGTGAACACCACGGTCCGCCCGCCCGTGCGCATGGTCAAGATCGTCTTCGGCGGCCGGTCCCTCCAGTCGAGCGGCGGGCACCCGTTCTGGGTCACCGGCAAAGGGTGGGTCTTCGCCCGAGACCTGGAAGAGGGCGTGCCGCTCCACACGGTCGACGGCACGGCGCCCGTCCGCTCGGTCCATCCCACGGGCACCGAGGAGCTGCACAACCTCGTGGTCGCCGACTTTCACACCTACTTCGTCACCGAGGCCAAAATCCTCACGCATGACAACACCATGCGCGAGCCGACCACCGCGCTGGTGCCGGGGTTGGCGAGTCGTTGAGTGCGGTGTTGCCGGTAGTTCCATCGTTCCCACGCTTCGCGTGGGAACGTACGGATGGACGCTTCGCGTCCCCGTCTCCCGACGGCCGACGCATATCTGATTCCGGTCTGCCGCTGGCGGGGTCGTCGCGCTCCCCACGAACCATGCCGGTCCGTCATTTTCGATCCACCTCCGCCAAAGGCAGGGCCGTCGCGCCCGACCGCCACCCACCGCGTGCGCCCGAATCGGCTCCCGTGGCGCGAGAAACTGGAAGCACCCGGGGGTGCCCAAAAATCGCCTTGCGGCTCGGCGCTAACATGGTAAGCTCGACCGTGTTAGGCCCACAACCGAGTGCCCGAAAGCCCCCGAAATAGCCCGTCCAAGTGTCCAACAAAGCCGACCATGACACGCCCTAAGTCCCTGTCTCACAACACGTTGCGTCGAAACCATTTGTTGGACGGTTTTTCTTGGTTCGGCCGAAACCTCCAAGTGCTTTCGTACCGGGGGTTTGCGCGAGTGACCTCGTCCAAGAAGGGCGTTTTCCTCAGTACCTACCGTGCGCGCAGGTGGCCTGTGACCCTGTAGCACCTCCCCTGGAACCTCAGCGCATTCACCATGGAACCCCAGCGCACTCCCCCTCGGGCCCCAGCGCAAGTGCGCTCACGGTATCTGAAGGGGGTAGCACCCCTCATAAGTGGCGAAGTCGAGGCCGCGGCGGAAGTGACCGTGTCCAAGAAAGCCCCCGCCCGAGACCGCCGGCGAAACATCGGGGCGGACGCCTTTCAGCCCTGTCGGCCAGCCCAACGCAACGCACGGTGCGCCGCGGCTTTGTACCGGTAAGGACGCTCCAGGGGCTTCTCAAATGTCGGCCCCGCTGCTAGACTGACCGATACGCTCGACCGCGACTCAGCACTGGCGAGACGCCAGTGCCGCGGGCCGTTACGTGTGTCCTCCTTGCCCTGGTCCCGTGAGAAGCGAGGTCGCAAATGGCACATCTTCGGATTTATCTACCACTTCCGCGTCTCCACGTGTACGAGACGTTGCAGCTGCCTCAGCTCACACTCACGCCACCGCAGTACGACGTTGAGCGGCCTAAAACACCTCTTGCGAAGGAACAGAAGCAACTGCGCGCTGCGGTTAGTTCCGCGTCCGACATAGCCTGCATTTGCTTCCCAGAGGAAACCCTTGTATTGCGCGACGGCGCAGAGGAGAACAATCTTGCGCAAGCACCTGTGGGCCCGTCCGGTGTTGCAGAAAACGATTTTCTTCAACACACGGTACTGGAAATGCCATTTGAGTCCGCGTCGCTGCAGTTGCGGCGTCCAACCCGAAAAAGCGATCAGAAAGCGATTGTAGAGGCATTGGAACATGCCGACGCGGCGCTTGATGGGATTCGATTCGACTATTGTCGTCTAGATGTTCCGCGCATGTCTCTGGGGCCACCAGGCTATCTTCCGGACAAAAGCATGTTTGCGGTTTACTTTCACGACACTGAACTCAATCAGGGACGAATGATTAGATATGAACCAGCCAACCCCCTCTCGATGCCCGGATGCGGCCTCGACCTTGAGGGGCCAATCCAACCATCCCCAGTCGATGCGCTGATCTGCAATACTCACCGACCGGCGACATTGGGCGTGCGTCTGCGGCGCATGCTCCGTATGTTCTGTCAGTCCTTCGTGGCACCGTCTGATGAATCCAAGATCCTGACCAATCTCTTCGCGATGGACGGCTGCTTGACACCCGAAACGTCCACTTCCGGTGATTTCAAGAAGTTTGTCGCGATTTCGGCTGCCGGAGGTCCATCCGGGTACGAGGCCGAATACGCGACATTCCGGCAGTTCTATCAAGAGGTTCGTAATCCCTTGGTACATCACGGTAAGACGTACGGACAACTGGGTCGCAACCGCAGAGATGACTTATTCTATCTACAGGGGTTGATTTTCCGAGTACTGGAGAACCTGACGAAATCAGCTACCGAGGACTTCAAGACATACTGGCAGAACGCTATTACGATGGCAAATCAGCACGCGTGAAGAAGTGCGATTTCCCATCGTTCCCGCGCTTCGCGTGCCCGTCTGACGAAGAGCCCCTTGGAGCGGTGCTTGGCCGCGGTGGCTCACTGGCCGGCTTGGTTGGGTTTTGTGGCGCGTTGCATGCGTGCGGTCAGAATTGCCGATACGCGTCAGATCGCATATACTAGTTGAGCGCTCAGTTTTCCAAATTCGCGGGAAGGATCAATCATGGCCATCACGGTCGAAGCCATCTATGAAAACGGCGTCCTGAAGCCCAGCCGGCCGTTGACACTTGCTGAGGGGGCTGAAGTTCGTCTGACCATCAGCCCGCTTGATGAAGACTACGACCCTCTGGATGCGGTCATCGGCATCTGCAAGGAAGGCCCGGACATCAGCTTGGCCGAGCGGCATGACGAAATTCCCTACGACTCGATAGAAGGAAGTAGAAGGAAGTAGGGTGCGTGAAACGCACCATATTCTGGTCGGGCGAGACGCACGTACGTGAGCGCGTCGGCCACCAGTTCCTGGCGTAGAGGAAATGGTGCGTTTCACGCACCCTACTCGCTCCAGGGGACTGAGGTTGATTAGCGTGGAATGCCCAGCGCCTCGGCCAGCTTCTTGCGATAGTCGGCCGTGTCGACCGCCTGCCATTCCATGAGGCGGGTGAGGTCGCAGGACTCGAGCGTTTTGGTGAACGGCTCGAACCGCCGGGCGGCAAGGGGTCCGAGCGGCGGCTTGTCGCGCTCGCCCTTCGAGGCCTGGGCCCGGGCGCGCTCGAGAATCGCGTAGTCGACGCTCATCCGGGAGAGCTGCACCCGGCGGAGCACTTCGGGCTCGCCCGCCACGGCGTCTTCGGCCTGTTGCCAGAGCTTGTCGGCCTCGACGAGCAGCTCGTCGGTCAGGTGCGGGTGGCTGGGCGGGACCCAGATGTTCACGTGAATGTTCTCCCGCTCGGCCCGGTCGTGGAGCGCGTCGATGTACCGGCGGATCGGCGGGGCCGCCTTGCCGTAGTAGCCTGCGAGGAACTCGCTGATCGCCGTCTCCTCGTCGTAGTCGGGGTTCCAGAGGAACTTCGCGGTGAGGTACCCGCCGAGCGCGGCCAGATCGCTGTGGGGCGTGTTGTAGGTGTCCTGCTCAAAGATGCCGCGGACATTGTTGGCCACGAAGAACCGGATGTTGTCGTTGCGGACCCGCTGGTTGGGGAAGGGCAGGAGGTAGTGCCGGAAGTCGGTCACGTAGTCCCAGACCCAGAGCCGGTTGGAGACCTTGGCCCAACGCCGGACGTCGTCGCGGAACTTCTGGTTGGCGTCGCCGTCGCACGTGGCCAACGGGTGCGAGAAGCAGCACTCGATCGAGCAGAGCCGGACGATCACGTTATCGCGCGGCCGCATCGTGTTCGGCGGCCGGCGCGTCCACTGGTAGGCCAACGTCTCGATCGCCCTGTCGGGGAACTCCTTCTCCACCGCTTCGGCCACCCGGTTGACCATCGCGAGCACCGGGGCGATCTGCGAGTCCTCCCGCTTGGCCAACGCCTGGCACTGGTCGCACTCGCAGTAGTTGTGCCAGTCGTTCTGCGAGACGGAGAAGACGAACGCGTCGGGCTGGGCACGCATCGCCTTGAGGATTTCTTCGGTCGAGATGCGGATCACGTCCTCGTTGGTGCAGCAAAGCTGGCTCCGCTCCTTGAGCCGCTTGCCTTTGACCAGCGAGAAGTACTCCGGGTGCTCGTCAAAGTACTTGTCCGGGGGGACGAGCCGTTCGAACGTGTGGACGAAGAACCCGCTGCCGAAGCGGACTTTGCCGCCGTGCTTCGCCTCCAACCGCCCGCTGGAGGAGTTGACGCGGTTTCGGGCGCACCAGTCGCCGTCGAAGCAGTCGAAGGTGAACGGCTCGCGATACTCGAGCACCGGGATCTGCTTGTCGTCGATGGGGCCGATGGCCAGGCGGTCGTGCTTGGGAATCCGGCTCACGCCCGGGGCAAACCAGCGGCAGCCCAGGTGATCCTCCAACAGGCCGTAGACGCCGTACATGTTCCCCCGCAGCGCTCCGCCGGCGATCACCAGGCGGTTGCCCACGGTGCGGATCACGTAGCCCTCGTTTCCCAGCTCGTTGAAGTCGATGGTCGCCCCCAGGCTTTGCAGGTGCTTGTTGTCGCCGAGGATGATCTCCCGCTCGCCGACAGGCTCGGTATCCGCGAGGATGGTCAGCTCGGCGCCGGTCATCTCGCGGAGGAACGTTTGCAGCTCTTCCGCCCCGTGTCGCGTCGAGGGCGAGGCGTCCGGCGCGACGACGATCGCGCAGGCCGACTTCCCGTTTTCGGCCAGCACGAGCTCTTCGGCCGCGGCCGGTCGCGTCGCCGCAACGAGCAAGGCCAGCCCCGTCACCAGTATCCACGTCCACTTGGTCATCGTCTCAGTCCTCCACGTCTGGCATGGGATCGGCTGGTCGTAATCCGGTTAAGGATCGGCGGGAGAAATGACTTCCGCACACCAGCATGTCGTCGGGATCGTCCGGATGCAAGTCGGCTCGCCGGGAATCGGGGTCGCTTGTATCGGCCCGGGGCGTCGGGTAGGCTGATTCCTGACGAACCGCGTTGCCCCACGGGAGCCGCTTGCGGCTTCGCCCGGCCAAATCCACAACTCCCATGAGCGACCGACTCCCGTAAGAAAACGTGAGAGAAGGAGTCTTGCCATGACGCGATACGGCTTGCTCGCCCTGGTGATCCTCGCCGTGCCGACCGTGCTTTCGCCGGCCCGGGCCCTCGAGTTCCCCGGCCCCGCGCCGGGCGAGGCGAAGGCACGGCTCGAAGCGGGCCGTCTGGTGCTCGAGAACGACGTCCTCTCGGCGACGTGGACCTTCGGCCCCGGCGGGTTTCGGTTGGCGGAAGTGGTCGATCGGACGTCCGAAGATGCGGGGCGTGCCGGGCCCGGCGAGGCGTTCGTGATTACACTTGGCGACGGACGCTCGCTCAGTGCCTCGCAGTTGCGTCCGGCCGGAAAGGTGACTCTCAAGCGGCTAAAGCGGGCGCCCGATTCCCCGGGACCCTCAAGCGGAGTTGCCGGCTGGCAGGCGATGGTGCCGCTCGACGAGCACCCCGAAGGCCGTTTCGGCGTCGATTGGCAGGCCACGATTCGCGACGGGGAGAACTACATCCAGCAGAAGTTGGTGCTGCGGTCCCAGACGGACCGGGTTGCCGTCAAGGAGGTGGCCCTGATGAGCCTGGAAGCACCCGGCGCCAAGGTGTTGGGCGTCGTGGAAGGCTCGCCGGTCGTGGCCGGCACCCTGTTCTTCGCCTGCGAGCACCCGATGGCCGACAATCGGGTCGCGGACGGCCGCGTCGTCTGCTCTTCCCGGTGCTATCGGCCGCTCAGCCCGGAACACGCGTGGACGAGAACCGCGGTGATGGGCGTCGTGCCAAAAGGCCAGTTGCGGCGCGGATACCTGTACTACGTCGAGCGCGAGCGGGCCCGGCCGTACGGGCTGTTCCTCCACTACAACTCCTGGTGGGACATCGCCTGGGCCGACCGGCTGATGGACGAGAAGCAGTGCCTGGACGTGATCGAGACGTTCGGCCGGGAGCTGATCGAGAAGCGGGGCGTGAAGATGGACAGCTTCGTCTTCGACGACGGCTGGGACGACCCCAGGACGCTCTGGGGCTTCCACTCCGGGTTTCCCCGGGGCTTCACGCCGCTGGGGGAAGCGGCGGCCAGGTACGACTCGGCCGTGGGCACGTGGTTCTCGCCGTGGGGCGGCTACGGCGAGCGCAAGGCCCAGCGCATGGAGTACGGCAAGACGCAGGGGTTCGAGACCAACGCCCGCGGCCTCTCGCTCGCCGGGCCGAAATACTACGCCAGGTACCGTCAGATCTGCGCCGAGATGATCGAGAAGTATGGGGCCAACTACTTCAAGTTCGACGGGATCGCCCGGGGCATCGACTCCCCCGGCGCCGGCGAGGAGTTCGCCCCCGACATCGAAGCCCTGCTGCGGCTCTGCGGGGATCTGCGCGAGCTGCGGCCCGACGTCTACCTGAGCATCACCACCGGCACGTGGCCCTCGCCGTATTGGCTCTGGTACGGCGACTCGGTGTGGCGGAACGGCCACGACTGGAACGTGCACGGCGCGGGCACGGCCCGGCAGCAGTGGATCACGTACCGCGACATGATCACCTACCGGATGATCGTCCAACGGGCGCCGCTCTACCCGATCAACTCGCTGATGACCGTGAGCGTCTGCTACGGCCAGCTCGGCACGGCCACGCGGATGACCGACGACGTGGACGACCTGGTGGACGAGATCCGCATGGCGTTCGGCTCGGGCACGCAATTGCTGGAGCTCTACCTGACGCCGCAGATGATGAAGCCGCAAGGCTGGGACGCGCTGGCCGAGTGTGCCAAGTGGTCGCGCGAGAACGCCGACGTGCTGGTCGACGTCCACTGGGTCGGCGGCGATCCGGGCGAGGGCGAGCCGTACGGGTATGCGTCGTGGTCGCCGCGCAAGGGGATCCTGGTGCTGCGGAACCCGAGCGAGACGGCGGCCCAGATGAAGCTCGATCTGGCCACGGCGCTCGAGCTGCCGGCGAAAGCGCCGTCGACCTACTGCGTGACAAGCCGCTGGCCGACGGCCGAGCGCGTGCCGCAGCGCACGCTCGCGGCGAGCGAACCGCTCACGGTAGAGCTGGCACCGTTTGAGCTCGTGGTGTTGGAGGCGGTCCCGGCCAAGTGACGGGCGAAGCCGCACGCGGCTTCAGCAATCTCGTCAAGTATCGTTGCGACGCTTCTGCGTCGTAACGCACACCGGACCATCGTTACGACGCTTCTGCGTCGTAACGCACACCGGACCATCGTTACGACGCTTCTGCGTCGTAACGCACGGCCGCGACGCTTTGCGTCGCCGGTCCTACGGCTTGGCCTCCTCCTCCATCTTCAGCTCCTCGCCGCCCTTGGCCACGTTCTCGGCCGTGAATACACGGGAGCCGAGCGTAATCTTCTTGGGGACCTTCTCGCCGCCGAAGATCTTCAAGGCGACGTCGATCGCCTCGGCGCCGCCGGTGGGATACTGGAACGTGGCGTCGAGGATACCCTTCTGGACGTAGGCGACGCCTTCGTGGGGCAAGGCGTCGATGCCGACGAAGAGCATGTCCTTCTCTCGTCCGGCCGCCTTGGCGGCCAGATACGCCCCGTGGGCCGCCGGGTCGTTGTGACCGTAGACGGCATCAATCTCGGGAAAGCGGTCCAGGGCCGATTCCATTTCCTGCCGGGCCCTGTCCTCGAGCCATTCCATGTCGGCCTCGAAGATCACTTCGACGTCGGTGCCGGCGATGGCCTCGCGGAAGCCCTTGTGGCGGTCCTTGCCCGGCTCGGTGGTCATCAGGCCCTTCAGCTCCACGACCTTCCCTTTCCCGCCGAGCTTCTCGACGATCCACTCGCCGGCTGCTCGGCCGATGGCCACGTTGTCGGCCCCGATGAAGCAGGTGAACTTATCGCCCCCGACGGCCCGGTCGAGCACGATGACCGGAATCCCCGCGTCGTACGCTTCCGCCACGGGCTTGGTGAGCGGATCGGTCTCTTTGGGGCTGATAATCAACAGGTCGACGCCGGCACTGACGAAGTCCTCCACGTGCGAACGCTGCATGAGCGTGTCGTTCTGGGCGTCGTTGAAGACGACCTTCAGGTTCGCGTGTTGTTCGGCGGCTGCTTTGACGTCCGCGTCCATCTGCACCCGCCAGGGCTCGTTGCGGTTGCACTGGCTCATGCCGATCGTGTACACGTCGCCCGCGCCGCCTGCGCCGCCGGCATCCGGAGCGCCGGCCGGGCGGCATCCGGCAACTAGAACCATCGCAACGATCGACAGACAACCCCGGAGAATCGAGAGGCTGGATCTCATCTTGAAGCTCCCATTTGGCTTGACGGCGTTCATGACCGCCTGCGCGTTTGGATGAGGACGGCGGCGATGATGATTACGCCCGTGAGCATCAGCCGCCCGTAGAGATCGATGCCGTTGATGCTGAGGATTTTGTCCAAGTAGGTGAACGTGAGTGTTCCGATCAAGGTCAGGCCGATCCCGCCCCGGCCCCCCATCAGATTCGTGCCACCGATCACCACGATGGCGATCGCGCGGAGCTCGTACGCCACGCCGGCATCGGGATCGCCGTGGGTCTCCTGCGCCGCCTGGCATATCCCGGCCACCGCACCGAGGACGCCCGAGGCGACGTAGGCCATCGTCTTCGCCCAGGCGACGGGCACGCCCGACAGCCGCGCCGCCTCTTCGTTCCCTCCGATGGCAAACAGCTCTCGCCCCCAGCGGTGCCTGGTGAGCAGAATCCACGAGAGGACCACGCAGACGAGGAAGATGATCGTCACTACGGGCAAGAAGTTATTGAAGATCTTCGAGTCGATCAGTTCATAGATTCGGGGCAACTCGTACGTGATCGTCTCGCCGTCCGGGAGGGTTTTCGCGGTGGCCACCTTCTGCTGGCCGCTGACCATCTTGGCCAGTCCCCGGGCGAAAACCATCATCGCCAACGTGGCGATGAACGGCTGGATCTTGAACCTGGCGGCGAGCGCGCCGGAAACGCCCCCGCACGCCGCGCCCACGCCGAGACACACCGGGATCGCCGCCAGCGGCGACCAACCCCAGTGGATGCTCATCAGGGAAAACGTAACGGCGCCCAGGGCCAATACACTCCCGACCGCAAGATCGATGCCGCCGGTGATGATCACCAGCGTCATGCCGCAGGCGAGAATGCCGTAGACCGATGCCTGGCGAAGCGCCGTGCTGTGCGTGCTGAATCGGAAGAACGTGCCGTCGGCATGGAAGAGGATTCCCAGCACCAGCACCAGGAAGAGCGCAATCAAGGCTCGTCCGGCGGGGCTGTTGACGGCCCGGATCAGCTTGCTCGCGAGCGTGTCTCCGGCCGTGCTCATCCGCCAGGCATCTCCATGCGTTTGCCCATCGCCGCTTCCAGCACCCGATCCGCGGTGGCTTCGTCCCGCGAGCACTCCGCCGTCACCCGCCCCCGGTGCATCACGAGAATCCGGTCGCTCATCGCCAACAGCTCCGGCATTTCGGAAGTAATCAAGATAATCGCGATCCCCCGGGAAGTCCACTCGTTCATCAACTGGTAGATTTCCTGCTTGGCGCCGACGTCGACGCCCCGGGTGGGCTCGTCGAGGAGCAGCAGTTGCGGGTCGGTCTGGAGCCACTTGGCCAGGGCCACCTTCTGCTGGTTGCCGCCGGAGAGCTCGCCCACCTCCATCTCCAGCGACGCGGCGCGGAGCTTGAGCGACTCGCAAAGCGCGGCGGTCGCCTCCCGCTCGCGGCCCGGGCTGCGCCATCCGCGGGGGGCCAGGCGGCGCAAGTCGGCGAGCGTGGCGTTGGCCACCACCGACATCGACGGCACCAGGCCCGTGGCCTTGCGGTCGTTGGTGAGCATGGCCACGCCGCGGTCGATCGCGTGCCGGGGTCGCGTGATGCGGACCGGCTTGCCGTCGAGCCACACGCGGCCTCGCGCCCGGGTGCCCAGCGCGCCAAACAGGCCCAGCAGGAGCTGGCTTGCGCCGGAGCCCTGGAGTCCGCCGATCCCCAGGATCTCGCCGGCGCGGACGGAGAAGCCGACGCCGTCGACCAGGCGCCTCGCCCCGCGCCCGTCGCCTTCGACCACGAAGTCCTCGACCCGGAGCCGCTCGGCGCCGACGTGCGGCACGTGCCGCGGGAAATGCCGGTCGACTTCCCGGCCCACCATCCAGTGAACGAGCTTGGCCGGCGGCAGCTCGGCAGCCGGGGCCGTGCCCACGAGCCGGCCGTCGCGCAGCACGGTGATCCGGTCGGCGATCCGCTCGATCTCCTCCATCTTGTGCGTGATGTAGACGATCCCGCAGCCCCGGGCCTTGAGCCGCTCGATCAGGTCGAACAGGCGCTCCACCTCGGGGGCGCTTAAGGCGCTGGTCGGCTCGTCCATCACGATCACCTTGGCGTCGTACGAAAGGGCCTTGGCGATCTCGATGAGCTGCTGCGTGCCGATGGGGAAGTCTTCGACGTTCCGCTCGACGTCGACGTCCATGCCGAGCCGGGCCAGGAGCTTTCGCGCTTCGGACGCCTGGGACCGGTCGTCGACCAGCCCGGCTCGCCCGGTGCGGGGTCGGCCCAGGAAGATGTTGTCGGCCACGCTCATCGAGGGCACGAGCGAAAGCTCCTGGTAGATCACGGCCACGCCGAGAGCGTTGGCGGCGAGTGGTGTCTCGGGGCGGACGGGCTTTCCGTCGATCTCGATCGTGCCCTGGTAGTCGGGGTAGACGCCGGCCAGGATCTTGATGAGCGTGCTCTTGCCGGCCCCGTTCTCGCCGGCCAGGACGTGCACTTCGCCGGCGAAGATCTCCAGGGCGACGTCGTAGAGCACCTGCACCGCGCCAAACCGTTTGTTGACGCCGGACATCCGAACCAACGGTTGCCTGTCTTCCGCTTCGGACACGGGAAGTATCCTCGCCTGCCGGGCCGGTGCTTTCCCAGGCAGGGCCTGGGAACGAGGGCGAACCTTGCCATCATAACCCGCCGCAGCGCTTCGGGGAACCCTGCCGGGCACTTGACAACCGGTGCGGCGACGGGCGAAGATCACCCTCGTTCCCAGGCTCTGCCTGGGAACGCACTAACGCGAGGCTCCGCCTCGCCTTTGGCGGAGCACGCGACGCAAGCCCTGCCAGACCACGCGTACGGCAGGCAGAGCCTGCCGGGCCAGTGCGTTCCCAGGCGGAGCCTGGGAACGAGAGGACGGGCGGAGCCTGGGAACGAGAGGACGGGCGGAGCCTGGGAACGAGAGAAGTATCCTCGCCTGCTCGTCCCTGCTCTTGTGCCATCATAACCCGCCGCGGCGCTTCGGGGAACCCTGCCGGGCACTTGACAACCGGTGCGGCGACGGGCGAAGATTGTCTTCGAAATCCGGCGATTCCGTCGACGCCTGCCTTGAAAGGACGCCTTCCATGAGAACGCTCGCTGCCATCGCCGTCCTGACGTCCGGCTTCCTCGTTGCTCCGTGTCAAGGGGAGGATTGGAAACCGGCCGACGGCCCGCTCATGACCCGCTGGGCCAAGGAGGTCTCCCCGGAAAACGTCCACCCGGAGTATCCCCGCCCGCAGATGGTCCGCGACGCGTGGACCAGTCTCAATGGTCTGTGGGATTACGCGATCGTACCCAAGGACCGCGAGAAGCCCGAGGGCTTTGGCGGCCGGATCCTCGTGCCGTTTGCGGCCGAGTCGGCCCTGTCGGGCGTGATGAAGCCGGTGGGGCCGGAGAGCCGGCTCTGGTACCGCCGCACGTTCCAGGTGCCGGCCGAGTGGTCGGGCAAGCGAATCCTGCTGCACTTCGAGGGCGTCGACTGGGAGACCACCGTGTGCGTCAACGGCCAAGAGGTGGGAACACACCGAGGTGGCTACGACCCGTTCACGTTCGACGTCACCAAGGCCCTGAAAGGCTCCGGCGACCAGGAGCTGGTCGCGTCCGTCTGGGACCCGGTGGATAAGGGGACGCAGCCCCGCGGCAAGCAGGTGCTGGAGCCGCGCGGGATTTGGTACACGTCGGTCACGGGCATCTGGCGCACGGTGTGGCTGGAGGCGGTCCCCAACGCGTCGATTGCGGCGCTGGAGATGGTCCCCGACGTCGATGCCGGCGTGTTGCGGCTGACCGTCGAGACCAGCGGTGCGAAGGAAGGCGACGTCCTCCTGGCGCAAGCGAGCGGCGGGGACGCCGTCGTCTCGGCCGACGGCGCGGCCGGCCGGCCGCTCGAGCTGAAGATCCCCGAGCCCAAGCTTTGGTCGCCGGACTGCCCGTTCCTCTACGACCTGGAGGTCCGCCTGATTCGCGACGGCGGCGTGATCGACCGGGTGGAAAGCTACTTCGGCATGCGGAAGATCGGCCTGGGGAAGGACGCCAACGGCATCCTCCGCATCATGCTCAACGGCGAGTTCGTCTTCCAGTACGGCCCGTTGGATCAGGGCTGGTGGCCGGACGGCCTCTACACGGCCCCCACCGACGAAGCCCTCCGCTACGATATCGAGGTGCTCAAACAGCTCGGCTGCAACATGCTGCGCAAGCACGTCAAGGTCGAGCCGCGGCGCCTCTACTACTGGTGCGACAAGCTGGGGCTGTTGGTGTGGCAGGACATGCCCAACGGCGATCGGCACATTCGCGGCAAAGATCCCGACCTGGAGCGAACGCCCGAGTCGGCCGAGCAGTTCGAGCTGGAACTCCGCCGCGTGATCGACACGCTTCGCAACCACCCCTCGATCATCATGTGGGTCCCGTTCAACGAGGGCTGGGGGCAGTACGACACGCCGCGGATCTGCGAGCTGGTCAAGAAGCACGACCCCACCCGGCTGGTCAACCAGGCCAGCGGCTGGACCGACCGCGGCGTGGGCGACGTGATGGACGTCCACCGCTACCCCGGCCCGGCCATGCCCGAGCCCGAGCCAAACCGGGCGATCGTGCTGGGCGAGTTTGGCGGGCTCGGCCTGCCGCTTGAAGGCCACCTCTGGAAGCAGGAAGGGGCCTGGGGCTATCGCGGCTACAAGACCCGGGAAGAGCTGAACCAGGCGTACCTCGCGCTCTTGGCGGCCCTTCGCCCGATGGTCGCGGGGGGGCTCTCGGCGGCCGTCTACACCCAGACGAGCGACTGCGAGATCGAGGTGAACGGCATGATGGCCTACGACCGGGCGGTGGTGAAGCTGGACGCCGACCGTGCCGCCGAGGCGGTCCGACGCCTGATGCTCCCGCCCCCAGCGGTGAAGACGTTGGTGCCCACCTCCCGCGAGCAGGCGCAAACGTGGCGATTCACGACCACAGCGCCGGACGAGGGCTGGGAGAAGCCCGATTTCGACGACTCCGCCTGGCAGCAGGGCCAAGGGGGCTTCGGCAAGGAGGACACGCCCGGCGCGGTGGTCCGCACCGAGTGGAACACGCCCGACGTTTGGATCCGCCGCACCTTCGAGCTGGGCGACGGGCCGTTCGTCCAGCCGCAACTGGAGATCCACCATGACGAGGACGCGGCCGTCTATCTCAACGGCCGGCTGGTGGCCGAGCCCCCCGGCTACACCAGCGACTACGTGATGATCCCGCTCAGTGCCGAGGCCCGGGCCGCGCTGAAGGCCGGGCGGAACGTGCTCGCCGTCCACTGCCGCCAGACCCGCGGCGGGCAGTACATCGACGCGGGCCTGGTCGACGTCCAGGAGCCGCCGATCCCGTAGGCAACACCTAATGTGAACATACCATACACCCTCGTTCCCGGGCTCTGCCTGGGAACGCCCTAACGCGAGGCTCCGCCTCGCCGACCCGCCAGAGAGGCGACGCCTCGCGGCACGCTATGCAGGCAGAGCCTGCCGTATTGCGTTCCCAGGCGGAGCCTGGGAACGAGGGAAACGCAAATGATCACCCAGCGCGAAGTCGTCCGGCTCGTCCTCGAAGGGAAGCGGCCCCCGTACGTCCCCTGGTCGATGGGGTTCACCCTGGAGGCCAAGGCGAAGCTCCAGGCGCATTATGGAACCGACGACGTCGAACGGCCGCTGGAAAACCACTTCGTCAAGCTGGGGAGCGACATCGGGTTTTTTGAGGACCTGGGCGGCGACCGCGTGCGGGACGTGTTCGGCGTCGTCTGGGACCGGAGCATCGACAAGGACATCGGCAACGTCGAAGGCTGCGTGCTGCCCGAGCCGACGCTCGCCGGCTACCGGTTCCCCGACCCGCTCGATCCCCGCTTCTTCGAGGCGGTCGAGCCGCGGATCGAGCGGTTCGGCGACCGGTTCCGCGTGTACCAGATCGGGTTTTCGCTCTACGAGCGGGCGTGGACGCTGCGGGGGATGGAGAACCTGCTCGTCGATTTTCTCCAGCGTCCCGGCTTCGTCCACGAGCTTCTGGCGGCGATCGCCGATTACAACGTCGCGCAGGTCCGGGAAGCCCTGAAGTACGAGATCGACGCGGTCTACTTCGGCGACGACTGGGGCCAGCAGCGGGGCCTCCAGATGGGGCCGCGGACCTGGCGAGCGTTCATCCTGCCCGAGCTCGAGCGGATGTACGGCGAGGTGCGCCGGGCGGGCAAGTTCGTGATGATCCACTCCTGCGGCGACGTGGACGAGGTGTTCGACGACCTCGTGGCGGCCGGCCTCCACTGCTTCAACCCCTTCCAGCCGGAGGTGATGGACGTCGAAGGGCTGTTACCCAAGTACCGCGGGCGCCTGGCGTTTCACGGCGGGATGTCGACCCAGCGGACGCTTCCCTTCGGCACGGTCGACGAGGTGCGTGCCCGGACCCGCCGCCTGTTGGATCTCGGCGCCCCGGGCGGCTATATCTTCGCCCCCGCCCACGACGTGGAAGGCGACGTGCCGCTGGCAAACATGCTGGCGATGATCGAGACGGTGCAGGGTCAATCGGGCTATGAGCGTTCCCGCTGAGGGGGCCGTCTCGGCTTGCCAAGCTCCGGCACGCGCTTTCTGAGAGGTCAATGGCCCGACGGCCTCCCTCTTCGCGCCCGGCGGACCGCCCGGTCGGCCTCACGAGGATGGACTCCCTGGCCGGCGGCGGTATACTGTCTATCGAGCGAGCGCGGGGGCGTCCCGCCGTTCAGGGATCGGGCGAAGAGCGAGAAAGTAGTAGGCACACGCCGTGTGCCGTAACCGGCGGACGGCACACGCCGTGTGCCGTAACCGGCGGACGGCACACGGCGTGTGCCTGCTACGGAAGGGCGAAGAGACGATGGCCACGGTATCCATCCCGCTCCTATTGGCCGAAGTGACCGGCGGCGCGCGTCGGGCGGAAGTGGAGGGCTCGACGCTGGCGGAAATCATCAGGGCCCTGGATGAGATTCACCCGGGCATCGAAGCGCGAATCCGCGACGGCGACAAGCTCCGCCCCACGCTCGCCTTCACCGTCGACGGGAAGATCGCCGCGGCGGGACTGGCCACGCCGGTCGGGCCGGACAGCGAAGTGTGCATGCTCCCGTCGTTCGGCGGCGGGTGACAAGGTGACAAGGTGACAGGGTGACAGGGTGACAAGGTGACAGGGTGAGGGGATGACAGGGTGAGGGGATGACAGGGTGACATGATGACATGGAACGTCACCCCGTCACCCCGTCACCTCAGCTCCCGCTCGATGAATTCCCCAAGCGACCGCCACTGCGGATTGGCCGGCTCGAGCCCGAGCAGCTTGTCGGCACACTGCCGGGCTCGACTCCACTGCTGCTGTTGGGCGTAGAGGATCGTCAGGGCGTGGAGGAACTCGGTGGCCCCGGGCGAGAGCTTGTGGGCGGTGGCCAGTTGCTTCTCCGCCTCGTCGGCGCGGCCCAGCTTCTGCAGGGCCAGCCCGTAGTTGTAGTGGATGCGGGGATTCTCCGGAGCAAGCTTGGCGGCGGTGGCCAGCAGTACGCTCGCCTCGTCGAGCCGCGCTTCGTTTTCGGCCAAGAGCAGCCCGAGCGAGTAGTGGGCCTCGGCCAGCTCGGGCTCGAGCTCGATCACCCGACGAAACTGCTTCTCGGCCTCGTCTTTCTGGCCGAGCTGGTCGCAGAGCATGGCCAGGTTGATTCGGGCGGGGACGAAGTCGGCGTCGAGCCGGATCGCGGTTTGATAGGCTTGTTCCGCCTTGCCGGCGTCTCCGAGGTTGGCGTAGACGACGGCCATGTTCAGGTGGGCGGCCGGCTGGTCGGCGAGGTCTTCCTGGGCCTCCATGTACTCGGCCAGCGCGGCGTCGAAGGCCCGGGCGTCTTCTTTGGAGAACGCACGGCGAGGCACGGCGCTGAGCAGCCGGGCGGCTTCGGTGCGCACGGCCCGCACCGGATCATGGAGCATGGGAGCGAGCCTTTGGTGCGTATCGGCCGGCGGGAAGTTCTGGAGGCTTCGGACGGAGACGGCGCGGACGAGCTCGTCGGGGTCGTTGAGCCCTTCGGACGCCCGAAACTGGGCCTCGCCGCTGGCGTAGCGCGACAAGAGCGAGATCGCGCTTGCCCGGACGATCGCCCGATGGTCCTTACGCCGGACCACCTCGGCCAGGGCCCTCTCGCCTTCCGGCCTTCCTGCCCGACCGGCGGCGATGGCATGGGCGAAGTGCGGCGGGCCCTTGGGTTTGCCGTACCACGTTTCGCACTGCTCGGTCGCCCACTCGGCCGTCTCGCCCTGGGCCGGGTCGTGGCAGCCGTTCACGTTGCACGCGTTGGGGATGTTGAGGGAGACAGTCAGGTCGGGGCGCGGCACGCGGAGGCTGTGGTCGCGGCGCGGGTCGACGACCATGTACTTGGTCTCGGGCATGTGGCACTCGACGCACCGCGTGCCCGGCTTCGTGGCGTCCGGGTGGTGGTGATGGGTGACCGCGTCGTACTTGGCCGGCAGATGGCACCCGCTCTGGCCGCAGAGCCGGTTGTTGGGCACCTGGTCCCAGGGGCCGTCCGGGTCCAGCGACTTCACGCGCATCGTGTGCGGATCGTGGCAATTGGTGCACCGGATCCCCTTCGAGTACATCAGGCTCTGGATGAACGAGCTGTAGACGTAGTCCTCTTCGAGGACTTGGCCGTCGGCGTAGTAGAGGTTGTTGTCGAGGACCTCGGGGAGGTAGTGGTCGAGGAACTTGCCGCCGGGGCACATGCCGGGATAGACGATCCGCCGGCGCGAGTGGCACGGAGCACACGTCTCGATCTCCACCCGAGAGTCCGGGTCCTTCAGGTTCGGCAGCCCGAACCGGTAGCGGCGGTCCCAAAACAGGCCCCCGCCGTCGGCCAGCTCGCAGTGGAGGCTTCCCGGGCCGTGGCACGTCTCGCAGCTCACGTCGATCTCGGAGAAGGTGGTGTGATAGGTGTTGTCGGCCAGGCGGTAGTTCTTCCGGAGGTTCGTCGAGTGGCACTCGGCGCACATGTAGTTCCAGTTTTGCAGCGGGCCGGTCCAGTGCAGGGGGTCGTCGTGCGGGATTGGCTCCTTGGGATACAGGTGGTACCAGGCTCGGGTCTCCGTGTCCCAAGCGATGGGCAGACACTGGACGCGGCCGTCGGGGAACTCGACCAGGTACTGCTGGAGCGGCCGATAGCCGAAGACGTACTTGACGGGGAAGGTCTCCAGCTCGCCTTCGGGGTTGTCGGTCGTGACGAAGAACTCGTCGCCGCGGCGGGACGTCTTCGAGGTGAGGGCGAAATCGACGGTGATCTTGCCCTCCCGCTTCAGGCGGCGCATCGCGTCGCCGATCTCGCGGTGGGCGTCGGTCACGTCGCAGGGGCGAACGGCCTGCAAGGCGTTGGTCGCTTCCAGAAGCCGGCCCCGGTCGGACTCGGGGAAGTTGCGGAGGATGGTCCGCCGGGCCTCGTCGGCGACGTCGTGCAAGGCCAGCGCCCACTGGCGCAGGTCCACCTGCCCGATCACGGTTTGCAGGTCGGCGTCGGTGAGCTTGGCGACGTCGTCGATGGCGATGTGGGCGAACTCGCAGTCGTCGAAGTCGCCCAACACGGTCTCCGGAGTGGCGTAGTCTATCGCCAGATCGTGGTCCGAGCCGGTCCACAGCTTGACCTCTTCCTCATGACACCGCGCGCACTCCCCGCGGCCCACGTAGCCGGCCGACTCCATCGCGCCCTCCGGCAGACAGATCCACCAGTCGGCCGCCACCCACAGCGCGCCAACCGCCAGGAGCACGAGCAGCACGAGCCCCGCGCGAATCAGGATACGCGTCGGGCGTCGCTCGTTGGGCGGGCGTTCGCGCTTGCCGGGTGGGGAGGGACGGTTGTCGGGTCGGGATTGAGGTTGAGGGCCGGACATGGGGATCGTGAGCAGG
>Ga0307378_10004523_pt1 | contig 19803 bp, 23 predicted proteins | sample UN1MG_FD_202238 | JGI IMG/M metagenome (GOLD analysis project Ga0307378, IMG submission 202238) | Soil microbial communities from Risofladan, Vaasa, Finland - UN-1 | ecosystem: Environmental > Terrestrial > Soil > Coastal area > Acid sulfate soil | place: Finland: Risofladan, Vaasa | collected... | reverse complement strand
CAACGCCATATTCACCTGCCAGAATGGTGAATTGATCGCCAACCGCCCAAGTGTTGGCTGTGCCTCCCGCAAGAGTGACGGTAAATGTGGCACCTGTAACTGCGCTAATCTGACCGGAGCTCCCGTCAGTGACATTCACGCCCATCATGCCGATAGTCACCCCGAGGGCCGCGAGGTCTCTTGCTGCGCTGTCCGTGCAGACAGTGGCATGTGCCGTTGTGTTGATCCCGGTGATATTCCCGCTTGTGGTCATGCCTGTTGAGGATACGAACACACCGGTATCCGGTGAAGCAGTGTAACTCGTTCCATCAGTATTCGGGGTCGGGTAGAATCCGATTTTTCTCAGACTTCCGTAAGAATCCCCCGGATACATATAGAGTGGGCCACTACTCGATACCGCTCTCCATCCCGGCGTATATTTATCCAGCCAATCCCGTGTTTTCTGTTTGAGTTCGTAATAACTGGTAGCGGATTGATAGAAGAATCCTTTCGTCGGAAGTATCAACTGGCTCGGAGCTTTGTACTGCGAGTAACCGCTTTTGAGTTCGATAATGGCGAAGGAATGCAGGCATTTGGTAATAAGTACGGCCTCTCGTTGTGCATCGTTCAGGGCTGCTAAAATGCTTGTCGCCGAATACCGATCATAGTTCCCTGCTTTTTGCTTCAGCTTATCCAGGGCCCGTGCCTTCAGGTCGGATACTGTCAACCCTTCAAATAAACCTGTGATGCTGTATGAATCTATGGGCATTGCGTTTTATTCCTATCTATGATAGTATGTATTTCACTATGAGAAAGGCTTTCATAGTTCCTTTAGTCTTTATCTTTCTATCTTCTTGTGCCTCCCAACGACCATGGACTAAGCAGGAAAAAATTGCTGCTGGTTTTTTCATTGCTGCTCATGGGTTAAATGCCTATTCGACTGAGCGGCACCAAGACAGTCCAGAATTTCATACTGAATCCAATTTTCTACTTAATGAGCACCCTTCAGATACCAAAATCATCGGTTATTTCTCGATAACTGCTTTTTTAACATTAGGAGCGGCTCATTTCTGGCCCGATCTCCGTAAACCTTTGTTGGTTTCCTATGGTTTGGTAAATACAAAATTGGCCCATGATGATTTTCAGCGCATACGGGATGAAAAACCCATAAAGATTACATCCCCCTAGGAAAATACCAGCCATCAGTAAGCTCTAACATCCTGCAGTCATTCGAGTGTGAATGTATCACTTCAATTTTTTGCGTGGCATCTGTGATAACTGGCAAAGTGTTATAAGCATATTGGGTCAAAGCGCCTGAAATGGCATAAATCTCATGGCCAAAAACCGCTGCTTGCCCATTTGTTCTCCAGTACGCATCTGCGGCATCTGTACCCATCGAATTACCACCAAATGTCACTTGTGCTTTAGTCGCAAATTTCGGAATGCTAAGGGTAATATCTGTCCAAGTATCATCTAAATCGGCATTTGCTCTGTCGGTTATTTGATCCGCAAATAACACAAGGCTTTCATCATGGAAAAATTCTAATATATTGCTTGCCCCATCTGTTAAAACTGCAAATATGCACCTGTCATTTCCATTATACCAGCCATTCAAGGTTTCACTCCATGCCGGTTCTGTGTTTGCCCAGATTAATTTAGTAGTATCTATCAGGCCACTTGCGGCTATTTCGCTGTCATCAAGATAGAGATAATACCAATCGCTTACCCCGGGACTGCCGATATCAGAAGTTAATTGAGAAATCCAATAGGCATATTTTCCATTTATTTCATACCCGCCAGCGCTGATATAGATCTCATCGGCATCTTTCCAAGTGAACTTCGGGCGATTTACGAAACCTTTAGTAACTCCGACAAGACCATTGACTTGGGAGGCTGTTGCCGTGATCCCATCAGCAATGGTATTCACTTCTGCGGCTGTGGCGGTAATACCACCAGCAATCCTGTTAATCTCTGCGCCAGTGGCAGTTATGCCAGTTCCGTTAAGATCTAAGGCATCCGCATAAAGCGTTCCGTCAAACCAGCCATCATGGTATTCCAGAGCATCACTCCCCAAATCAACCGTATTATTCGTTGTCGGCAGATACGCATTTCCCGCCCCATCTTCCCACTGGTCATGCTTGATGAAAACGCCTGTGATAGTCAGGGTTCCGGCACCGCTCTTGATTTGATAGCGGCCTGCCAGTATAGATCCCTGTACTGTGACGGTCTTCCCCGCCCCTATCTGCAAATCCACTCCAGGAGGGCAGACAAGCACGGTATTGGCAGTAAAGGCATGATCAGCGGTTATCACCCAGGCCCCGGGGGAAAGCCAGAGCCCGACTTTATTAACTGCCCCTACACCCGTTAAAGCTGATGCTATGGTTGCGCTTGTACGGTTTATCCCAGCGCCATAGACCTGCAATACGTCTACACCCACCCAATCAAAGTCATGCAGGGTGAGAGAATAACCCGTGCTGCTTGACCGCGTGGAAGTCTTGACAGCGGTTCCATCCCAGAGGCAAATATCTTCTTTGCCTAAAAATCCTTTAGTAAAGGTGCCAGCACCTACGAATCCGGCGATAAAGGCCAAGAGAACAAATGAGATAAGAATGATAAGTTTGCGCTTCATGGTTTTAATGTTCCTTAACTTTTAATTGCATCCGTTCTGCCGCCTTTTTGAGTTCATCCCCATATCCGGCTTGTTTTACAAAATCCACCACCAGGAGATTCTTTCTCGCGGCATTGATAGTCTTTCCATAGGGAACGACTTTCGGATTCACTGAATGATTCTGCCCGTATATCTCATTATGGGCGGCAACCAATCCCCACCACGTCAGGGCTTCCTCAAGATAACCTTCCACGTAGAGCGTACCCCCATAATTGAACAGGGCCCGGGGATTGTGATTGCGCTTGATAACATGTTCCCAGAAGCTACGCTCCGTCTTCCATACGGCATTATATTTGTGGGTCTGGTAGCCAAGTGTCACGAGAAACACCATGGCAATGCCGATACAGATTAGATTCTTCCGCTTCCAGATAGGTGCAATATGTTGAGCCAGTAAGATAGCCACAGGGATGAATAACAGCATGGATGGGAGATAATTCCTGTGTTCGTAGCTCAATTCCAGGGGAAAGACCGAACTTTCGATCAAATGATTCAGGGAAAAAAACAGAATGCAGAAGGAAAGAAGCGGCCACTGTTTCGCCTTCCGTATCGCCAGATAGATAATTGCAACAATAAACAGGAGCGTGAGAAATGTCTCCGAGGGATTAAACAGCCCATGGGATAAATCAACATCATGCGAAAAACTCATCCTATCTGCCATAGGATAGGCCAAGAGGCCGAGATACATGAAGATAACCCTTGGTTGAGTCAAAAGGCGCTCATACAATGTGAATTCCCTTCGCTCGTAGCCGGCCAGAAGCACCTTGGGCGAGAATGTCTCCCATCCACTCAGGGCCAGTGTAATCGGCACAAGCACGGCGATTGATATTCCCAGTACTATGGCATATCTCTTGATATTCTCCTTTTTGATCCCTTGAATGAAAAAGAGGTCAAAGAGCAGGATAACAAAAGGCAACATAACCGCATTTTCCTTGCATCCCATGGCAAGCAGACCGGAAATGCCCGAAAAGGCGTAGAGCCCGACCCGTATTCCGAATTGTTCTCCGGGATCCTCAGTCGTGTATGTCCTTCCCCGGAGATAGAAATACATGGCCATGATGAAAAACAAACCGGCCATGCTCGACATTCGCTGCACGATAAAGGTCACAGAATCGATCTGAATAGGATGTAGACCCCAGAAAAGGGAAGCCAAGAGAGCGATAGAATAGGAATGCTTACCGTATCTGTCTTTCAGCATAGGGACGTTCAGCATGTGATAAATGAATAGGAATAGGAAAGCAGTCGCCAGGATATGCACCGCTATGTTGAAAAGATGATATCCTGTGGTATTGAACTTGCCCCAATAGTAATTTAGGGCCAGGGTAAAGCAGGCCACAGGACGGTAAAGAACTGGGTGGTATATGGCCCCGTTACGATCCCCACCGCTGAAGAAACTTGCTTTGATGCTTTGCCATGTGAATTCCGTCATGTGGATCGGCTTATTCTCTATGATATTTACCGAATCATCGAAGTGGAAATCGCTGTGAAAAGTGTTTCCGTAGCAGATAAGAATAAGGGCGAAGATTACGATAAACGCAAAGATATTTCGTCTGAGCGGGAGAAGGCAAGTATCGGGATAGAACTTGAATACTTTCACGGAAAGCCTCTTCTGAATCTGGGGTATCCCCCGAAGAGGATACCCCACACATTCATACTGCTATGCTGTTACGGATAGATTTGAGGGGATCTATCTAACCACTTCATTCGAGTAAAGAAATAATGGATATATCCATCGGTTGTCGCACCCGTACCGGAACTTACCGAATAACCAAGGCTCTGTCCGTTGGAATTCACAAGGTAAGGCCAAGTAACAAGTAGGCCTGTATCAATATTAGCACTGGAAGTCGTTCCCTCAGCAATCCAGCCCAGCAAAACACCAAGTGGTGTCCCGGCAGTTGCATTAATGATGAAATCATCGGTACCGGCAGATGATATGCCGACCCTCATTGGATTGATCCAGCAGGAATCAATACTCAGGATCATGTCATTGATAAACCCATCATGATCGCCACTGGTATCTCCCGTCTCAATCCCAACACAAAGCAACTGACTTGTGGATGCAGGATTGATGAGTTCCACCATCACGTTATGGATAAGGGTACCGATATCGAAATCAATACCTGTATCCGTGCTAGTTCCGTCAACGGTAGTTGTCCCCGCCCACCAGATGCAGCCATGATGCAAGATACCAGGCTTCTCATCGATGATGGAGGTCCGGGTATAGGGTGTCGCATCGTCCAGATAGGTCGTGTACCCACCTGCGGTATCCACGATGATAATATCTGCCGTGGCAACGTCATAATAGAAATCGATCTTGTCATCAACGGCAAATACTGTGGTCGTGATCGGGTTGGTCTTTGCAGTTATGCCCTCATCACTGTAGATCGTGGCAGCGGTATTGGTATCATCTGCCAATACCTTGTAGGTAACACCGCTCACGAGCGAGGTATAGCCACCCGCAGCCGTGCTGAATCCCGTATCAGAATAGATAGAGATTTCGTAATGATACCAGACAGCATGAGCCGGGGGAGCAATGAGCCACCCCACCAGAAGCATACCTATGATCATCAGTGCTGTAAGAAATCGTCTCATAATATTGTCCTCCTTAATTGATCTAAAAATGTCTAATTGTTATGTGTTTACTGGCCCGGAAGGGGTCTTTAGCTTCGCCATCGCCGTTTCAAGGGGAGTCCCGATATACGAAAGGTAATCGGTTCCCGTATTCCCGGAATCTTCATCGATGTTATTGCAGATGGCACAGACTGCCAGGTACAAATCATAAACTGCCCTGACCAAATCGCCCTGCCCCATACCGGTTTGCCCGACATTGCCTACCAGCGTTTTGTAGCTCGGATCTATATCGGCCATTAGTTATCTCCTTCGTTGTAGCCTCAAGAATCTGCGATGAGTATCTTGAGTCCTATGTCTTCCGCTAGGGACTCATCTCCCCGTTTAAGGAAATATTTCTCGAATATCTTTTTGAGTTCCCGGTAATAGTCCTCCTTCACACCTAAAACTTTGTATTGCGGATTGCCCGTTGACTGTCCAAGCGGGCCTTTGATCTGGCGAATCCGGGAAAATGCCTTTCGGGATTTCCGGTCAACCATCTTCTCATGTAGCAAGGCGGCTTGATGAACCTTGTCCAGAACCAGGCAACATCGGGGCTGTAATTTCCCATTGAACTTGTAGAAATGATCGAAGCTGTAACCCCATCTCCGTTTCTTAAACAACACGTTTCCGGTATGTACTGCCTGATGATCCTGAACAACATTGCCGAGATACTGCATAATTTGATATGGCATGACCTTGATCGTCTTTGCCCTGACCCTGACAACCATGAGCTTATGGCTTTCGGGATTGCGCCCGACACAACGTTCAATGAACGGTCCCATGTGGTCCTCACCGGCATCCGCGTCTTCTATCAACATTGTGTCAATAGTGTGAATCTGAGCACCAAAATTCACTTCATCTTGAGTGAGATATTCGATATCCTGGCTCTCAGGGGGAAGGGGGAGATCGCTTTTCATGCGGCTACTGATTAGTGCAGGCGCCCCAATGCCCTGAGAATCCGTAAGTTTTTCGTTTAGCATCTCCTGATCCGCAACCTCCGATTCCGACTGATCGGCCTTTTCAGGCTCGATAGGTTTCTCAGAATCAGAAGGCGGTTCGCTTTCGAGATGAAGGTCCTCTCGCGGCTCGTCTTCTATAATCGGTGTGGCCGCTGCCTTTCTCTTTCCCATTTTCCTTACCTCATTGTCTTAAAGTTATTACGTAACGTTGGTTCTCGCGGATCTGTAGGCAACCACGGAAAAGTCCTTACTATTGAATACGGACTTGGCCTCGCCTTTGATGATAGCTACGGCAACGCCGAACTGATTTTCATAGTCGAACTTCTTCTCTATCCACCTGAGGTAGCCGTTTTTGTTATTGATCCGGTATCCACCTACGCCGACAATCACTGCCTGCCTTCCGAGCAGATAAGACTCTGCGCCGTAGACATCTAGGCCCACGCCCCATCCGCTAAAGATGGTGCAGTTGTCATGGTCGTAAAGAGCCATGCCATCCCAATCAATGAGTGCACCCGCGAAAAGGGGATTCTCACTACCGCGCCTCTCGGCCTCTCTCGTCACCTGCTGATACACCGCATCATTGATTTTGAGATCGTATGATACGTGATCGTGCATCAGGCCGATGTAACGATACACGGTTTTCTGTCCCACCTTTGAAATCTTGACCGGTGGTATTTTGGGGTTTGCGCTGGATTTTGCGTAAGTGTGTGCTTTTGACCAGTCGGCCAACGTCATAAGGTCCGTGGCAACTACGACACCCGAGGTCGCTCTGCTGTTAACGTAGAAAATCTTGGTGCATGAAGCGGCTATGGCCGTGAAAATATCCTCATCGCGCTTCTCGGCCATCCAATCTCCAAGACCATCCCTTATCTCAACGGGAAGATCAGCCTCGGTAGCTTGTTGTGTTTCCTCACCGGCATATCGACCAGCATTTCTGAGCTGGGCGATAGTCCAGGTCATACTATGGAAATCGGGGGCTTCTTCATTTTCCTCAAGAAGTTCATCGTTAATCACGCCCTCGCTGTCAAACGGCATAATGAGCCCTTCGGTCATCTGAAAACCTGCTTTTGTTGCGAAATCGGCTTTCAATTGAATGACGTTGTTAGAACCCTTACCCGTTAGAACTTTAAAGAATTGGTCGCGTTGATGGGTTTTCCACAGATCCACGGCCCATCTTGATACTCTGAGAGCATTGTTTATTCCTGCCGTGAACTTAATTAACGCCATGTTCCTATCCTCCTCTGAATTTCAAAGAGGAATCGTTTAGATCAGACCTCGTTTATGAAGTATCTTTTCTGTTTCTTCATCAGGGGTATCCCAGTCAAGCTCAGGTGTTTCTTTAATTTCACTGCCTGATTTCGGTGCCTTGGGTCCCTTGGGTTTCTTTTCCAATTCTGCGATCGTTTTAGCGGTCTGTTTCTGCACGCCCTCTTTGATCTTTTTTGGCGCTTGTTTCGCGACACCGTACTCGTATGCTGCTAACAACGGGAAAGGCTGTTGCTGAAAGTAATTCAAGAGTGCCTGGTTTTTAACCCCGGTAATTTCACCGGATGGACTCATAACAAACGCCTCATCCCAGGCCCCTTTAATCGTCTCATTGAAATCCTTACGGGTTTCTTTAAGAACGAATTCCTGGAGCGCACTCACAGCCTTACTGGTTCGCTCCAAGACGGGATTCACTGTTTCCGCGATAGCTTTTTCTGCGACTGGCTTTGCAAGCATACTTGCACGATGATCGATATAGTGCGCCGTTTCGGTTTGGTCATTCCATTCCCCTGGCTTTACTATTCCTTGGGGAAGTTCGTCAGACAGCTTCGAGGCTTCTCCGGGTTTAACGCCCGCTTCGGCTCCTTTGCCTTTTTCCTCTTCGCCTGTTCCGACGAGATCGTTGTATTGGGTCTGGTAGAATTCTGCCTGCTTCTTGGTGATACCCAAATCAGCCCTGAGACTCGCCAATTCTGTCTGAACCTCTTTCCATCGGGGATGATTATGAAAAGGCAGTTTTTCCTCGCCCTCCTCTTCCTCAGGCTCCTCTTCTTCGCCTTCCTTTGCCGGTTCTTCTTCGCCCTCGGGTTTTAGCGTCTCCGCAGACGGTTTGGCGGTTTTGTCCGTTTTGGAAGCGTCAGGAACCGCTTTCTCTTCTCCTGATGGCTGGGCTACTTCTCCTGTACCCTCATCACTCTCGGAAGGATGCAGATCCCATTCTTCGCCTGCAGTTCCTTCTTTACCATCAGCGGCACCCTCGGAACCTCCTTCATCTCCGACTTCCCCCCGCTCGTTTCCAAGGGGAGAGATCCTATACAAATCTCTAATTGCTCCCCAGATGCCTAAAATGGCACTCTCGGAAGGCTCTTTAATCTCCCTAGCCATTGGTAATCCTCCTGTAAGTTATTGGTTAAACAATAAAAAAAGCCTCACCAGAATCGAACTTAATCAATTCCAGTGAGGCTTACTAAAGCGTGACTGGCTTAATCTGCCCGTGCCTTGTGGGAGAGGCAGACTGTTATGTTAGTGCATTAATCCTCTTTCATTTCCTCAAATGATTTAATGGCTGAACTTTTCATGTCATTTTCCTTGTTGCCCATAAAAATGCTAACCATCGACTCAACTTGACCTGCTCCGCAGGCAAGTTACCCGGGCCGTTAGGAGTAAAAACGATAGTAATTGAAAATTCCCACACCACATGAGATTAAACCCATTGCATATCCAATAAGGACAGAGAGCAAATGGACTTTAAAAGTTTCATCGCTGGATTTTTCCTGGGTATTATAGGAGCTTTCTTTGCTTCCTGGTTTTCCAACATCTTCAGCGAACGCAGAGACAGGCGAAAGGAGTTCAACCAAGCTGCTGCCGACTTTAAAGCTGCATTTGAAAACGAATTGACAAGATTGCGATATGAAGACAGCACCGTTGCTGAAATCATTAACCCAGCCCTCATTAAACACAAAAACGCTATTGACCGGTTCGTTCAATTTATTAGTAGCGAAAACAAAATCAGGTTTATGGTTGTTTGCAACAAATACCTCCCCGATCAACCACACCCAGGAGATGCACCAAAATATCCCGAGTATCAATATAAAGACTGGTTTCTTGTGGAAGAGGACAAGGCGCGACAAACCGTGCTTTGTGAGATCAATACTATTCTTTCTTTTGCCGAATTTAAATAGCATTCTTGCTACTCCTAACAAATCGCTTCACTTGACGCCAAAAAACTGGCGCAAGTGAGCTTGGCGTTAGCGTATTAATCCTCTTTCATTTCCTCCTGTGATTTATCTGGTAAATCAGCATCCTCAACCGTAAAAAATGGTGAAGTGAATGCCATCAATAATCGGGCATTCATTCCTAGAATCTTGTCATGCTGTTGCAGAATTTGCTTAGTCATTTCAACAACATCGTTATTCGGCTTAACCCATGTTGCATTCATATCCTGTCACTTTCTCCTTTTACGATTAGTTCAAGCATCCCTGTTAGAGATTTCAATGCCCGGATAATCGCTTTCAGAACCGCTTTTCCTTCTTTACTTAGGGCCATCTCACTCAATAACGATATGCAGCTTTGCAAATCTCCTGAACTCAGTTTGCTTCTTCTTCATGGCTTCCAGGGCCTTTTCCGCACCGGCTTTCTCAGTTTCCGACCACCTGCTTGCCTCATCTTCGGTATATGGCAGAGCAGCCCTGAGATCCGCATTGAGAAAATCAAAAGAGAAATCATCGTCCCGGGGAAATACATCTTCCTTTGGCGCTCTTTTGCGTTCCATTTCGATATGATGAAAATCAATCAAAGCGACACCTTCCGGTTGCACAACCCGATACCTGACCCGATCATGGTAAATGGCGGTCAGTTCCAGGCTGGCATTGAATAATGCGTTATGTTTTTCTTCAGTTTCTTTTGGCGATGCTTTCTTTTTTGCTGACATTTCTTAAATCCTCCTTACTGTAGGCTTATTGCAGGAACTTTCATGCCATTTGATACGACATGGCCGGTAACGGCAAATACCTTGCCACCGAATTTAGGCCAATGAACGAATTTGTTAATCTCATCATGGCCCAGAATATCAAGTTCCTTTTCCTTCTTGTTGGTGAAGTCAAGACACACATCCATGCACTTTGTCATAAACGGATAGAGGGCAGGATCTTCCATGACACTTTCCATGGTTTCCCAATTCTCGGCAGTATAGCCCGTGGTATCCGGGAATTCCCCGTAATCATCGGGGATCTCAAAAACATGAATCAGTTCAAATAGATTAGCGTGTTCAAGGTCTGCCTTCATATTCTTAACGAGTCTTTGCGGTCCCGCTATCGCTATGACTGATCGATGAGCCATTCATTCCTTTCTGAATCTCGCCATACTGTATATATTTAATCCTATCGGCCAAGATTTACGAATTTCCAGTACAAAATATTTTTTCAATTCCGTGATTATCTCCTGAGCCGTGTGGTAATGGTCTTTCGGCTTTTCCAATCTGAAGAACTTCCGACCTAGCCTGTAAATCCAATTTTCACTTGGGGAGAGACATAAAAGCTGACCTCCAGGTTTAAGGACACGGTGAAGCTGATAAGCAAGCATGCCCAAGTTCTCGATGTGCTCCAGGGTAGATGAGGCCCAGATCAAATCGAAATGTTTATCCCAAAAAGGCCAATATCGTTCATTTATATCGCTAGCACTTCGGATCTCCACGTTATCAAGGTCAAGTTTGATCTTCAAACTCCGTGCTGCTTCGGTGTGCTTGTCATACCCCACCACAGAACTGAAGTGCTCTGCCAGGGTAGGAAGCATCACGCCGTTTCCGCAGCCGAAATCAAGGATGTTTCCGTTAATCATATTTACTCATTCTATAGTTGACTTCACAGTTCCAGCATCTTTTCGCAGTTTTGTCATATCGGATATAAGCGGGCTTCTGAAACCGACTTGTAGGTGTCTCGTATCTATATCCAAGTGCCCACAACTGCTCTCCTGTTCGCCGAGATTTACCAGCATCCATAAGGAAACCTAAACCCATGAATGTCCATATCAAAAAACAAATAACAGCAAACATTGCAGTATAGGAAAACAAGGCTTTCAATGCGGAAAAATCGGTCAAATGAGCATATATTATGAAAACAATGCTTATAAGAATAATGGCTAATATGATGCTTGCTGGAATTTCCCATGGATCACCTATTCCAACAAAATGCAAGAAATTCAAATCAGTTAGATTCAATTTTAGCTCCAGTTTTTAAAAGTTTCCATAACGCCCTCAACTTCCCCCACTGTATCCACCTCATCAGCCATCCCCCGGTGTGATATAAAGGTGTATCCACGTAGCCCTGAGCACACTCCCGGAGAACATGGACTGGGACCCTGACGATCTTATAGGGGGAGGGTGACCCGGCGGGTAAGAGCGCCTTGAATCCCAACCATGCCTCGCCATATCGCCCGGAGGAGAGCGCCATAAGAACTGTTTGTTCCTTGGTGATCACGATCCTTACGAAGATCACCAGGAGAAAGGTTGCTATGATTGAGAACCAATGTTTCACGCCCACCTCGTCTTTAAGACCACCCAGGCCCCCTTGAAGCCCTGCCATAATTGCCGGAGAGAGCGTACTTTAGCAAGGTACGACCAGACTCTCCCTGGCCGAAGATATATCCGGCGATAGGCTTGTTTTTGCAGGGATTTCATTTCCTCTTGATTTCGACCCTTTGGAATATATGCGAGATTTCCCTGTGACCATCCTCCATGTGTTTTAAAATCTCCCCAACTTTTTGATAGTCTTTTTGGCTCATTTTCCAGAGCCCATTCATAGAGAGCAGTACCAGGGAACGGCGTACAGAGCGTAAACTGACTCCAATTTGCCTGAAGTTGTCGAGCAAATCGTATGGTGACATCCGATTCCTCCCTCGTCTCCGTAGGTATCCCCAGCATAAAAAATGCCCGGATATTGATACCTACTCGTTTCGTTACTGCAAATGTCTCCCGTACTTGCTCAAGGGTGATACCCTTCTTGATAAAGTCTAAAAGGCGCTGACTACCGGACTCTACGCCGTAGCTCACCTGCCAGCATCCGGCCGCCTTCATGCTTCGAAGCATCTCCTCATCTACCGTGTCAACGCGGCTCTCGCATGTCCAAGACACGCGCTTATTAAGGCCAGCGTGGATAATGCCGTCACATAAACTATGCATCCACTTACGATTAACGGTAATAGTATCAGCTTCCAGGTTGATTTCTTTTGCATTGTAATCCCTCACAAGGAGTTCTATCTCTTGAATCACCCGATCGACTGAGTGAAAACGTACGTTTCGGCCGTGCAACCGGCAACAGAAAGCGCACTCGAAAGGGCAACCTCGAGCGACTATGACCGTGTAGGCATGGTGCCCTTTGTTACGAGAGGCGGTTATCTGGTATTGCTTCATGGGGAGGAGGTGGCGAGCGGGGAGGGGGAGAGAGTCTAAATTCTTAATCGGAAAAGCATGACAAATACTTGCTGGCAAAAGATCAAATATTTCAGCTTCTTCTCCTTCACCTACTACGATCATATCGGCTTCTGGTATGTCTTTAAGCGTTTTATGGGGCATCACCGTAGGATGAGGACCGCCGAGGACGATGGGGATATGAGGAAAATCGTACTTGAGTATCTTACACATCTTTTTGACAGCATTGAAAGATGGGGTGTTCATAGTAATGCCGATAAGATCAGCATTCCATTGCCAGGGCCACATTCCCTCTATTTGTCCATCCCATATCCTCACCTCATGCCCTGCCTGCTCCAAGGCCCCCGCCACATAAGCCAGACCCAAGGGCTCAGAGCACGGTCCGAACTGCGCCAGGTCCTTGCCATAGCGTTGCTCTCTACTCAAAGACGGGTTAATGAGCAAGACGCGCACGTAAACACCTCTTCACCAAGTTACACCCCGAATCAAACACCCATTGACGATACCAAGCGAGGCCATCATTCCAGCGCTCAGGGTGGATGTTGATAATACAGGAGCCTAAAGGATGCAGTGACATTCCCTTTATACCCATCCAATCGTGAAGTTCTGGTTTCCTGTCTTTTAGGTTGTATTCAATGCGACCTCTTCCCGTATCGCTCAGGTAGGAGATATGAATATCTGCCGTATCTCCCACCAATCCAAACTGCTCAGGATCGAAGCTCTCAAAGAACTCGCGGTTGTCATACTTGGTCAATGGATTCCCATGAGCGGCACAGGTCTTAACAGGTACCCAGCATCGTAGGATCTCAAGTTCTGCATTAAACAAGGCATGAGCCACCCCTATGTCATCCTTTGCCTTGTCCATTACCTCGTAGTGGTAACCGATCTCGTGGCCCCACAAAGCAATATCCAAGATAATGTGCTGATTGAATGTGCTTCGCCGGAAATAATATGTACTGGCAATTCTCATTTCAGCTTCAAGTTCTGCCATTCTCAGGGCATTTTGGGCTCTACGATCCACATCATGCCGGAGGACAACGAAAGGCCCCTGCTCCATGAGGCTGAAATACTGCTCAACCGTGATGATCTTGTAGTTTGCTTCCATAAGCGATTCTAGGAGCTCTTTATAAGCTGTTAGGGTGAAATCCTTTGCCATAATCCTCTCCCAAGTATGCCGAGTATCGGCCAAATCACTTTATGTATCTTAATCCCCGATTGCTCTCCATGTCCGTACACAGGTGCAGTTTGCACGTTTCTGATCCGGGCCCCTATCTTGCTCAGTTTAATCAGCATGTCGTTAGGCATACCGTAACGGGGATAGATTCTATCAAGAGGGATTCTTCTGAGGATATCTGCGCTGATTGCGGTATAACCGCTTTGTGAATCCGTGATCTTGTAGCCAGTAACCAAACTTGTAAGCCAGGAGAGCATAAGCCCACCAAAATAACGGATGGGAGGCATAATAAAACGATTCCCTTTGGCATAATCCACCTGTCCTATTGCCACGGGTTCTATAATCCGGTACAGATCCCCGGCGTCCATCTGACCATCGGCGGCCATGACTGCGATGATATCGGCTTTTAGAGTCAAAGCGACTTCATAACCTGTTATAATCGTTGCACCTACTCCCTTATTGGTATCATGTAATATGCAATCAATTCGCTCATCTTCTTGAGTGGCAAGACCTGTGATCCGCACGGTCTCATCGGTACTTGCATCATCAACAACGATGATATGGTCAACAAAGCGAGGGATGGTGGTAAGAACGCCATAGATAAGGCGCTCTTCATTGTAGGCCGGTACAACGACTGCTATGGTTTTCTCAAAAAGCATTTATCAACTTGTTACAGGGTTCTTTCCCGCCTTTGCTTTGCTTGCCATGATCCCGCCATGGATTGAATGAGCTTTCGCTCAGGTGACAGGTGTTTTGGTAGCATCAATCCTGCCCTTCTTGCCCGAAGAGCAATGCCAAATTACTCACTTGCCTTTATCTGGGCCTGATGTTATTTTGTGGATCATTTATCTTCCTCTCTTGAAATAAAATCTGATCGAGTTTATTTTCTATTCTCTCAAGTCTCTTTTCTATCTCCCCTCTGGGAATATAATTCGCGGGCAAATCTCTTACTTGAACAAAAATCCAGCCAATTACTCCTATTAAAGCCACAGCAATACCGGTTATGAGTGTCCGTTTAAACTGATTATTGTTTTTCATTGCATCGTTATCCCTGTGATTTTTTCTGTATCATCCTGAAACTCCTAAAAGTAATAATCTATTCAGCCTTCCAGCTACAACAATTAGACTTCCAGGCGCAATTCCCGAATATATGTAAGTTGCCTGTTCTCGATCCTGAGCATTTATGGTTGCATCCGGTTTTGGTGGCATTGTATAAATATAGAGAATTCCAATTACGCTTCTCCGTTTATTTTCAGTATCTAAATTTGCCATTAAACGTGTTCGCCCTTAATGAATGTTGTTCCGTCATCACTGACGGCAGTAGAGCAAAGGACCGTAGCTTCATCATCAGCATAGAGTAATGTGGCTGCACTCGTTGTCTCGATTTTATTTCTGAAACAACGATAGAGATAATTTTGCGCCTGTCGTGGTGTAGGCGAAGCCGGAGGAGCACCAGCAGCCATTTCAGCAATTGCCGAATTCACATAAATGAGGATGGAATCAACTTTATTATCAACCGTGGTTCCTGTATCCACGAGAATGCTTGCAGTATCTACCAAGATGGAGTCAATCTTATCATCCAACGTAGTCTTGGTATCCTCTAGAATACTATCGATTTTATTATCCAGAGTGGTGCCGGTATCCACCAAGATACTGGTTGTATCTATCAGGATTGATGTGGCTTTATTTAAGATACTGGTTTGTCTATTTTCCAAGGTAGTCCCGGTGTCGGCCAGAATCTGTGAACACAAAGTCTCCAAAGCATCTAGGCCATATGTCGCATTTGAAAGTGTGATAGTGTCAGCCAGGATAGAATCTATTTTGTTATTTAATGTGGTCCCCGTATCTGCCAATATCTGACTAGCCTGATCAACAATGCTGACCGTTCTATTTTCCAGAGTAGTGCCAGTATCAGCCAGAATCTGTGAGCAAAGTGTTTCCAAAGCATCTAACCCATAAGTAGCGTTGCTCAAAGTTATGGTATCAGCTAATATACTTTGCTGTCTATTGTCTAAGGTTGTTCCCGTGTCCACCAAAATGCTTTGTTGTCTATTATCGAGAGTAGTTCCTGTATCTGTGAGAATAGAGGTTGTTTTATTCAGAATAGAACTTTGTCTGTTTTCAAGTGTTGTTCCGGTATCCGCAAGGATCTGACTAGTTAGGCTTTCTAACGCATCCAGACCATAGGTGGCATTGCTTAAGGTAATGGTATCCGCGAGAATTGAATCACATTGACTATTGATCTCCTTAGTATCCTCCAGAATAGAGTCGATCTTATTATCTAGAGTCGCATTCGTATCGACCAGAATACTCGCTATTGGACCTGCTGTAACGGAATCTAATGCCTCTAAAATATCTGAAGTGATTGTTTCTAATGCATCTAGGCCGTAGGTGGCGTTAGCTACACCTGCTAAGATTGTTGAGGTAATGGTTTCCAGGGCATCTAGGCCATAGGTCGCATTGCTAAGAGTTCGTGTATCGTTTAAAATGCTTGTGGTATCGGCTCGAACATTAACAATCTCTGCTGTATCTGCCAAAATAGAGTTGATCTTGTTCCCTTCAGTCTTGATTACGATAAACTGCGTTGCGCAACTCGCCGCGGCATCATGGAACCGAAGTTGAAGAAGATCAGCGTTAGTTTCACCTTGCGAGAGCGTAACAACATAATATCCATTTGTAAGCTCTGATACTGCATTGGAGAGGGCTGCCGAAGCTCCACCATCCTTTCTAATCACCCCGCTAGGTGAAATCCCGGTTTCAGGAGTGGCAAAATCGGTCTTATCCACCATCACAAGGCCAACTTTTTGACTAGCCGTATTCTTTAAATACATAACGTTTCTCCTACCTGCACAGTTTTCTATATATCTCTATGGCGCGTTCTGCCATCTGGGTTATGCTAAGGTTTTTCTCGGCATACTCTCTCATGCCCGTTGGTTTTTCCTCGTAACACTGAATAATCTTTTCAGCCATATCATCGGGATTATATGGTTCACAAACATAGGTTGCGTGAGGATTTGTTTTGTATGCCACAACGGGCTTATCACAGGCTAGTGCTTCAAGACTGACACGGCCGTAACTTGGAAATACCGGACTCACTACTATGTCAGCCAGATTAAGAAGTCCGGGCATGTTGGTTTGTGGTTGAAATACTCCCTTGGTAAAGTAGGTGTATTGATTCTGCTTAATCAGTTTCATCCAGAAATCTTTATCTTCCTTTGGGCATCCAAACGGGTAGAACTTTGCTTTGGGTAATTTCTTCATAACCCGTTCCATTGCTATAAATACATGCAGAGGATGCCTGAAACTTCTCCAATGTTCTGCGTACAGTATCGCCGGTTGTCCTTGCAGCTTTTTCTTGGTATCTATCGGCCGGTACATCTCAAGATTTACCCCCTTGGGTACTATCACAGTGCGCTTAAAGCTATTCCAAATTGTTGCTTCCTGCTCGTTGAATGCTATGAAAGCATCCATTATCGGTGCCAGCGTCATTATCGCATTGACACTTATCTTATGGAGCATTCCATAGTCCGGTTCACCATGCAGAAATAGAACCTTTGGCTTATTGTCTTTGTGATAGTGCGGGTGAATCTGACTATGAACACAGTGAATATCGAAATCATCATCAGCAAATCCGAAAAATGTTTTTGCCGTAAATGGATTTCTCAAGGAAACCGCATGTCCTTGTTTAATTTCTTCGGCAGTTAATTCAGCGGTTGTTCTGAATAATCCGCTATTCTCTTCTTTCAACCAGTGTATAATCTTCATTATCCCCTGCCAATTCCCAGACCGTAATAGGTCATTCCAAACATCATTCCGGCCTCTTCTCCTTTTGTTTCCCATCCGGTATTTTTGGTTGTACGGCCTCCCCCCGCCGCCGTGCCGTAAATCTCGATTTCATCAACATAGCATCGGTTCCTACTACCAACTCCATCACATTTGACAGTAACTCTGATTTTTGATGTAATTTGATCGGTAACATCGAAATCTAATGGAACAGAAACGCTACAAGCTCCTACATCCAGATGTTCGCCAGAGCCAAAGTCATTCCATCCTACATCATCATATTGAAGTTTAATACCAACATCATACTCAGTGTCACCCGCCATCGTGACCCATACTTTCACATCTTCTACCGTGTAACTTCCGCCCAGATCCAGGTCAATACAATCGGTGCCGTAGGTTTGTGCAATATAAGCTGTATCTCCCACTCCGCAATCTCCGCCTACACCAGAATTTGCCGTTTTAGTTCCATCATATAAAGTGCTGCTTGCATTACCCCCATCGAATTTCCCTGCAAGAGCGATTGATGCTCCACCTTGCCAACCCGTGATTTCATCATTGATGTAGATAGGAAAAACACGATCAGGGCTATTTAGCCAATCAGAGTTGATAAGAAGTTTAACTGAATCGGAATAGACTTCTAAGTCCTCATTGGGATATTGCATTGGACAAAGACGGACATCTTTACGGGGACAATTTTTGGAACATATCTTGGAGCAATTATTTTCTCCTGCCTTTCCACATAAATGACTCGAACTGCAACAAGGCAGAACTTGTGCGCTATCCCATGCCCGTATAGTTCTGATCTCGGTGTTTACTTTGCCAGTGGAATCTTTGATTATAACTTTCTTGGCGGTTTGCTCTTTGGTGAATCCGATGGGTTTCTCGTAGGCAAAATGTAAATCAAGCGCCTGAACTGCAAGGTTTTCTTTCAGGATTATGAGCCTGCGAACACCGTCAATTTCCACGCTGATCTGGAGTTGAATCTTGCCGCCAGGATAGGTATAGGTGATCTTATTGCCATCAATCTCATAAGTCGGAGCAACCGGCAAAACTATATTATAGGGTAGAATACTGTGGAAAGTACCCTCTGTGCGTTTGACATTTGACCAATCTTTTACGTCAGGATTCGGGGAGAAATAAAAACCTAGCTGTCCATTGGAACGATTAAAATAAACCGATCCTGTTTTGCAATTCGCCTGATATTCAAACTCAGGGTCTTTGCTTGGATAGATATTCCGATCTACATCTAATTGGATCTTGGGCATTTACTTCCTTATCGCATCCAAAATTACTCCGAAGAAACAACCAGGCCGGTGTATGCCCCCGGTTTCCCCTTGTACAAAGGGACTGCAAGTTCTGACCAGACCTCCCCATCGTAACTTGCCTTTGCATTAAAGATCATTTTCGGCCCTGCCGGGTCGAATCCTGGTAAAGCGTGATGCACAGAGCCATCAATGGCGGCATCCTCTACGGATTGCTCTACTCCGTTGATGAGAACGATTACCTGTGTCACGCCGGGGTTAGGGTCACTGATCAAATAATAAGTCTGACCAAATGCCAGCACTGGCAGCAAAAGCGCCATGAGACAAATACCTGTGATAAATGCTATTGTTTTCACATCATATCTCCTATTTAAGATTTGATTTTTTTATTAATTCCGTCCTTGCCTCACCAGGACATATCCACTGCCCAAGGTGGAAATATACATGCCCGGGATGTGGCCGCTATTGCCGGGAAAGGGTACGATCATATCCACGCCCGCCTTGGCTATGAGCTTGACTATGGTATCCCCGTTGCTATTTTCCTTGATAACCAACTCATGTGCGTCACTGCTGATACTCGTCCAGATAATCCAGACGATATCAGTCCAAGTGGTGCTGATGGAACCCGCAGTATCCAGTACCCATGTCTGACCACTCGTGTCGTTTCCGGCCCCATAGCATGGCAACGAAATCGTTATTACCAACAACAAGGCAATTAGAATAATTAGTTTTTTCATCTTCTCCTCCGTGATTTCGGGCAAACAAAAAGGGCATTCCATGAGTCCAGGCCCCTGGAAGCCCTTTCTGTCTCGAACTAATGTTCTGGCCGGAACGATTAGCCGAGTCCCTTAATTTTGATTTTCGTCTGTTTCTACGGTGAATTAAAAAATACTACAACTTCGACTGTGCCATTACAGGTTATCTCGACATAACAACCAGTCTGGCATTTCTTGTTAAATGTT
>Ga0307378_10004520_pt1 | contig 19815 bp, 19 predicted proteins | sample UN1MG_FD_202238 | JGI IMG/M metagenome (GOLD analysis project Ga0307378, IMG submission 202238) | Soil microbial communities from Risofladan, Vaasa, Finland - UN-1 | ecosystem: Environmental > Terrestrial > Soil > Coastal area > Acid sulfate soil | place: Finland: Risofladan, Vaasa | collected... | reverse complement strand
CTCAGCTAGTAATTCAGGAGTGACCTCGCGAGTGATACAGTCACCAGTTTCATAGAAATAACCAGCGACCTGGACGACTGTTCGACCGATCTTTTGAGCAAACACCTTGGAACGAGAAGCTAAAAGAGCATAGAACAACAATTCCTCGTAGAGAAAGCCACTGCGTTCGCGAGAGGATTTGTATTCCACAAGACAGCAAGAACGATCATCGAGCGGGTCCACCCGGTCAATGATCCCACGTATAGTGGAGGTATGAAGATACAATTCAAAAGCAAGAGGGAACCAATGGTCAGGATCGACCGCTAAGCGATGGCGCTCATGGTCCCAGAAATGATGGAGGATAGGATCAGAGTAGATGATCGCTGGAGGATCATTAGTTAGGATATTCTGCTTATAGTCTAGTAAAAAATCGTTCAGCTGTTTATGTTGGTGGATACCATTACCAAGACCAGGAGCATAATAACGATAATCGCGTTTCCCACGAGGGCCATGGTCACAGCGCTGGTTCTGCTGTTTCAGCAGATAGAATTTTAGCGAACAATCTAGGTAGGCGGTGAACTCGGTTTTGCTGAGATTGAAAGAAGTCATGATAAGCACTAAGTTACTAAGATAAATTTTCATTAAAAAGTAATAAAAAAGGATGATTGCTAAAACAAAAAGAACACAATCAAATAAATAACTATATCATGAACTTTCAAAAACTAAAACGTAACCAAAGTACAAAAATAATAACTCCTATAATTGGTATAAGGCAAAGTGCTAATAATACATAACAAAAAACAGTGCAAAAGTCTGGACCATGGTGTATATGTTGGACTTGGACTGCAGGTGGAGGAGCTGGGGGAGGTTGTGGAATTGCTATTGGTTGGGTGATAACTTTTTGTATTTGTTCAATACCTAAACGATTGCCACAATTATTACAATATTTACTACCATAACTATTCAGAGTTCCACAATAAGAACATTCTAAATCCTCACTCATTTTTTAACCTCATAATATAATTGTAAACCATTCTAATTAGAAGTTTCTATACTCTTTATTGAGCTTTTATCTTTGCAATGTTTGGACTCTTTACAGCTGGCAAATGGCTTTGGGATAAATTTCAATACTCATTATTGAGCTTTTATCTTTGCAACGATTATAGGCGTGTTTCTAATGAATTTACATTATATTGATTTCAATACTCATTATTGAGCTTTTATCTTTGCAACACTAGCGTAACTCTTGCTACTGCTACCTGCACTGATACATTTCAATACTCATTATTGAGCTTTTATCTTTGCAACCAAGAAGATTATGTTCAAGTGTTCGTTTTCTCAACAGAATTTCAATACTCATTATTGAGCTTTTATCTTTGCAACACGGTACGTTATATGGTACTTCTACTACCGATTCTACATTTCAATACTCATTATTGAGCTTTTAGCTTTGCAACTCTAGTGGACTTCCAGCTATGGCTTGGAAATTTATGGTACAATTTCAATACTCATTTTTGAGCTTTTAGCTTTGCAACTAACAGATATAAGGCATAGTGGTCAAATATTTTTAGATGAATTTCAATACTCATTATTGAGCTTTTATTTTACTTTATTTTAAATTAAAGTTATTAGATAAGTAATAATATAAATATTTAACAGTTGTTGAGTTTCACATTATAAAATTCAAGTATTTTAGAATAAAAATATAGAATTAAGATTACTCTATTGTTAATTTTAGTAATTAGAATTACCATTAAAATAAGAAAAAATATCTTTATAACGATTGAATTAGTTATTTGAATATTATGATTTTTTTATAACCAAACATTTCTTACATTGTATAATAAATAAAATCATTCTTTAAAGGCATAAAATAGTACAAATGAAATTAAGCAAAGTTTATATTTATTTGAAGTCATACTTTTTGTTGGAAGTAAGGATTTATTTTAATAGCTTATTTTCCAGTGGAGAAAGTGAAAATGGCTTTAAACCAAATTGCTTATGATATTGCTTTATTAGGTAATAGAACAGGATTGGGAAATAAACAACTATATTCCATAAAAGAAATAATATCTAGAACTAATAAAGATAAACTTAAGGAATATATTAGCAAACAAAGCTCACGAAACATACTCAAATCAACTTTTGTTAAATCCTTTTTTATAGCAATTGAAGATAAGAGCAAGGAACAAATACATACGATAATAAGCAAAGTAATAGACATTTTTGACTTTCTAAAAATAGAACCTTTTATCAAAAAGTATGATGATTTTAAAAAACTACTAGAGAATCAATTTGAAATAGAGATATTGAATCTTGAAATTTTTGTTGATAATGGAAATAGAAAATTTGAATTCCTGTTGAAGAAGAATATACGCCTTGATTATAGAGTATTAGGTGATTTTATAGAAAAATATTATGAAAAGGAATTAATTCAAAGATTAGGAATTAACGAACCATTTTATCTATGTAGTCCTAATGAAAGACCTAGAAATTATTTTGAAATTAATTCTTATAAAACTTGAAGGTGAAAGTAATATGACTCGATTTGAGAAATTTGAAGAAAGATGGATAATAAAAGGAAAAATAATTTGTGAAACCAATTTTGCAATTGGTTCAGGGCAATATACATCTTCCGGTGATCCTGCACCTATAATGAAAACACAAGATGATAAGCCTTATATTCCAGGTTCTACTTTGAAAGGAGCAACAAGAGCTGCTTCTGAAAGAATACTTAATGGTTTGGGTATAGCTATTTGTAGTAATAAAACACATGCTGATAGCAAATTATGCAAATCATGCGAAATTTTTGGCGCAATGAGTTATGGTAGCAAAGTACTATTTAGAGATTCAATAGCAAATAAATATAGCACTAGTGTTAAAACCGGAATTGCAATAGATTTAGATACGAGAGCGACAAAAAGAGGAGCAAAATATGATATTGAACTTGTAGAAGCTGGTAGCGAGTTTCCTATAGAAATAGTTTTTGAAAATCCCAAGGATGATGAACCAGCAATATTATTTGCTGCTTTGAAGTCTATACCAGCAATAGGTGGGCATACAAGTAGAGGATTAGGTAAAGTAAAAATTGAAATTGAAAAAATAGAAATATATTCACCTAAGAATTATTTCACGCCCATAGTAAAACCTTCGAAAATTATTGAAAAAGAGGAATTATCAAAATATATCACAGCAATAAGCAAACCTTATATTAAGGAGTAATAGATTAATTTGTTATTTTCAACGTCTGATTTATGGGAATTAAGAATTGCTCTTTTATTACATGATATTGGTAAAGTACATCCAAAACATCATTCTGACGAGCATGCCCAAAGAAGTAAGGATATGATGCAAATTGGACTAAATGAGTTGAAAAAAAACAAGAATCTGAGTAATTCAATCGAGAAAATTGAAAATTACATTGAAAAACATCATTCTCATGAAGATATAAAAACAAGCGATTCAACACTTAAAAAAGGAATAACAATAACACAAATCGCGGATATAACAAGTTCCCGATATCAGAAGAAAAATATTGAAGCGTTTTGTGGAAATCAATCAAGCATTTTACGTAGTTTACCTAATCATTCAAAATTCATCTTAATTGATGAAGAACAAGCTAAAAAATATGAAAAAAATTTAAAAAAACAAATAAATGATTTTTTTGTATCAGTAAGTAAAGCACCCATTGATGAAATTTTTAGAAAATTCCTTCAAGATATGTTGATAAAAAAAAATAATAGCTCAGATGAAGATATTTACAATATATTATCAGAAATACCTTCTGATACGAGGTTTCCTATAAATGATCATTCATTATACTCACATATGAAAGCTACCTGTCTATTTGGTATGTTATTATTACCTTTTTTTGATGAAACAAAACAACATATTGAAATTAATTTTTGTTTAGTTCGATTAAACTTTAAAACAAAAGAAAAAATACTAAAATCTATTAAAATTAATGATTCAACTGGAAGAGCGAATCTTCATAATCGCTTATTTTCAAATTTAATTAGTAATCTAATGAAACAATCTTATCTAATTACCACACAATCAGGCAGTATTAATTTCAATTTATCTTGGGAAAACATCATTTATCCTGATCCCATTGGTATACTTAGAGAAAGTAAAAAGCATAATAGTATAACTTCAGCAATTGATGAAATTTTAATATTACTTCCAGGTAATAAAATGGATGTAGAACAATTGATGATAAACACTCTAAAAACTACATTAGAGAATGTATCAGAAGAATTAACTTTGAATTATGAAGATTTAAGTTATTATTTACAACCTTGGATTAATATCAATGAAGAAAAATTAAACATTCAATTTCATTCCAGTAATATCTATTCAAGTTATATAAAAAATGAAATTTCAAGTAAAATTAGAGACTCAATTGAAAAAATGTTAAAGGAAAATTCATATGATGTAAGTTCACCACTAATAATGAATTTTGCTTTGGATAAAAGCAATATCCAACATGAAAATATTAAATTATGTTCTTCTTGTGGATTATTTCCAGGTATAGTTTCTGAGGATAGGTTTGATATTGTGTGTTCATTTTGTCAAAGAATTAGAGAATTAGGTAATGGTGCGTGGATTGATGATATTGCTGATCCAGAAAATGATGTTGCAAGATTAACTTTACAAGTACAAAATTTAGAAAAATGGCAACTTGGAGAAATAAAATCACAATACCCATCAGTAGGTTTGAAAATTCCAATTTCATGTTTGGAAAGAAGTCATACATTAGAAAGAACTATAGAATTTGATTTGCGTATTCAAAAAACAATGAATAAATGTATAGAATTAATTGAAAAGGAAATAGAGAATATTGAATATAAAAGAATCCATTTAAGATTTTTCACAGAGGGAACAAATACAGAAGAATTGCCAATTTTTGGGAATATAAAATTGAAAGAAGAGACATATGGAGTTTTCCTTTCTGAAACAAATGATAATAGAATACTTGGTAAGATAATAGGTATATTGGATAAAGATTTGACTGATGTTATAAAAGAATTAGAAAATATTCAATCTAGACCAGTAAAAACCAAAGAAAGAGAATATTTTTTAAAAAATTGTTACGAATTCAAATCTATTAAAGACTGTCAACAATTTAAGATTATATCACAAAGTAATATACTATTAGAAGCCCTTGTTCCAGGAAACAAAGCTTTACAAATTATAACTAAAATTAGTCAATTCTTTTATGAAGAACTTGGTATGAAGATTCATACCTCTTGTCTTGTTTTTAAGAAGAAACAACCCTTACCGCAAATAGGAAGGTGAAGAATATTACAAATAATATTATATATTTAATAGAAATAAAAAATGATTCACCTTTAACGAAGTATTTCAACAATAGAAATGAGATTAAGATCAAAAATATTGCTAATATTTGTGATATAACAATAAATACTAAAATTTTATTTGATAATGAAATAAAAAAAGAACCTCAACTGAAAGCTGAATTACCATATATAAAGGGGATTTTAGACTCTTTTAAATCGGATAAAATTGACTTAAAAGATTTATTAGGATTGGTTGAAAAAATTGATGAAATTGAAACCAAAGTACAAAGTGAACATTCATTAACTATAATTAAAGAAATTTACACAAATATTTTGGTGAAATTTGATATAAATATAGATTTACAATTTTATGATGGATTTGAATATACTATTAATTGGAAAAATAATAACAAAGGGGATTTTGGAGTTAAACTTGGTATATTTGTAAATACACTTTATACCATTATTTTTAATTCACCTAATTATATAAAATTCCTAGAGATAATATCAACTGATTCTAATGTAGATCAATTAATATTGATAAACATTGAAGAAAACAATGAAATCAATGATATTGGATTAATTGATTTTAAAAAAATTACCCAAGGAACATTAACATTATCAAATGATGAATCGATATATTCTTTCACGGAATTCATTTTAGTTAAAGAAATCGTAAACGAAATTATTACATATATTGAAGGTAGTAGTCCACATAAATTAAACAAAACACAAATTTACAATATAAAAAATTGCTTTAAAACTAGCAATTATAATGATTTTAGATTTAAATTATATAATATTATAGCTAATGGTTATTTTCCGAATTTTCTAAGTTTCAAATTATTAAAATGGTTTGACATTGAGAGCCAAGAAATTGTGAATGAACGCTATAATATTCTATATGAAATGTTTAATTTATTAAGTCCAAGGAGAAACACAAAAGAATGAAAATAAAGCTTAAAATTATGAATTTAATTTGGGAAGCAAAAAGTCCAATTCATATAGGATGTGGTAGATCAATTGGAAACATGCATTTGACATTAGATCATGTTCCAGGAACAGCAATAAAAGGGGCATTAGGTAGAAATTATTTGAAATTATTTTGTATAAATAATGAATTTGCTATTTGTTCAAAAGGTGGCAAGTGTGATAAATGCGAATTTCCTTCATTATTTTTAAACGATTTTCATGGATCAGGAATTTATTTCCAAACTTTAATACCTCAAGAATTCAAACTTGAAGAGCAATACTCAGTAACAATAGATATAGATACTAGATCAAACAAAAAAGGACAATTATTTAATTATCAAAAAATGGTTATTTTAAATAAAAATAATTCAACTAAAATTATTTTTACTGAGAATCTCTCTAATGAAGTCGTTGAGAAAATAACTGAAGCTTTAAGTCTTGACCTATATGTTGGGTCGCGAAAAAGCTGGGGGTGGGGGATAATAAAAATGGAAAAGATTGGAATGGATGATTTTGAATTAAGTGATAGTAATGAAGAAACTTCAGATAGAAAATATCATATAGAGTTAAAAAATCACCTTCCAATAACAGAAAAAAATATAGGAGAAACAATTACTAGGGGGTTAAGTGATTTAGCTTCTGGATTTAAAATAACATCATACCAAGATTTTTCAAGTATAAAATATACTAGATATGAGATTGAACCTATTGGTGTTCGTTCTGATATAAATGATGAAGTTATTCGTAAATGGGCTGTAATACCACCTGTAAATATTGAGCTTGTTGGATCTGCTAAAAATGAAATTATAATCAAATTAAGTCAAATTATAGGTTTAACGACAAATAATAATCCATGGACAAAAACAGGTTATGGATTAATCAAATAAATAATGATATATCTATAAAAAGATTTCAAAAAAATGAATTTTAATTTTATAATGAAATCTCATATTTTTAATATTAAATGGTGATATTATGATTAAACTAAGATTCATCTTAGAAGCTTCAAAAAATATATTTTATCCAGTTTTTTCAGGACATATAATACGTGGAGCTATTTTAGCTATAATTAAAGAAAAAAAATCAGATATAGCACAAATTTTACATGATTCGAATAAAATGAGACAATATAGTGTATCACCATTGAATTATCACAATGCAAAATGGACAAATAGAGGAGAATTAGCAATTCAATTAGGTGATACCTTAGATTTTCAACTGAACATTTTTGATAAAAAAATAGAAGATGATGTATTGCACATTTTTGAGCATGAAGTGATAGATTCAATAACTTTGTTTCAAGATATATTTACAATAAAAAAAATTGAAGTTACAAGAAAAAATGTTGAGGATTTACTAGCGAATCACCAGAATATACCTAATAAATTTAGAATTGTTTTTCTAACGCCAACTTATTTTTCAATTAGCAAACAAGTTTTCCCACTGAGATTACCTGATCCACGATATTTATTATCAAATGTTAGTAGAATCTGGAATTGCTTTAACAAAGATATGCAAGTGGATGAAGAGATGCTTTTTGAATGGGTTACAAACAATATTTCAATTAGTGGTTACGAATTAAAAACAGAAGCTGTAAATGTTTCGAAAGGAGTACCAAAAATAGGTTTTAAAGGATGGACCAACTACAATATAAATCCCAAAAACTCTGAATATATCAAATGGGTAGATATTCTATTACAATTTGCGGAATTTAGTAATGTAGGAGGGAGTAGAACAGCAGGTTTTGGTTGTGTTAAGTATATTCCTAATATGGATATTTCTAGAACTGAAAAACTCTAATAAAATCCCAAAAAATAAAGTATAATTTACTTGTTTATATTATATTCAATTCTTAAAATGTGTTTCATAAAGGATTTAATTTCAATGTAATCGAATCTTAAGTTAGATACTATTATGTTAGTATTTTTTATAGAAACGAAGCAGTTAATCATTTATAATATACAAACTGAAATTTCAGAACTCATGAGTGAGCTTTTAGCTTTGCAACAAGCTAAGGGTAAGGGAGCTGCTGATGTGGTTTACATTCCATCTCAATACTCGTAATTGATCTTTTTTTCTTTTGTAACTTGTCGCAGGATTCTTACCTGTAAGCAAAAGCTTTACAGTATTTCAATAATACTAATTGAGCTTTTAGCTTTGTAATTATTAGTATAATATTACATTTCGGGTTGAACATACTTGCATTTCAATACTCATTATTGAGCTGTTATCTTTGCAACTAAATGGTCAGATGTTGATATTAGTTTTGATGTTCATAAATTTCAATACTCTTAGTTGAGCTTTTTTAGCTTTGCAACATAATCTTATAGTAATTGTTACAGCTAATCCTTCTTAAGCATTTCAATACTCATTTTTGAGCTTTTATCTATGCATCGAGATCCCAGAAATATGAATAATGTTGGGTGGATCACTGAATTTCAATACTCTTAACTGAGCTTTTATCTTTATAACGTTCAAGGAGCTAATGACCCTTCTGATGCTACTTTAGCCTTATTTCAATACTCGTTATTGAGCTTTTAGCTATACAACTAGGACAAGATGGTGATACAAAGCCAACTTACATTCATTGATTTCAATACTCATTATTGAGCTTTTATCTTTGCAACATTACCTATGATAGTGATATGCAGGCAGACTTTGATGAATTTCAATACTCATTTTTGAGCTTTTAGCTTTGCAACTAATCAAGTCTACACCCATAGAGATATTACATTTTACTTATTTCAATACTCTTGATTGAGCTTTTATCTTTGCAACGGGACTTTTCCAAAAGGTTCGTGATGGTTGGTCAAAAGCATTTCAATACTCATTATTGAGCTTTTAGCTTTGCAACTCGTAATGGTATGGATCAAGCTAGTCACGCTTTAGTTAGATTTCAATACTCATTATTGAGCTTTTAGCTTTGCAACTGTGCCTCTAAAAGAGGTTAAAACAGCATTTTTTCTATTCTCCCAGACCTAGATAAAATTATCGAATAAACGCTATTTATTTATCAATTTTAGCTAAAAGACTGATTAGAATTAAATAAATAATTAGTTTAACATAAAATGAGATAGGTGAAATTCTTTATGTTAAACAAATTCTTTCAAGAAATAAAAAAAGAGAAATGTGATGAGAATTGTCCATTTAAAGAACAAAAAGATAGACCAATTATGATAATACCTTCGCCTAAAAAACCTTCAGTAATGATTATTTCTCGGGATCCAACTATGAGCTTTCTTCCTTTGTATAATTATTCAAAAAATAATTATAAGGATGATGAGATACAGCGATTAATGCTTTTTTCAGGAGCGATTCCACAAAGACTTTTAATGAAGATAAATCAATTTCTCACTAGAACGAATAATAAAAAACCTATAAAGGATTTCTACAAACTTTTTGATATTGCCTATTGGACTCATTTACATAAATGCCCTACTGATGATAAAAGCACCTTCGAAAAATATTGCGCAGATAAATGGTTGATAAAAGAGATTACTGAAGCCATTGATAGTGGTATTAAAGTAATAATTACCTTAGGAAAAGATGTTAGGGATTGGATTGATCAAAGGAGAGAATTTTTAGAAAATAATAATATTAAAATTATTAATTTATATCACCCTTCGGGAATAGTTGCCAAATGGTATGATGTTAGTTCATATAATGAAATAGATAAAGCTTTAAGTGAATTATTAAAACTAATTAATTCTATTACTAAAGAATCTCTTTAATATCACATTTTTGGTTTCTTTATATCACTTAACGAAATTTTGTACAACCAAATAGTATTAATATTGCATGAGACTCAATAAAAAGATAGAAAAAAATTGAGGGATTTATTAGTATGTTACCATTTGGAGAAAAGCAAAATTATTTGGATTTTATAAATGAAATCTTTCATTCACTTGAAAATATTGATATGAATAATCTTATTCCCACTGAAGAGGAAATGAGATTTAGGATTGCTACAGTTATTCAAAATTGGATGGATAAAAAAGACTATTCAACAATGAATAAAATAATTATGAATTTAGAAAGGCAATCTTCAAGCGCTGGGAAAATAGACATTGTAATTTTTTATTATCCTAAAACAGGCAACCCTTTTGCTGAAATCATTGAATTAAAGAGAGGGGGGAAAGATAAATTAAAAGATTTGGAAAAAAGACCAATAGAAAGATATTTTACAAATATAAGGGAAGGATCGATTGCTGAAGATTTGAGAAAGTTAATCTTTCGATTTGTTGATGAGGAGTTTATTGAACGAACATCATCAAATAGAGATGCTAATTTTGATAGGATGCCTATTAATAGTGGTTTATTTATTTTACTTAGCCCTATAGAAAAATTAGGTAAAAAAGAATCTTCACGTACATTCAAAAGAACAGTTCTCCATGGAGGTATAAATTTCTGGGAAAGCTCTCAAGGAATGAAAATAATTAGGGATAGAGGAAAAGAAATTATATTTATCCACCCTAATGAACCTATGGCAAATCTTAGAGCAAAAGGACAAGAAACAGAAGAATATCTAGAGTATGTTTTATTAAAAAGTAAAAATTAGTGAGAATAGAGCTTGGTCTCAAGGAAATTCTTCATTTTATTTCAATACTCTTGATTGAGCTTTTATCTTAGTAACATTTAGAATTTGTCTCAGTTAAAAGAGACCAAATTGGAGAATTTCAATACTCATTATTGAGCTTTTATCTATGCAACGATGATTTTTCAAATCAGTGCTGGAGCTAGTAAAATGGGATTTCAATACTCATTATTGAGCTTTTAGCTTTGCAACCATTATATTTCACCTAATCCATATTGGGTGGTTCTGAATTTCAATATTCTTCATTGAGCTTTTATCTTTGCAACGAAGGAACTACTATTTGGTCATTTGATGAAACAGTTTAATTTCAATACTCTTCATTGAGCTTTTATCTTTGCAACCAATTCATCTTAGATCAGCTTCCTCCTTTTGATTTTGAATTTCAATACTCATTATTGAGCTTTTATCTTTGCAACACTTGGGTTCATTGTAAAAGTGATTCTTCGTATTTTCGATTTCAATACTCTTAATTGAGCTTTTATCTTTGCAACGAGAATTTGATCCTATTGCGATAACACTTTTTGATATATTTCAATACTCTTAATTGAGCTTTTATCTTTGCAACAAGGACGTTATCCCCACGATAGCTTTTCAAGACGCCAAAAGATTTCAATACTCTTAATTGAGCTTTTATCTTTGCAACTGCGCCTCTAAAAGAGGTTAAAACAGCATTTTTTCTATTCTCCCAGACCTAGATAAAATTATCGTTCAAGCGAAAAAGCGGACCGAAATTTGTCAAGTCTTTAAAAAGATCCGCTTTTTTGGACCAAGAAAAGACCAAAAAGAAGGTAGGAGAAGACGTATTTTAACTAAAAAGTGACCAAAAAAGAGCGGACCTCCTCTCCTGCAGAAGGTTTAAATAGAAGGTACAAAGGTTCACCAATTCCACAAAATAAATCAACAGCTATAAGGTTACGACTTCCTTTGGAAATATTTTTATTCATTTTAATAAGAACTTGCTGTTCTATTGGAAGATTTTTTTCCATTTCAAAAACCTCTCTAAGTTATGTTCTTAAATTTATATCTAAAAACAATTTTGTTATAAAACTAAAAAAGGTATCATTGAGTGATTATATATATTTTAACAGATAGTACTTTCTTTCATACTCATCAGTACCAGTATTTTCTCTATGGAAAAGGATTGACAACCAAAACATTCACAAAAGATTCTTTCTATATACTTTACTATAAACTCTAAGAATCAAAAATTCCTTAGATTTTAAGAGATATGATACTTCATTATTTATTTAAAGCGGGAGGATATCTACAAATGGGATTCGATAGTTCATTGAGGATAACAACCACTACAGGAAGAGGAACCTATCAGCATAAAATCCAAGGATTCCATCGGAATAAGTAGGTGTGTTCTAAAAAGATCTATTAGAATGATTCCATAAACATGAGAATAAAGTTTTCCTGGTAGTTTTTCAAAAGGAATATTAGCTTTTTCCTCCAGAAATTACCGATCAATAATTTTGAAGATTTTCTTCTGGCATTTTCACTTTAATTAGGTTTAGTGTCAATATTTACTTTTGATTCTTTCAAACTCTTAAAATATCGAACAATTCCCACAATTAGTACCGAAATTGAAAAGAATGTGAAAAAACCAAGTAATAAATAACCAACCCATTTATATGAAGTTGAAGCGTTTAATCCCATAAAATAAAATACTATACCAATACTTACAAATAATAAAGAAAAAATAATTGTTATGATCAAATCTCTTTGAAGATTTTTCTTAAAATGCTTTTCTCTAAGTAATGAAACATCTATTTGATCATCTTCTTTAGTAGGTTCTTCTGCTGGAGGTCTATAAAATGGACTTGCTTCTATTATTCCATGACCATACTTTAAATGACATATACGATTTATAGAAAATAATCCTATAAAGAATAAAACTATAAAAAAAGCGAATGATGACATAACAAGGGGAAAAACCCCATCTGCAAATAATGTCATATTCGTTACAACATAATTTGCTAAAACAGCAAAACCAATAAATGGAATGCTAGAACCTAGAAAATATATTGACAATATTAAATATATTTTTCTTAATTTCTTTTGCTCATTTTTTTCTTCATCTGTATTATCAATATTTAATGGTTCATTATCCAAAGCTACTCACCTTTTCTAATTGTTAAGCTGTTTTCTTTTGATAACAATTAATTTAACAATTAATTGAAAACAATTTATAACTTCTTTGTTAAAAGAAACGATATTTTGAAAATAATTATAATAAAAAGGTAATTTATATCATAAAAAAACGGTCAAAAAAGAAGAAAAACTAAACCTATCATAAAAAAGCGGACAATGAATTAAGAGGATTGAAAAAAAGCACAAAAAAGAAGGTCAGAGAAAGTGTCTATTAGGGAATTAAGGGATGCTAAAACTAATTTACTTAAAAGAACGTTTTTCCAAACAATTCGACCGTTTTCTTCATTTCTTAGTCTTTCTTTTTTTCGAAGAAAGCCCTCTGATAGATTTATAATGAAAAGTTTCATTTTAGACTTTTTTTCTTTAATTTTCAGTTATCTCATAGAATGTTTCAAGAAATTTCATCATTACTTTATTGCGAATTTTTGTTGTAGAAACTGAAATCGAAAACAGACTGTGAAGTATAGACTGAATTGCTGCTAAAGTGAATGTATTTTGAGTATCACTAGTGAAATCGATTTGGATGTAATTGATGCGAAATTTTAGGAGTGGTAAGATTGCTGTTATTTTGATAGTAGGTTGAAATGGTAATTGAGCTGTACTCTTACCTAAATGAAAAGCATTGATGTTATTTTGTTGTAAAAAACGGTTGATATCTGAAGAGGAAGTATTGTTTAGAAGTTCTTTAATTAGTGATAAAGGGATTGCTAACTGTCCTGTTTTATACTTGTTTATGGTAGATTCGGTAATAGCTAGATTTACCTTTGAACTATTACTAAATAATTGTTCTACCATTTGAGGAGTAAGTTGAATACGCAAATCATCTAAATAGGTAAAATCATAGAAACCAGTAGTAGTCAATCGTTCCTTTTTTATTTCAGTTATTTGTCCTTTACTCTGCTGGTTCAGTTTTCTTTCTAGAATTGCTTCTAACTGTATCTTCTTTTTGGGATGATTTGAACCAATAAGTGAACAAAAATCTATATGTGAAGCAGCAAGCAAAAGTATAGTATAACCTTTCGTATTCATAGCTTCAAAGGTTGTTTCATACAGAGTATACTGGATAGTATATTGATCTAAAAATCGAGTAAAACTCTGCACTAATGATTCAGAAGCTGTGCTTAAACAGATATTATATTTGGAATAAGCACCATCGCTATCCATAAATCCACGCCAATAGATTTTTCGGAAACTATCATCAGGTAATTTTTGCATGATAATAGGTTCTGTTAAAGTTGGATATTTTGGTTCGTCAATAGCTTGTTGGGTTAGGAAATTAATTAATCGAACAGCCCACAATAGATTTAATTTAACTATCCAAGCTCCCCCTGTTTTCATTAGTTTGCCTTTTTTACTAAATAGTTCTGCTAATTGATTGGAGATTTGTTCGATATGTTGTTTATTCTCATCTACAATGATCATCCAATAATCCCGCAAATTCCCATCGCCGTTACAGATGCCACAAAGGTAAGCTAGTTTGTTCGTTAGCTTAGTTGGAAAAGTGAACGCTTCCCCTCGAGCACTTTGCAGGTGCAAGCAATCATTCACTACAGGGAAGGAAAGATCAAGCAACGCTTCTTGCGCGCACCGAAAGATCGGTAGTGGTAACACTCCTTTCGCCAGATATTCACTGATGACTTTTTTCCAGGTTAAAATACTTTTATCAATTGACTTGTAGAAATAATGATGCACAATTTCTGCAATAGATAGTAAATGATGTAGCATTGCTTCTTTAAGTAAAGTGTTTATTATAAGGAACGGGAACCGGGCGATGATACGGTCTCGCGAAGAGCTCCTCACGAAGTCGACCTTTCGAACCAGCATACCATAAAGGTTCGTGAACGACTGATCTGGCTGCACCACTGCTGCCAAGCCTTTCTGCTCGATGAGCGAGTTTGCTGTTTCCCAATCGTTATATTTTATTGGTTGCTCATCATACAGCATGGGATCAGTAGACCAATGTAAGAACATAGTTTCATCTCAATAAATTGTAGAAGTTTTAGATTATTAACTTCCTCTACAAAATGAATATAATTATATAAAAAAGGTGGATTTTGTTAGTTAATTCTTATTCATAATTGGTTTATATTACAAAATTAAATAATATTCAGATATACTAAAGAGATTTTATTGATTTCAAAAAAAAATTAAGGTATATTTAACCAAAAATAAAAAAAGATAATATATAAAAGAATTGTAAGTTAAGCTGAAGAAATTCTAATAAGTTCAATCCCTATTGAAAGACCTGCACCTAATAGGAAAAATAGTAATTTAACCAAATTTTGGCCAAATGGTTTTTCCCAAAAAGTTTTTGGAGTTTTTGTTTCTAAGTTAGTGATACAATTTGTTAATCTTTCAATTTCTTCTGTGTTAAGCTCCTTTTCATCTAGTTTAGAATCAAGCCTTAACTTCATCTTTTTTGCTAAATCAGAATTAGATGGTATATCATCCTTATCAAACCTTTTTACTATTTTAATTTCATCTTGTAACTCAGTATTGTTTAATTGAAGTTTTTCGTAAGCTTCTTTCAATTCAAGATATTTCTCTTCATAATTAATAAATTTGATATCTTGTTTTGATACAATATTCAACATTGATATATGTGATGATACACTTTCTGCAATTTTATTGGTAGTAATTTCGAAAGCTCGAAATCCCAACGTTTCAATAAATTCTGATCTTTGTTCTTCTGTTAATTCATCTTTATCTATCATATCTTTAATGATATTTTCACCAATTCCATCTACCACTAAATGAGCATGAGTTAATGCTATTTGGAAAAACATTTCATCATCTTTATTATTATTAGATTTTAAATAATCGCAAATTCTTTCATTTATTTCAGGTTGTTTAATTTGTTGAAGTTGTACTAATGCAGCATCCCTAAATTCAACATCTTCATCAAAATCAAATAATATTTCAAAAAGCTTTTCAATAGCCTCTGAATTAGCAATTACACCTAGTGCATGTATTGCTTCGTATTTTACTTTGCCTTCTACTATCTGATTGAAGATTTTTTCAACATCATTATTTTCAAAATATGTTCTGAGTTTATTACACTCAGTGATATTTTTGATTAATTCATAAAAATATAAGAAAGAAAACGAAAAGCATATCGTAATTATTATAATGATTAATATATAAGGGAAGTTTTTTTCTGATTCAATTTTAAATAACGCATATATTAAAAAACCGCCTAATATAAAGGAAAAGACCATTGTAAAGAATGTGCCCCAACTAATCTCATATTTTAAAAAATCATTATCAATATCCTTTGTGTTATTCATATGAATCCCCACTTATTTCAAATAAAATCTATATTTGATGTATATTTAAATTTTTTATTTACATCATACATCAACTTATAAATCGGATTTTTTAAATAAAAACTCCACACTTAGATTGTTTTTAGTTCATTCGAATTAGTTCTATTCTGAATAAAATCATTAAGAAGAAAGTCAACAATTGATAAATATCCATAACATTCTTTGCCAATCTCCATTAACAATATAAGCATCTCCAAACAAGGTTTGATTATCGCACTAAATTCATTCAAATCCTCTTCTGTAAAATCAGGATTTTTTATTTTGGTTTCTTTTAATTCTAATTTAAAATCATCTTTTGCTTTATTATTAAGAGTAGGAAAATTATCGATTAATGCTTGTTTTTTGACCAAAGGTGCTTCATGAGCTAAAATATTACGCATTTTAATAAATTTCTCAAATGTTTTCTTCCAAGTTTTATTATCAAGTAATTCATTTAGTTTTTCATCCGAAATAATATGCAAATTTTCAAGAATAATTTTAATTCTTACTTTTGGATTTCCTTTAGGAGGTAATGATAAAAATAAGTCATTTACTTCTTTGTCGCAATACTCCTTTACAAGTAAATCATATAATGATTTAGTAAAGAAATCAATGTAAGCAAAAAGTGCTAAAATAAAATATGAGTTAAGAGCTTCTAAGAATTTTGGAACTTCTTTAAAGAGGTCATGTAATTTATTAGGTAACAACTCTTTGATGATATCAGATATTTTCTTTTTTGATTTCTTGATTTTAGAAGATTCTTTTGTTGGGCTTATCTCTATTTCTTCATCTAGTTCTTTTTTTTCTATGTCTCTAATTATGAAATTCACAAACCAATCAATCATATCAAAAGTAATTTGAATTAAATTACCTTTTTTAACTAGATCCATTAAATCATTAAATTCTTGTTGAAATTTAACTCCAGGAAGTGTTATACAAACCTTGAATTTAGGTTTTTTATCTAATAAATCAGTATTAATTATTTCAATTTGCTTTTTCAATTCCTCTTCATTCATTTTTGTCCCCACTTAAATTATTACATACTATTTTTCAGGTAAAGCAATTTCCTTTGTAACAATAACCCTTCCATCTTCATCTTCTACAAAAATAATGTAATCGCCTAAATTTATATCAAGTTTTTTTCGTACATCAAAAGGTATTGATACTTGTCCTTGCTGTGTTATTTTAGCACTTCCAATAAATTTCATCGTTTGAAACCTCATTTTCACTAATGATATTCTTACTTTTAGTAATAAACACCAATACTTTATTATTAATTCGGTTATCGGGGGGTTTATATATATTAATTTCATTATTATTAATGAAAATAATTAAATTAAGGTAATCATTATGACTGTAAATATAACTCGAAAATTCAAACGGTTGGTAATCTTGTTAGAAACACCTATCACCAAAACTGGTAATGGTCCCACGGTAGGGGGAAAGGTGAACAATCTCTTACTACTCGGAAGTGAGAATGATAACGGAAAGGAGGGAAAGAAATACCTAGTAAAAGGACTTCGGGGATGGATCAACCATGCAATGATGGCACTAGCAAAAGGAGAGGGAATAGAAGTATGTCATAGCTCAGAGAAAATAGAAACACAGAAGGGAGAAAGGATTCTACCAGAAGGGTTTCATCCAGCGGGGAAATGCAGTGAAGAAGGAGAGCAGGAATGCATCAAGCACAAACTCATGGGGTCGTTTAGGAAACCGTCAAAGATAAGGTTTGAACCAGTGATAATTATTTCTTCGCAAGCAAAAATAAACTCAGAAGAGGTACAACAAATGCACATAGCAACGGAGAATAGGAACGCTTTAGCATATCATACAAAGGAAGCAATACAAGATTTTGGCGAAAGATACTTCTCGGGGGAATTCACATTAATGATTGAATTTCTCGAAGAACCCTCGAAAGAAGAACTAGGATTCTTACTGAAAGCAATTCTCTACGCACCAGAACTAGGATTGGGGGCAGCAAGTAATAATGGAGCGGGGAAAACGAAAGTCTTAGAGGTGGTACTCCAGCAAGTGGAAAGAAGTAGAGGATTCACCAAAGAGGGAAAAGTGGTCGAGGAAGAACGAACAAGAAATCTCTGGAAAGAAATGCAAGAGGGAATGGAAGCATGGCCACCAGTAGCGTAAATAAGTGTTTGAGATTAATTGGGAGAACGATTTCTCCTATCGTTCATACCACACATCAGTTCTATATCAAAGGATGTAAAGTAACCATCACAAGAGAACCAGAAGAGAACGAGAAAGGATACCTTTCTTATCCAAGAAAAACACATTATGGTAAATTAGTCAAAGGGGAACAGAAAGCACCGACAGTAAAGAATTGCTATCAAGGGTTTGTAGTGGTAGATTTTCCAGGAGCAAACAATCAAGCACAGAAAAAACTCGATTGGTTCTTAGAATTAGAAACTTTTGGAGGGCATATTAACGAAGGAATGGGAAAAATTGAATGGTTGGAGAGAAAGGAAATCATCCCAAAGAAAAAGAGCCCTAAAGGAAAGAAACTCGCTATTCGAAAAGGATTAGGATACTACCCAAAACCAATGCTAACAGCAATAAAAGCACTTTTGCTACACGATTTTGTTCACACAGAAAAACACGATAGCAAGATCTACCAAGAAGTGCAAATAAAAAGTCCATTCATCCGAGAAGCATGTAAGAATCATCATAACGGGGAATACCTCAACAACTGGTTGATACCAATAATCAAGAAATACGATGGGTTAGCGTCCTTTCTAAACAGAAGGATACCAAGAAGGGAAGAAAGAAGGTACGATTATGAAAATGGCGTAATAGATTGCAAAGCGGTAGCAGAGGAGATAGAAAGAAAACAAGAGAATATCAATGAACTATACAATTATATCTTCTACGATAAAATCTTTTCCAGATTCTACGAAACAATTGACTTCGCAAATAACAAACTAAGAAAACACCTACTATTAGCAGTTAACTTATTAATGAGTGATTTTAAAAAGGGAAAGATAAAAGTAGAGAACAATAAAATAGTGATAGTTTCAATACCGACTACAGAAAAAGAGGAAGAAACCAAAAAATTCTTATCTGGGTCAAAGGTGCTGAAACGCATCTATCCATCGAAAAAAGAGTTAGTCCGAGGAAAACTCGAACAGACTAATTTTCAGGAATTGACTGTCCAGAGTGAAACCGCTCGAAAAAAAGACAGAATCGAAGCAACTTGCGATGGAATAGCTAAAAAAAAGTAGAAAATTAAAATTTAGTGAGTTGTAAAATTATGGTTAAGATTAAGAACGCCGACGAAATTCGTGACATGGTTATCAACCATCCTATGGATCAGCGTCGTGTTTTCAGCATTGCTGCTCATATTGATCATGGTAAGACTACCACCAGTGATTACCTTCTTCGCAAGGCTGGTTTGATGTCTGATCAGGATGCTGGTTTAAAGGTTATGATGGACTCTGACGAGGAGGAGCAAGAGCGTGGTATTACCATTTTCACTAGTGTTGTTCTTCTTAGTTAC